>Ga0214472_10001410_pt1 | contig 27138 bp, 23 predicted proteins | sample RVTome_6_FD_207662 | JGI IMG/M metagenome (GOLD analysis project Ga0214472, IMG submission 207662) | Soil microbial communities from uranium-contaminated site in the Upper Colorado River Basin, Wyoming, United States - RVT140D175 | ecosystem: Environmental > Terrestrial > Soil > Contaminated >...
CAACCCGGGCAACTCGGGTGGCCCGCTGGTCGACGCCTCCGGCCGCGTGATCGGGATCAACGACATGATCTTCTCCGACAGCGGCGCCAACGCCGGCGTCGGATTCGCCATCTCCATCGACCTCGCCATCATCGTCGCCGAGCAGATCGCCGCCGGCCAGGAGGTGCAGCTCGCCTTCCTCGGGGTGGGTGTGAGCGACAGCGGCGGCGAGCGCCCCGGTGCGCTGGTGGAGGAGGTCGTGCCCGAGTCCGGCGCCGAGGGCGCCGGCATCGAGGTGGGCGACATCGTCATCGGTGTGGACGACACCGAGATCCGCGACAGTGGTGACCTGCGGGTCGCCATCCTCCGCAACGCCCCCGGCGACACCGTGACCATCACCATCCTGCGCGACGGCGAGGAAGTGCACCTCGACGCCACCCTGGGCGGGATCGACTAGGGGGCCCCTGATTCTCCCCCGGGGAGGGGAGGGGGGCGCCGGCTCTGCCGGTACGGCTCCGCCGGTCCGCCACCACGTCCCCCGTTGCCACGGGGGAGGGTGCGATCAACTACCCTCAGTAGCACCGTTGGACGCGAGGGGTAATGACACTGAGGGTGCAACTGGGGCTGCTCTCCGTGGCGGTGGCCATGGTGGCGTCGGCCTGCGCCATCGGCGGCGGGGTGGCGGGCCGTCCCACCGAGGAGCCCGCCGGATTCGGGGCGGTGGTGTCGGGCGCCCTGCTGGCGGGCCGCGCCATCGAGCCGTCCCGCGACTGCGGCGCCTCGCTCCCCGACACCTGGATCGACGCCACCTCGCCGGTGGCGGCGTCGATCGCCATCTCCTCCGCCACCTTCCGCTGCGCCGACGTGGTCACGCTCGCACCGCTGGACGACGCCGCTGCCACGTCGGCAGGTGAGGCCCACGCCGTCCGCTCCGGGGGACCGCTGCTCCTCGTTGCCGGGGGCGTCGTCTCTCCCGAGGCGCTGGGCGAGATCGCCCGGCTGCGGCCGCGCATCGTGGCCGCCATCGGCCTGCCCGGGGTCTCGGCGGCGGACGTGGGCCATTTTCCCGTGCGCCACCTCACCGGCGGCCAGGCGGCGTCGCAACTAGCACCGGGGGGAGGCGCCGGCCTCTGGGTGATGGACAGCTCGGCGGCGGCGCTGGGGCCGGTGGTGCGCGCTGCGGCCGCCGGGGCAGGGGGAGACGTCCTCGAGGTCGCCGAGACCGACCTGCGCGAGGCGGGGGAGCGGGCACGGCGCCGCATCGTGTCCGCCGCCGGGGGACCCCTTGCGGTGGTCGGGCTCAGCGCCGACGCCCGGTGGCAGGCCGAGGTGGTGGCCGCCGGCATCGAGCTGCCGGGCGGCGGGCAGACCCTGTTCCCGCACCGCCGGCTCGTCGCCTTCTACGGCCACCCCGGGTCGTCGGGGCTCGGCGTCCTCGGCGAGCAGGGCCCGGAGGCGGCGCTCGAGCGGCTGCTCGACGAGGTGCAGGGCTACGACCGCGACGGGGTGCCCGTGGTCCCGGCGTTCGAGATCATCGCCACCGTCGCCGACTCCTACGCCGGCGAGGACGGCGACTACTCCGCCGAGGCGGACATCGAGCACCTCCGACCGTGGGTGGATCTCGCCGCCGAGGAGGGCGTGTACGTCATCCTCGACCTCCAGCCGGGCCGCACCGACTTCCTCACCCAGGCCAAGCTCTACGAGGGCCTGCTGCGCGAGCCCCACGTCGGGCTGGCGCTCGACCCGGAGTGGCGGCTCGGGCCCGACGAATTCCACCTGAAGCAGATCGGCTCGGTGGACGCCGCCGAGGTGAACACGGTCGTGGAGTGGCTGGCCGGGATCGTGCGCGAGGAGCACCTCCCGCAGAAGCTGCTGCTGCTCCACCAGTTCGAGGGCACGATGATCACCAACCGCTACAAGATCGAGCGACCCTCCGAGCTGGCGGTCCTCATCCAGGCCGACGGGTTCGGCCCGTCCGACGTCAAGCTCGGCGCCTTCTCGCGCCTCACCGACCGGGTCGACGCCGGCCAGTTCTGGTGGGGCTGGAAGAACTTCTACGACGAGGACCCGCAGATGTTCAACGCCCGCCAGGTGCTCGAGTTGGAGCCCACCGTCTACTACGTGAGCTTCCAGTAGGGGGCGCCGTAGGGTCTGGGAGAAGTGCAGCCGCGACCGCGACCGCTACCGCAACCGCCACGGCCAGACGCACCAGGGTTGCTTTGGCCGTGTCGGGGCGTTTCCGGTGCGGGCACGGTTGCCCCCTCCGCCTCGCCTTCGGCTCGCGCCGGGCCCTCCCCCACGGGGGTGGGGGAGGTGGGCCCGCCCGCAGGGCGGGGTCGGAGGGGGTTGGTGAGTTGTTCGTGTGCGAAACACGTGTCGAGCGCTGCCGGTCGGGTTCGGCGACCCCCTCCGCCTCGCCTTCGGCTCGGCACCTCCCCCACCCCGTGGGGGAGGTCCCGGCAAGACGCGTGTCTCACTTCTCCACGCGTCTGCTCCCCCTCCCATTCACATGGGAGGGGGCAACGATGCCGGCACCGAAAGTCGCACCACCCACGACCAGAGGTGCGGCGCGTGCGGCCGGTTGCCGATTGCTGATTGCCGATTGCGGCGAGCGAAGCGAGCCATTGCGAGCCTTCCTTCCGACTCGCTGTCGGAAGAGCCTGCCAATACGGTGTCCGCCGTCATGATCCTCGGCGAGACGACCTTCCCCGAGTACCTGCCGATCGCCTCCACGATCGTCGCCACGGCCTTCACGGTGGTGCTGTGGCGCCACTGGCGGAGCCGGCCGCAGGCGCGCTACCTCATGTGGTGGACGATCGGCGTCGCCCTCTTCGGGCTCGGCACCGCCACCGAGGCCTACACCACGCTGTTCGGCTGGGAGGAGTCGGTGTTCCGCGCCTGGTACATCGCCGGCGCGCTGCTCGGGGGCGCCCCCCTCGCCCAGGGGACGGTGTACCTCATGACCAAGCGGCGCACCGCCGACCGCCTCACCGTCGCCCTCCTCGCCTACGTGTCGGTCGTCGCCGTGTTCGTGCTCGCCACCCCGGTCTCGGAGGCGGCGGTCGGCGGGCGGCTCGACGGCGACGCCATGGCGTGGGGCTGGGTGCGCCTCTTCTCCCCCCTCGTGAACACCTATGCCCTCGTGTTCCTGGTCGGCGGCGCCATCGTCTCGGCGGTCCGCTACCGCCGCGAGCAGGGCGGGTCGTCGGCGCGGGTATGGGGGAACTGGTCGATCGCGGTCGGCGCCCTGCTGCCGGGGATCGGCGGGGCGTTCACCCGCGCCGGCCACGTCGAAGTGCTCTACGTGGGTGAGTTCATCGGGCTCATCCTCATCTGGAACGGGTACCGGCTGATCGTCGGTGACCGGTCCGAGTCCATCCATGCCGCCCAGCGCCAGGCTGCCGCGGCGACATGATCGACCCCAACGGAGGAAACCAACCATGAAACGAATGTTCTTCGTCGTGCTCTCCCTCGCCCTGGTGGCGACGGCGTGCGGTGACGACGACTCGGGCGCCACCACCACGGCGGCGCCCGCGACGACCGCGGCACCGACCACCCAGGCCCCCACCACGACGGCGGCGCCCACCACGGAGGCGCCGACGACGACCGCCGCCGAGGGCGTGACCGTCACCGGCGACGACGGCGTGGAGGTGACGATCACCGACACCAGCACGATCGTGTCGCTCAGCGGCGACCTCACCGAGATCCTGTTCGCCCTCGGCTTCGGCGACCGCGTCGTGGCGGTGGACGTCACGACCACCTTCCCGCCCGAGGCGGCCGACATCCCGGTCATCGGGTTCGGCCAGCAGTTGGCCCCCGAGCCGGTGCTGGGCATGCGCCCCAGCCTCGTGCTCGCCAACGAGCTGACCGGGCCGCCCGAGGCGATCGAGCAGATCCGCGGCGCCGGCATCCCGGTGCTCGTGATCGCCGGCGGCGCAAGCCTCGACGATCCGGCCCGCAAGATCCGGTTGATCGGCGAGGTGATGGGTGCGCCCGACGCCGCCGAGGCTCTCGCCACCGAGGTGGACGCCGACATCCAGGCCGCACTCGACGTGGCCGCCCAGGCCGAGGCGACACCCAACGCCGTGTTCGTCTACAGCCGCGGTCCCGAGCTGCTGCTCGTGTTCGGCACCGGGACAGCGACCAACGCCATGCTCACCGGGGCCGGTGCGGTGGACGTGGGGGCCGAGGCGGTGCACGGCGCCGCACCGCTGTCCGCCGAGCTGATGGCGGCGATGCAGCCCGACGTGATCGTGCTCCCGCTGAGCGGCTACCACGCCCTGGGCGGCAGCGAGGCGTTCCTCCAGGTCCCGGGCGTGGCGCAGACCCCCGCCGGTGAGAACGAGAACTTCCTCGCATACGATGAGGCGTACTTCTTCAACCTGGGCCCGCGGACGGGGGAGGCGCTGATGGAATTCGTGCTCGACCTGTACCCGGAGCTCGACCCGAACGGGTGACGGCCGACGGGCGCCGGGGCCTGTTCCGGCCCCGGCGACGCGGCGTGGTGGCGGCGCTGGGCGTCCTGCTCGGCGCCGCCGTCGCGCTCAACCTGGGGATGGGCACCGTTGTCATCCCGCCGTCCGAGGTGCTCGGGGCGCTCTCCGACCGCCTCGGCCTCTCCCTCGGCTCCCCCCCGTCGTCGCTCGCCGACTCGGTGGTGTGGGACATCCGCATGCCCCGGGTCCTGCTCGGGGCGCTCGGGGGTGCCGCCTTCGGCGTCGCCGGCGCCGTCCTCCAGGGCGTGTTCCGCAACCGCCTTGCCGACCCGCACCTGCTCGGCATCGGCCCCGGAGCGTCGCTGGGCGGGGTGATCGGGGCGCTCGCCGGTGGTGTCGAGGGCGCCATCGCCGGTGGGGCGGCCGGCGGCATCCTCACCGCGCTCGTCGTCCGCCGCCTCGGCGCGGCGCGTGGCGCCGTCGCCTCCAACTTCGTGCTGATGGGTGTGGCGCTCGGGGTGGTGTTGAGCGCCTGGGTGGGGTTCGTGGTGTTCCTGTCCGACGTCGCCCGGGTCCCGCCCATCGAGTTCTGGCTGCTGGGCAACCTGGCCGGGTCCACGTGGTCGAGCCTGGGGACCACGCTCGCCGTCGCAGGGCTCGGCACGCTCGGCCTCATGGCCGCCGCCCGCACCCTCGACCTACTTGCACTCGGTGAGGCCGACGCCCGCCGCCTCGGCGTCGACGTCGACATGGCGACGCTGGTGCTGCTGCTGGTCGTGGGGGCCATCACCGGCGCCGCGGTGGGGGGCATGGGCGTCGTGGTGTTCGTGGGCCTCGTGGTGCCCCACGTCGTGCGGCGTCTCGCCGGGCCGGCGCACCGCACCGTGCTGGCCGGGAGCGCAGTGGGCGGCGCCGCCTTCGTGCTGTTCGCCGACCTGGCCGCCCGCACCATCGCCGCCCCCACCGAGGTGCCGGTGGGCCTGGTGACCGCTGCCATCGGCGGGCCGTTCTTCCTGTGGCTGCTGCGCCGCCCCGAGGTGACCCGATGATCGAGGCGCGCGGCGTGAGCTATCGGGTCGGCGACGCCGTGCTCGTCGACGGGGTCGATCTCGTCGTCGCGCCGGGCGAGCTGGTGGCAGTGGTGGGGCCCAACGGGGCGGGCAAGTCGACGCTGCTGCGGTTGCTCGGCGGCGACCTCCGGCCCACGGCCGGCTCGATTCTCCTCGGGGGCGAGGACACCTCGGACCTCGCCGAGATCGAGTTGGCCGAGCGTCGGGCGCTGCTCGACCAGGGCTCGCCCACAGACATCCCCTTCACGGCGGCCGAGGTGGTGGCCCTCGGGCGCCACGCCCACCGCCGCGACCCGGACAACTCGGCGGAGCGGGACGCCGCCGTGGTGGCCGATGCGCTGGCCCGCACCGACGTCACCCACCTGGCCCGGCGGGTGTACGCCACGCTGTCCGGCGGCGAGCGCACCCGGGTGTCGCTGTCGCGCATCCTCGCCCAGGACACCCCGGTGGTGCTGCTCGACGAGCCGACCACCGCCCTCGACGTGGCGCACGAGGTGCGGGTGATGGCCGAGCTGGCGGCGTTGACGGTGTCGGGCCGCACCGTGGTGGCCGTCCTCCACGACCTCAACGCCGCCGCTTCGACCGCCGACCGGGTGGTGGTGATGTCGCAGGCGAGGATCGTCGCCGACGGCCCGCCCGGCGAGGTCCTCACCGCCGGGCTGCTCCAGGAGGTCTACCGCCATCCCATGGTCGTGATCGACCATCCGTTGGGCGACGGCGTGTTGATCCTCCCGGGGCGGTAGCGAGTCGCTCTTCGCTATTCGCCGTTCGTCATTCGATCCGCCATCTCCTCCGCCTGCTCCAGGGCGCGCAGGGCGTTCTCGCCCAGCACCTTCCGGATGTCCGGCTCGTCCCAGCCCCGGATGAGCAACTCGGCGGTGAGGTTGGGGTAGCACGACACGTCCTCGAGGCCCTCGGGGAGCAGCTCGACGCCGTCGAAGTCGCCGCCGATCCCGACGTGGTCGACACCGCCGATGCGGGCGATGTGCTCGATGTGATCGGCGACATCGCCGACAGTGCCCCGGTCCAGGTCCATGGACAGGAAGAGCTCGCGCGCCGCCGCGTCATAGGCGGCCTCCTCGTCGGGGCCGAACCTCGCCCGCAGGCGGCGCTGCTCCTCGAACATGTCGAGCGCCTTCGCCGCCGACTCCGGCACCAGGAAGGCGGGCACGAAGGTGACCATCACCACGCCGCCGCCGGCGGCGATCGTCTCGATGACGTCGTCGGGCACGTTGCGGGGGTGGGGGGCGACGGCGAAGGCGCAGGAGTGGCTGGCGATGATCGGCGCCCGGCTCTCCTCGACGGCGTGGCGCATGACGTCCGCCGAGACGTGTGACACGTCGACGAGCATGCCGAGGCGGTTCATCTCGCGCACCACCTCGCGCCCGAACTCGCTGAGGCCGCCGTGGCGGGCCTCGTCGGTGGCCGAGTCGGCCCAGTCGATCGTCGAACCGTGCGTGAGCGTCATGTAGCGGACCCCGCGCTCGGCCAGGGTGCGCAGCCCTTCGAGGGTGCCCTCGATGGCGTGCCCGCCCTCTGCTCCGGCGATCCCGGCCAGGCGGCCCGAGTCGCGTACCCGGCGGGCGTCGGCGGCGGTCCGGACCACCTCGGTGCGGTCGGGGGCGAGGGCGCTCATCTCCTCCACGATGCCCACCTGGGCCAGGGTGTCGGCGAGGGGGGTGTGCGACCAGGCGGGCACGTACACCGACCAGAACTGCACCCCCACCCCGCCGGTGGCGAGGCGATCGAAGTCGGTGTGGAGCCCCTCGAGGTGGGTGCGGGGGTCGAGCGCCTCCACGGAGCCGCTCGCCTTGACCCTGATCTCCCACGGCAGGTCGTTGTGGCCGTCCACGACGGGGAGCGATCGATGGATGCGCCTGGCGGCGTCGAGATGTCCCGTCACCGTCGGCCCGTCGTCGCAGTCAGCGGCGGCGGCGGGCGCCGTGCGACCCGCCGATCAGGAACACGGCGCCGAGGACGAAACCGAAGTCGTACCAGGCGCCGCTGTTGTGCACGTCGTAGACGTTGACCGTGTCGCTGAAGAGCGAGATGACGAAGGTGATGGGGGCGATGATGCCGTGCCAGAGACCGAGGAAGAACCCGGCGGTGTCCCCCCCCGAGTCGGGCGTGCCCACCGCCGGGTTGGGCCCGGCCGTGCACGCCGCCAGGACCAGTGCTGCAACGACGACCAGCAGGATCAATCGACGTCTCGTCACCCGAACCTCCCGTGGATCACCCCGAGACGCTACCAATCTGTCGTCTGTCGTCTGTCGTCTGTCGTCTATCTCCTCAGATCACGCGACGGATACGACCCCAGCACCTTCACGTAGGCCGCCTGCTCGGACAGCGCCGCCAGCGCCCGCTCCACCGCCGGGTCGGTCACGTTCCCGTCGAGGTCGAGATAGAACATCTCCTCGGACGGGTTGCGGGGGACCGGGCGGCTCTCCAGCTTCACCAGGTTGATGTCCTCGTCGCGGAAGCAGGCGAGGGCGTCGAGCAGGGCGCCGGGGCGGTTCCCCACCGCCATCACCAGCGAGGTCTTGGTGGGGATGCGCCGATCCACCTCGATGGGGGTGCGTGCCGCCACGAGGAAGCGGGTGTAGTTCTCGGTGCGGTTGGCGATGTCGCGCCGCAGCACGTCGAGGCCGAGGTGGCGGGCCGCCTCCTCGCTGGCGATGGCGGCCGCCGCCGGGTCGCCCAGCTCCTTGATCCGCAGGCCCGACATGGCCGTGTCGCCGAAGTAGTGGACCTCCACGCCCTCCAGCCCGGCCAGGAACTCCGAGCACTGCAGCACCGCCTGCGGGTGGCAGTAGATGCGTTCGATGCGGTCCGGGTCGGCGCCCTCGAGGCCGAGCAGGCAGTGCCGCACCCGGAATCGGATCTCGCCCACCACCGACAGCCGGCTGTGCATGAGCAGGTCGTAGACCTCCGAGATCGCGCCCGAGGTGGTGTTCTCGGTGGGGAGCACCGCCACGTCGGCCCGGCCCTCCTCGACCGCCGCCACCGCCTCGGCGAAGGTGCGGCACCCCAGGTGGGTGACCGGTCCCTGGCGCCCCTCGAAGAACTCCTGCGACGCCAGATGGCTGTACGCCCCCTCGATGCCCTGGAAGGCGGCCACCATGGGCCGGTGCCCGCCGGCGTCCTGCACCCAGCCGTGCTGGATGCGCAGCGAGTCGTCGAGGATCTCGCGCCACAGCCGCGTCACGAGCGTGGCGTCGAGACCGTGCTGGGCGCCCGCCTCGAGCCGCCGCTCGAGGAGGGTGCGCTCGCGGGCGTCGTCCTTGAATGCGGTGGCGTCGGCCTCCTTGGCGCGCGCCATGTCGACGCTCAGCGAGCGGCGCCGGGCCAGCAGCTCGATGAGCTGTGCGTCGATCTCGTCGATGTCGCGGCGCAGCGGGTCCAGGTCGGGTGGCATGTCGGGTCTCCTCGTCGGTGCGGGCGCGTCGGCCCGGTGAGATGGGGGCGGAGCGGCGGGGGAGGGGAGGAGGCGGCGCTTACGCGCCGAAATACCCGGAGGCGAAGCGGGAGGTGGGGGTGGGTGCGCCGGGTCGCGTCATGGGTGGGCGAGGGTAGTTGGGGGGCTCCGACCCTGCACGGCGGCCGAGGCGCCAGGCGCCAGGCGCCAGACAGGCACCCCGCCCGCAGTTCGCCACGCGTCCTCTGCCCGTCTGCCCGCCTGCCTTCTGCCATCTGCCACCATCGGCCCATGAAGTTCTCACTCATCGACGACCGGATCGTCTCCTTCCTGCGCCGCTGGAGCGTGCCCGCCCTGCGGGTGTCGCTCGCCGTGGTGTTCGTCTGGTTCGGGGCGCTCAAGGTGCTCGACGTCACCCCGGTGACCGACCTGGTCGCCAACACCGTGTACTGGGTGGATCCCGACTGGTTCGTCCCCCTGCTCGGGTGGGTGGAGATCGCCATCGGGCTCGGCCTGCTGCTCCGGTTCGGGCTGCGGGTCGTGCTCGCCGTGTTCGCCCTCCAGCTGCTGGGGACGTTCCTCGTGCTGGTCGTGCAGCCCGACATCGCCTTTCAGGACGGCAACCCATTCAAGCTGACCACCGAGGGGGAGTTCGTCGTCAAGAACCTGGTCCTCCTCACCGCCGGGATGGTGGTGGGGTCCACGGTGCGGAGCGACGAGGTGCCCCCGGCCTGACGCGCTTCGGCCCGCCCCGGGCGAGGCGGGCCGAAGCGGCGGTGGGGATCGATCAGCCTTCGACGATCACCTTCCCGATCATCCACGGGTGCGGGGTGCAGAAGTAGTCGAACTCGCCCGCTTCGGTGAAGGTGTACGTGAACGTGTCGCCCGGGTTCACGAACCCGGAGTCGAACGTCCCGTCGGCCGTGGCGGCGGTCCCGTCCGAGACGCCCGACGTCACCGTGTGGGCCACCGAGTCCTGGTTGACCCAGCGAACCGTCGTGCCCACGGCCACCGTCAGCTGGAGCGGGCTGAAGGCGCTGTCGGCGTTGTCCGGCAGATAGGCGTCGACCGGGATCACGACCTCCGCCCCGGCTGCCGGCGCCGTCGTGGTCGGCGTGTCGTCGGGCGGGGTGGCGGTGGAGAACACCTCGGGGTCCTCCGCGCCCGTCACCTGCACCAGCCCGATGGCGCCCTTGTAGAAGGTGCGCACCAGGGCGTGGTCCACGAGGATGATCGTCGAGGGCACGATGCCCTGCAGCTCCACCACGGTGCCGCCGCCGGCGACCACGAGCGTCGACTGTGAGCCCCTGATCACCCGATTGACCTGGTGGGTGGCGGCCTCGGGGTAGACGGCGTCCCAGTGCGACCCGATCGGGTGGAAGTTGGAGTCGAGGTTCAGGCCCTCGTTCACGAAGTAGATGCGGGCACGCTCGCCGACTGCCATCTGGAGGGCGTTGTCGCCGGTGAGGGCGTCGGTGCGCCCGTTGAAGGTGACGAACCGGGGCTCCTCGGCGAGGAGCGCATCGGCGTCGAACGTCGCCACGCCGTCCGCCCCCGGCTCACCGACGTACCACTCGCTCTGCATGATCGCCCACTCGTGGTCGACCTCGTGGAGGGGCACCTCGGGATCCACGATGAACATGCCGTACATGCCGTGGGCGATGTGGACCGGCACGTCGCCGTAGGCGCAGTGGTACATGAATGCACCGGGATAGAGCAGCCGGACCTCGATGGTGGCGCTCTCACCGGGGTTGACCGTGAGGTCGGCCGCCCCGCCGCCCTGGCCGGTCACGGCGTGGAAGTCGATGTTGTGGGGGTGGGTGTTGCCCTCGAGGTTGGTGAGGGTGATGCGGGCCACGTCACCGACCCGGCCCCGCAGCACCGGGCCCGGGGAGCCGCAGACCACCTCGGTCTCGCCGGCGATCCGGAATCCCCACATCTCGGTGGTGACGCCGTTGGCGGGATCGAGTGGGCAGGCGCCTTCGATCGACTCGATGTGGACGTCCCAGATCCGCTGGTCGGTGCGGGCGATCGGCGGGGCGACGTCCGGGGCATATGAGAAGTGCTGCTCGCCCTCGGGGGCGGGTTGCAGGTCGGCGACCGGTGTGAGGTCGGGGAGGATGCTCTCGGACACCGGGACACCCGGCGTGTCGGTGCCGCCGCCGGTCAGCCCCTCATCGGCGATGATCTCGCGCACGTCGGCGCTCGACAGGTCGCCGCTCTGGACGATGATCGATGCGCCGAGCAGCGCGATCACGGCGAAGAGCAGAGCGAACTGCCATGCCTTGTGCCAGAAGCCATCGTTCATGTGGTTCTCCTCTCGGGTTCGAGCGTGGTGTCGGCCAGTTCGGCGGCGAGCGCCGAGCGGGCCCTGGACCACATTTCATGCATTGCGCACGGACCGGTCTCGCGACAGCGGTCGCCGCGCAGGACGCACGTGCCGTCGTCGATCGGGCCCTCCACCGCCTCGATGACGTCGAGGAAGCGGATGTCGGCCAGGGGCCGGGTCCGCCGGTAGCCACCGGTCGGTCCCCGGCTCGAGTCGACGAAGCCGGCGCTCACGAGCGGAGCCATCACCTGCGGCACGAAGGCCGCCGTGGAACCGATCGCCGCCGCCAGCTCGCTGCTCCGGGTGCGTTCCGCACCGTCGAGGTGCCGGAGGGCGCGCACGGCGAGGTCGGTCTTGCGCAGAAACGTGAGTTTCACACTACGAAAGTACGAAATGACCCCCGATGGCGAACAGGGCCGAAAGTCCCTGTCGGGGCGGCGGCGCCGCTTAGACCGCTCTCATCCAACCCGCGCGCACCCCGGAAGCGCCGATAACAGTCCTCTTACCGGGCCCCCCGATCGTGGTGACCGTCCGATGACACACAGACACGAAAGGAGGGTGTCATGCGGCAGACACTGAAGGTCGCCGTCACGGTGCTCGTGGGGGCCACGCTGGGGATGTCCGGCATCGCACTCGCCGTGCAGACGGAGGACGGCACCGATGCCGCCACTGCGGCGGCGAACGAGGCGGCCGTCACCCGGATCGGGGAGCAGCTCGCACCCCTCGTCGAGGACGGCACGATCACCCAGGCGCAGGCCGATGCGGTCGCCGAGACCCTGGCCGAGAGCTTCGGGGGCGGGCCCCGCGGCCATCACCGCCGGATGCACTTCGGCGCCGAGGTGGCCGAGTTCCTCGGCATCGAGCCCGGAGCACTGCGCGAGGCGCTGGAGGACGGTTCGACCCTGGCCGAGGTCGCAGAGGCCAACGGCTCGAGCGCCGATGCCGTGATCGACTTCCTCGTCTCCCAGGCATCCGAGCGCCTGGACGAGGCGGTGGCCGAGGGTGACCTCACCCAGGCCGAGGCCGACGAGAAGCTGGCCGAGATCACCGAGAAGGTGACCGCCCTCGTGAACGGCGAGGCGCCGTTCCGTGGCCGGGGCGGCCCGCCTCCGGAGGGCGACGACGCCTGATCTCACGACGCTTCCTCCCGCCGAGACGGGGCGGCCCTCCGGGGCCGCCCCGTCGGCGCGGGGGTCACCCCTCGTCGAGGGAGTGCACCAGGGCCGCCACCCACCCGTCGAGCGTCCACTCCACCGGCTCACCGACCCCCGTCGCCAGGAAGGCGAATGCGATGTGCCGGGTTCCCGTCCCGGGGCGCGGGACCTGCACCACACCGGCGACCGTGCGGATCGGGCCGTAGAAGCCGTCCTTGGCGAGGACGCGCCAGCCCGGTGGCGCATCGCTCCGCAGGCTCACGTCGACCATGGCGGTGCCCATCGGGAGCGAGTCGAGCGAGCCGTCGGCGATGCCCTCGACCAGTGACACCAGGTCGGCAGCCGTGGTGTGGTTGGCGGGCTCGTTCGAGGGGCCCCCGCATCCGAAGGCGTGGTGGACCGTGGTGTCCGTCATCCCGGCCGCCTCCGCCGCAGCAGCGAGCGCCCCGGTGCCGAGGTGGAACTGGATCGCATTGGCGGCTGCGTTGTCGGACTCGGTGATCATCGCCGTGACGAGGTCCCCGATCGCCGCCGGCGGTCCGTCGGCAGGGGGCTCGCACCCGGTCGCGGTCGGGATCGCCGTACCCGGTTCGACGTCGGAGCGACCCACGGCGGCGGCATGCAGCACCTTGATGACGCTGGCCGGGTAGAACCGGGCATCGCCGAAGCGGGCGGCGAGCACCCCTCCCCCCACCTCCTTGACGAGGAACGCCCACGACCCCGAGACGTCGGCGCCCGCCACGACCTCGTCGAGTGAGCGCCTCAGGTCGGAGCACGAGAGCCCGATGGCGTGGTCGGCGCAGTCGGCGGTGCGCGGTGCGTCCGAAGGCCCGGCTACCACGGCGAACAGCCCGCGCAGCCCGCTCTCCAACTCGCCCAGCACCTGTCCCGCGCGATCCCAGCGGCTCGGCTCGACGGTGACCACGGGAAGGTGCAGCGTCGTCGGCAGGTGCTCGCCGAGGGAGCCGTCGGTCGGCCAGGCGAGGTCGGGCACCACCTCCCAGGTGCGGCCGTGCTCGGAGGCGGCGGCGGCGAAGGCCCTCGCAGCCTGGCTGCCGGGCCCGTCGTAGTTCACGAAGGGGCCCTCGCGGGCGGCGTGAAGCGCAACCACCAGGACCGGGTCGAACGCCTCCAGGTCGGCGGCGAGCGCCGCGGTCTCGGGCTCGGAGAGCGGCTCGGGCCCGTGCGAGGGGCCCGCGACGAAGTCCGGTGACGGCCAGTTGCGGTTGAGGTCGACACCGGCGGCGTTGTCGCGGGTCCCGGCGGCGGTGCCGTCGGGATTGGCGTCCACCACCCATCGCACGGTGACCCCCTGGGGCGGATCGGTTGTGAGGGCGTCGAGCAGGGCGGGCGATGCTCCTGCGGCGGGTCGCTCGTCGCCGTGCATGCCTCCCACCACGTACACCCGGGCCGGCCCGTCCCCGATGGTCCACGCCTCGATCGGCCGCCCCTCCCGGGACGCCCCGATCGCCTCGGGCCCTGCGACCGACGGCCCGGCTGGGGTCGTGGCCGGTGCGGTGCTCGGGGTCGTGGCCCGGGGCTGCGACGGGCGTGCATCGGCGCCGCTGGTCGGAGTCACCGAGGTGGGCGGGGCGACTCCCCCCGAGGAGCACGCCGCAACGGCGCACACCATCAGGGCCGCCAGAGCGCGACGCATCCCGGCCAAGGTAGTCGTCGCGGTCGGGACCCGTCCCGGCGGGGGTTAGCCTCGGCCGCCGGAGGTGGTCACGTGAACCAAGAACTGAAGCGCCTGGGCCCTGGGGTGGGCCCGGCAGAAGGCGATCGACTTCATGGCCGACAACTCGCCGATCAGCATCGGGATGTTCGAGAACGAGATCGACCGCTACATCGGAATGCCGGGGCAGGCGGTGTCCTACATGATGGGGCGGCTCGAGATCCAGCGCTTGCGGCGCGAGGCCGAGGAGACGATGGGGGACCGGTTCGACATCACGGGCTTCCACGACGCGGTGCTCGGGTCGGGCCTCGTGCCGCTGCCGACGCTGGGCCGCATGGTGGGGGAGTGGGCGGGGAGCGCACAGAGGTAGGAGGCGCGAGCGGAGGCGTGTGTCTGACACGCACGGTTCGCACCTCTGGTCGTGGGGGGGGTGCGGGCATTGTTGCCCTCCCCCCGGCCCCCTCCCGGAAGCCGGGAGGGGGAGAGGACGCGTGGAGAGGTAGGAGGCGCGTCTCTCCTGCCTCCCCCATTCCGATGGGGGAGGCGCGAGCGCAGCGAGCGGAGGGGGCAACGGTGCCGGCAGTGATACTCGCCCCGGCACCTGGCGGGGTGCGGAGGTGTGCGCTACCACCGCTCCTTCAGCCGTCGCGCCATCTCCTCGCGCCCTAGGGGCGTGTCCTCCCACACCGTCTCGGCCCATGCCTGGTTCCGGATGTCGGGTGGCTCGGGCTGCTCATGGATTACGCACCAGATCCAGTCGGCGTTGACGTCGGCTCTCTCGGAGGCGGATTCCGCACCGATCCGGAGGATGCGGAAGCCGCGCCGGCGCAGCTCGATGTCGCGGGCGCGGTCGATCTCGCTTCGATGGCGCCCGGCGTGGCGTGGCCCATCGATCTCGACGACGATCCCGTGGCTGAGGCACGCGAAGTCGACGATGTAAGGACCGATCTGCTCCTGGCGGCGGAAACGCACTCCGAGGCGTCGACGCCGGAGGCATTTCCACATCTCTTCCTCGCCCTTGGTGGGCGTGCGCCGCATGTCGCGAGCGAAGCGCTTGAGGCGGAGGTCACGTCTCGCCACGCAGACAGCATCTCTTGCTGGTGTGACACGCACGGTTCGCACCTCGGCATGTGGGGGATGCGGGTTGCAGTGCGGGCATTGTTGCCCTCCCCCCGGCCCCCTCCCGGAAGCCGGGAGGGGGAGGAGGTGCGGGCATTGTTGCCCTCCCCCCGGCCCCCTCCCGGAAGCCGGGAGGGGGAGAGGAGGCGTGGAGAGGTAGGAGGCGCGTTTCTCCTGCCTCCCCCATTCCGATGGGGGAGGCGCGAGCGCAGCGAGCGGAGGGGGCAACGGTGCCCGCAGTGATACTCGCCCCGGCACCTGGCAAGGTGCGGAGGTGTGCGCCGATGGGGGAGGCGCGAGTGGAGGTGTGGGACTTGACACGCACGGTTCGCACCTCTGGTCGTGGGTGGGGCGGGTTGCAGTGCGGGCATCGTTGCCCACCCCCCGGCCCCCTCCCATTCGAATGGGAGGGGGAGAGGACGCGAAGAGAAATGAGACACGCGTCTTGGTGCGTGAGGTGGGGTCCTACTGGAAGCTCACATAGACGACGGTGGGCTCCAGATCGAGGATCGGCTCTGCCTCCAGTGGGCCGGGTGAGTCCTCGTCGAAGAAGTTCTTCCACCCCCAGTGATACCGCCCGGCGTCGGGCTGGGTGGTGAGCACGCCCCAGGTGGCGTACTTGTCGTCGACGAATCCCTGGCCGTCCATCTGCACCACCACCGCCAGCTCGGGGGGCGTCTCGATGAGCTCGCGGTCGGGGAGCATCGAGAGCCGGAACTGGTGGAGCAGCAGCATCTTCTGCGGGAGCGCCTCCTCGCGCACGATGCCCGCCAGCCATTCGACGACGGTGTTGACTTCGGCGGCGTTCACGCCGCCGAAGGTCTGGAGGTGGAACTCCCCGGGGTCGAGGCGCCATTCGGGGTCGAGGGCGAGGCCGACGTGGGGGAGGCGCAGGAACTCCTCGTAGAGCTTCGCCTGGGTGAGGAAGTCGGTGCGGCCCGGCTGGAGGTCGAGGAGGACGTAGAGGCCTTCTCGCGCCGCGACCTCGATCCAGGGCCGCAGCGTCTCGGGGTCGCCCTCGTTGGAGTAGTCGCCGTCCAGTCCGGGCTCGGCGGCCGCCACCGTGGCGATGATCTCGAAGGCGGGGATGATCGTCCGCCCATCGGCGGCGTAGGGGGCGGCGAGCGTGCGGAGGCGCTCCACGGACGCCTCGGGGCCCTGCTCGCCGAGCACGCCGAGGACGGCGGTCTCGACGTTGCCGTAGAGCGAGACCATTCGGGTGCCCTCGAACAGCAGAAAGCCACCTCCGGGCAGCTCGTCGCCGCGTTGCAGGACGCGCGCCTGCCAGGCGGTGCCGCGCCCGGTCTCGCCCAGCACGTGCACCTGCTCGATGGGCGCGGCACTGTTGCGCATCGCCTGCGCCGCGCCGACGCTGCGGCGCAGGTCGTCGCCGTCGACGATCGCCACGAGCCCCCCCGAGACGTCGGCGGCCACCACCGCCGCCATGGCGATCTGCGGGGAGCCGTCGTCGACCAGCCACGCCTCGCCCCGAGTGCCGATCCCGAAGGTGAAGCCCGCCGTCTCCGGCTCGGGGGCGGGTGGGGCCGTGGTGGGTGTGGTGGTGGTGGTGGCTCCGGTGCCCGCAGCCGCGGTCGTGGTCGTGGGCGGCGGGGGAGGCGCCGCCGGGGCCAGGCCGAGGCCGCCGTCGATCGACTCGGCGAGCGCCGCCACCGTGGGGACGCCCGCCGTGGCCGGGAGCGGCACCGTGGCGAGTGCGCCGAGCAGCACGTTGACCGAGTCGATGATGTCGACGGTGGCCCCGGAGATGCGGACCACCTCGGTGTACGACGGCGCCGACGCCGTCACGTCGTCGCCCACCAGGGCGAGGCGGGCCGGGCCGAGGCGTGCGATCTCGGAGTCCAGGTTGGGGTCGGCTGCCGACGAGCCGAACAGAAGCGGGCCGCCCAGGCCGGCGGCGAGACGGGCCGCCGCGGCCACCCGGTTCAGATCGGCCGTCGACACCAAAACCACGGCGCGGGCGCAGGAGAAGGTGGTGCGCGACAACTCGAGTGCCGTGGCCGCCGCCGAGCCCGCTTCGGGGGAGGCGGTCGACGGCTCGGGGGTGGCGGGGGCCGGGCATGGCGGCGCCCCCTCGGTCGTGGTGGTGACGGTGGTCGGGGGGGCGGTGGTCGTGGCCGGGGTGCCGCCCGTCGCCGTCGCACCCGGCCGTCCCGACGACGAGGTGCAGGAGGCGGCGACGGCGACGAGTGCGAGGGCGGCGGCAGTGAACCGGTTCATCGGGAGACGGAGGGTAGGGGGGTCGCGGCGCTGTGCCCGGGACCCTCGGGCGGGTGCCTACCCGGCCGCAGTGCGCTCCGGATCGAGGTGCACGTGGGCGCCGGTGCGGAGATGGCACGCCGCCCGGTGCTCGCTCCCCTCGGCGCCCGTCATCTCGGGCTCCTCCACGTCGCAGACGCCCTCCACGGCGATCGGGCACCGGGGATGGAACCGACAGCCCGACGGCGGGTTGATCGGGTTCGGGATCTCTCCGCTCGGCAGCGGCTCGGTCCGGCGATGCTGGGGGTCGGGCACGGGGACGGCGGAGAGCAGCGCCCGGGTGTATGGGTGGAGCGGGTCGCGGTAGATCTGCTCGACGGTGCCGATCTCCACGATCTTGCCGAGATACATGATGGCGATGCGGTCGCAGATGTACTTGGCGGTCGCCAGATCGTGGGTGATGAACAGGAACGTGAGTTCGAACTCCTCCTTGAGGGCGATCATGAGCTCGAGGAGCAACGCCTGGACCGAGACGTCGGCCATGGCGATCGGCTCGTCGGCGACGATCAGGTCGGGCACCGTGATGAGTGCGCGGGCGATCACCACCCGCTGGCGCTGACCGCCCGAGATCTGGTGGGGGTACTTGTCGATGAAGTCCTCGGCGGGCGAGAGCCCCACCTGCTCCAGCATCTCGACGACCCGGCCGCGGCGCTCGGAGGCCGACAAGTCTGGCAGGTGGATGCGGCCCGGGTGGGCGACGGCTTCGCCGATCGTCATGCGGGGGTTGAGGGAGGCGAGCGGGTCCTGGAACACGACCTGCATGCGGCGCCGCGTCCTGCGCATGTCTCTCTCGGAGAGCTCGCCGAGTTCCTGGCCGTCGAACATCACCTCGCCATCGGTGGCGTCGAGGAGCCGCAGGACGAGGCGTCCGACCGTCGACTTGCCCGAGCCGCTCTCGCCGGCCAGGCCGAGGACCTCGTTGCGGCGGATCTCGAAGTCGATGCCGTCGACGGCGCGCACGTGATCGATCTGCCCCCGGGCCAGGAGATTGGCCAAGAAGCCCTTCGAGACCGGGAACCACTTCTTGAGCCCCTTGACCTCGACGAGCGGGCCGTCGGGTGTCTCAGGCATCGGAGACCACCTCCAGCGGGGGGGAGCCGGCGTGATCCAGGTAGAGCCAGCACGCCGCCTCGTGCGCCGGCCCCACGTCGGCCATCGCCGGCTGCTCGGCGGTGCAGACCTCCATGGCGTGGGGGCAGCGGGGGTGGAACCTGCAGCCCGGCGGCGGGTACAGCAGGCTGGGTGGGGCGCCGCTCATGGTCGACAGGCTCTGTTCGTCGAGGTCGATGTTGGGCACCGAGCGGAGCAGGCCCTGGCTGTAGGGGTGGCGGGTCTCGGCGAAGAACCGGTCGACGGTGGCCAACTCGGTAAGCCGCGCCGCATACATGACCGCCACCCGGTCGGCGATCTCGGCGACCACCCCGATGTTGTGCGTGATCATCACGATGGTGAGGTCGAACTCGTCGCGGAGCTCGCGCAGCAGGTCGAGGAACTGCGCCTCCACGATCACGTCGAGCGCGGTGGTCGGCTCGTCGGCGACCACCACGTCGGCGTTGAGGGCGAGGGCGAGGGCGATCATGATCCGCTGGCGCATGCCCCCGCTGAACTGGTGCGGGTAGTCGTCGATGCGGTTCTCGAGGATGCCGAGGCGGCGGGCGAGGTCGCGGGCGCGGTCCCGGGCCGCCGCCTCGCTGACGCCGGGCTCGTGGGTCTGGACGGTCTCCACGATGTGGTCGACGATCCTCTCGACCGGGTTCAGTGAGGTCATCGGATCCTGGAAGACCATCGACAGGTTCCGCCCCCGCAATTTCTGCATCTGCCGCTCGCCGAGGGTCATCAGGTCGCGCCCCCCGAACCACAGCTCGCCCTCCACGATGCGGCCGGGCGACTGCATGCGCAGCAGCGACTTCCCGAGGGTCGACTTGCCGCAGCCCGACTCGCCCACCAGCCCGAGGATCTCCCCCTTGTGGATGTCGAGGCTCACGTCGTCGACGGCGCGGGTGGAGCCCTCCCTGGTCGGGTACTCGACCGAGAGCCCGCGAACGGAGTAGACGACGTCCCTCATCGGTCCCTCAGCTTGGGGTTGAAGATCTCCATGAGGCCCTCGCCCATCATCGTGAAGGCGAGCACCACCAGCATCACGGCCACGCCGGGGAAGGTGATCAGCCACGACGCCCGCTGGATCGTCTCCTGCCCGCGGGCGAGGTCGATCCCCCAGTCGGGTGTCGTCGGCGGCAGTCCCAGTCCGAGAAAGGACAGGCCCGCTCCGGTGAGGATGGCGTCGGCAATGTTGACGGAGAAGATGATGGCGACCGATGGGATCACGTTCGGGAAGACGTAGCGGGTGAGCACGACCCGCGACTTGGCGCCGAGGCTGCGCGCCGCCTCGACGAACAGCGACTCCTTCACCGACAGCGTCTGCCCGCGCACGATCCGGTAGTAGGTCGGTATGTAGAGGACGGCGATGGCGACGATCACGTTGATGATGCTCGGGCCGAGCACGGCGGTGATGGCGATCGCCAGGATCAGGCCGGGGAAGGCGTAGAGGCTGTCCATGAACACCGTCAGGACCCTGTCGGTCTTCCCGCCGGTGAACCCGGCGAAGAGCCCGAGCGGGACGCCGATGAACAGCGAGAAGAACGATGCGGAGAAGCCGATGATGAGGGCGATCCGCGTGCCCCAGATCAGTCGGCTCAGCACGTCCTGGCCGATCTGATTGGTCCCGAGCAGGAACGACGACAGGGTCTGTCCCTCGAAGACCGGCCCGGCGACGTCCAGGCTCGGGTAGTCGTCGGCCACCTCGTCGAATGCTGCGGACGAGGCGACGGCGATGACGGCGTCACCGGCCACCAGCTCGTCGAGCGCCTCCTGGATGGTGTCGTGGCGCTGCACCCGGAGACGCAGGCGAACGTCCTCGCCGCGGTCCTGAAGCACCTGGGTGATCCGGTCGGCCTCGTCGCGGGCCGCCTGGGAGGACGGCGTGCCCTCGACAACGGCAGTCGGCACCCGTTCGTCCCCGACGATGTCGAGGAGTGATGTGATGCCTGAGTCGCCGGGGATGATGAGCGACTCGACGTCGGGTTTCTCGCCGGGGGCGAGAAAGCGCGGCCCAACCTGCTCGCGCGGGTCATGGGGAGCGAAGAACCCGGGGAACAGGGCGAGCACGATGAAGGCGACGACCATCACCGAAGCGATGGCCACGAACCACCAGTCGGCGCCGTGCCACTTGCGCGCGCGGAGCAACCGGCGCAGGAGGCCGGCACGCTCGAGGTCCTGCTGCCAGCCGGCCTCCCTCGTCTCCAGGTCGACGGCCATCAGTACCTCACCCTCGGGTCGAGGAGCGAGTAGACGATGTCGACCGCCAGGCTGATGAGGGCAACGAAGAGGGCGAACATCGTGATCGTGCTCTGGACGGCGGTGAAGTCGCGCGACGAGATCCGGTCGACGAGGTAGCGCCCCATGCCCGGCCACGAGAACACGGTCTCGGTGAGCACGGCCCCGGCGAGGAGGATCGCCACCTGGAGGCCGATGAGCGTGATGACCGGGATCATCGCGTTCTTGAGGGCATAGGAGTACGTCACGACCCGCTCACGGATGCCCCGCGCCCGCGCCGCGGCCACGTAGTCCTCCTCGAGCGTCTCGATGACGTTGATCCGGGTGAGGCGGAGGAACACGCCCGAGAGGACGAGGCCGAGCGTCAGTGTGGGGAGGACGAGGTGGTGGAGGGCGCTGGAGAGCGCCTCCCAGTTGCCATGGAGGACGGCATCGATCGTCAGGAAGTTGGTGGTGCGTTCGAGGTCGCTCGCGATCACGGCGTCTATTCGCCCGGCGATCGGTGTCCATTCGAGCCACACCCCGAAGAGCAGTTGTAACAACAGACCGAGCCAGAAGATCGGCATCGAGTAGATGACGACCGAGTAGAGGCGCAGGCCGTAGTCGGCGGCGCGCTTTCGCCTCACCGCCGCCCATGTCCCGAAGACGACGCCGATGGCGAGGGCGAGGATCGTCGCAGGGAGAACCAGCTCGAGGGTGGCGGGCAGGCGCTCGCCGAGCTCGTCGGCGATGGGGCGCTGCGCCCCGATGAGGGAGTCTCCAAAGTCGAAGGTGAGGATGTCGCCGATGAACCGGCCGTATTGGACGAGCAGCGGGTCGTCGAGGCCGAGGTTCTGGCGGAGGAGCTCTTTCACCTCGGGGGAGCCCTTGGGGCCGAGGCTCGAGGTCACCGGGTCGCCCGGGATGATGCGCAGCACGAAGAAGACGAGGCTGGCGAGGATCAACACCATCGGGATGGTGAGGGTGATGCGCGTGAGGATGTAGCGGCGCATCGTCGTGGTCCCCCGCACGAACACGTAGAGGAGGGCCACCGCTGCGGGGAGGCCGATGATCATGAACGTGAGGAGCAAGGGGTGCATGACGGGTTTCGACGGTGCGGGGAGCGAGCATTGCTCGCTCCCCGCATCCGCCTATGAGTGGCTGATCAGCGTCAGCCCAGGTCGAGGGTCGAGTAGTTGAACTCGATCGTGGGACCGATGTTCAGTGTCTCGGGAGTGAGGAAGGCGTTGTCGCCCATGACCCCGTCCCGGTACACGATGTGCTCGGCCTCCAGCCACAGCGGAATCGTCACCACGGCCTCGGCGTGCAGTGCCTGGATCTCCTCGTAGAGAGCCTGGCGTGCTGCCGGGTCGGGGTTGGACGCCGCTTCGAGAAGTGCGTCGACCAGCCTCTGGTCGACTCCCTCGATGGTCTCATAGACCGGAGGGCTTCCCTCCTCGGCCACGTTGAAGGCCAGATTGGTTCCGAGACCGCCGTCCAGGATGAACGGGCTCAGGTAGTTGTCCGGATCCGGATAGTCGTAGAACCACCCGAGGAACGAGACCGGGTAGTCCTCGCCACCGATAACCGCACCGATGTAGGTGGACCACTCCTGCGCCACCAGTTCCACCTGGATGGCACCGGACGCCTCCAGCTGCTCCTTCACGACCTGCATCGTGTCCGCAACCGTGCCGCCGTAGTGCTCGGGCGGGTACGCCACCACGAGCTGCAGCGGGTTGTCGGCCGTGTAGCCGGAGTCCGCCAGGAAGGCGACGGCAGCATCGATGTCGGGCGACGCATACACGTCGTCGTAGACCTCGTTGGCGCCGAGGAACCCGGGCGGGACCGGCGAGTACAGCGGCTCCACCGCACCACCGAACACGCGGTCGCTGATCTCATCGCGGTCGATGAGGGATGCGATGGCCTTCCGGACGTTGGGATCGTCCGTCGGGGCCAGCGTGTGGTTGACGATGAAGTAGCGGATCGGACCGGCGGGGATCGTGTGGACGTTGAGTCCCTCGACCCCTTCCAGCTGTTCGATGAGCTCGGGCCCGAGGATCCGCCATGCCACGTCGATCTCACCGGCCTCCACGGCCAGGGCCATGGTCTGCGGGTCGCCGAAGTAGCGGATGATCACCGAGTCGAGTGCCGGGGCCTCTCCGTAATAGAACGGGTTCGGCTTGAGCACTGCCTGCTCGTCGACCGTGTACGACTCGATGAACCACGGTCCAACGCCGTACACCGGGGCGTCCGGGAACAGATTCAGCTCGGCGCCGAACTGGTCCGGATGCGTCGGGATGTACGGAGCGCCTGCCAGCAGCTGCGGGAAGAACGCCCACGTGCCGGTCAGGTTGAACTGCACCGTGTAGTCGTCGAGCGCCTCTGCCGAGGCCACGTACGGCTGACCGAGTGCCGGTCCGACGCCGTTGGGGCCCTCGAGCACGAGGAGTCGGTTGTTGATCTGGTCTGCGTACATCTGTGCGGTCAACGGGGTGCCGTCGCCGAACATGACGTCGTCACGCAACGTGATCGTGTACGTCAGGCCGTCGTCGCTGAAGGTGCCGAGGTCGGTTGCGACCCCCGGGATCAGATTGTCCCCGGAGCCGGGCTCCCACTTGAGCAGTCCTTCACCGACGTTCTTGAGAAGCTCCCAGTCGTGGACCGCGTACGCATCGGCTCCGTCGAGGCTCGCGATGGCATCGGTCGTCCCGATGATCACGGTCTTCTCGGCGGGGGCCTCGGTCGTCGGCGGGGCCTCGGTTGTCGCCGGGGCCTCCGTCGTCGCCGGTGCTTCGGTCGTCGCTGGTGCCTCGGTCGTGGTTGCACCTGCCGTCGTATCGGTGCTGTCGTCGTCGCCACATGCGGCGGCGACGAGCGCCAATGCGAACAGCAGGACCACGATGTTTCTCAGTCTCTGCATTCGTCTATTCCTCCCGGATCGGGATGCCGGTGCCGGATCGACCGGCACCGGACCCCCCAAGCGTACTCCCACAACGCAGGAAGCCTTCCTAAAGAGCTTCGGTGGCAGACCGCAGCAGGTCGGCGACGGCCCTGTCCATGAGGCCGACGTCGGGCAGTCGGTCGAGCAGAGCAGCGAGATCGGGGTTGTCGGCCAGGGCGGTCCGCATCACATCGACCGCACGGGCCCCGTCACCGACTGCGGCCAGCCCATGGGCCTGCCAGAAGAGGATCTCGGCGTGGGCGTGCGGCGATGACCCGGCCCGGTCGTAGGCGGCAGCGGCCGCGGGCTGATCCCCGGCCCCCAGTGCGGCGTCGCCCTCCTCCATGTCGTCGTACATGACACGGATCTCGGTCAAGCGCCGGAGCTCCGCGATGGGATCGGGGTGGTCCTCGATCTGGAGCCTGATCGCCGGGATGCTACCGCCCGAGGTGACGAGCAACGCCGCCGACTGGCTGCCGCGGATGTCGCCACCGGCAGACTCGGCCGCCTCGAGAGCACCCAGCAGCCGTTCCGGCACGGAGCTGGTGCCTGATTGCATGGCCTCCGCCATTGCCGGGATCACGGCGTCGCTCCGCATCAGGTTGGCCTGCACCGACCAACCGTCGCCGGTGACGTGCCCGGCATGGGCTATGCACTGGTTTCCCGTGTGCGCTGCGGCCCCGCCGCCGGAGTCGATCATCGCGACCTGGCGTATGGCCGGTGTCTCGTCCTCGGCGAGCAACCGGGCGAGTGCGTCGGCGGCGCCGAGGCCGGTGCGCATCAGGTCGAGGCCGCGGGGGCCGTAGGTGGGGTCAGCGAGGGATTGCGTGGCCACGGCTCCCACGCCGGCCTCGGCCCACGGCACGACGCTGCCCACGTTGAACCAATGGCTCTGAACGGCCACGCCGAAGACGCCGGTGGCGCTGTCGCGGACCACGGCGGAGTAGGTCATCATGCGACGGTATCAGGCACCGCCCGATCCGTCGTCTGTAGCCTTGGACGCCAGCGATTCGGGGGAAGCATGCGACGGTTGGCGGCGACGGTGGCCCTCGTTGCTGCTGGCTGCACCGGCGGGAGCGCCGTCGAGACCACGACCAGCGTCGCTCCCACCTCGACGGCGCCGACCAGCACCACCGAGGCGATCACGACGACCACGACCGAGCCGCTCGTCGAGAACGGGCCGGCGATCGTCGGCGAAGGGGACCGCAACGAGACGGTCGCCGCCGTCCAGCTCCTCCTCAACTGCAACGGCTACGGGGAGTTGACCGTCGACGGCGTCTACGGCCCGAACACCCAGTCGGCGATCGAGGCGCTGCAGCGGGACCTGGGGCGGGTGGTGACCGGGGGCATCGACGACGCCGCCTTCGCAGAGCTGGCACGGAATTGCGACACCACCCGCCGGGTGGCGTTCGACGACGGAACCCAGGCGGTCGTGGTGGGCAACACCGCCGCCCCCGACCCGGACGGGTACTTCGTGCAGGTCGAGGAGGGCACCACCCTGACCGTGACCGTGGCCTCGGTCACCGGGGGGGCACGGGTGGCGGTCAGCGGCGTCGACGGGGCCTCGTTCGGGCTGCCGCTCGGCACCGTGTGGGCCTCCGAGGTGCCCACCACGCAGGACTACCTGGTGGAGGTCACGACCAACGGCGAGGCGACCCGGTACGAGGCGGTCATCTCGATCGTCGACCTCGATGACCGCGGGACCATCTCCGCAGCGGACGAGGGGACGGTGGAGGTCGGCGACCTCGACGAGGCCGTGTCCCAGGTCTGCCGGGACACGAGCGGGGAGGACGCCTTCGTGGCCGACACGCCGAGCGCCCACCTCGTGGTGGCCGCCGGCAGCCCGGGTGAGCGGGGCATCGATCTCGGGGGCATCGGGGCGCCGGTCGAGGTCGTCATGAAGGACGGGTCGCCGGGCTGGTACGGGTTCGCCATGGACCTCGAGGTCGAGGTCGGCGACGACGTGACCGGCACGGCGCGCGTCTTCTCCCTCGAGCGCGGATCGCACACCGACGAGGTCGATCTCGCCTTCGACTTCGCGGTGAGCGTGGCGCCGTGCAGCGGGGACGCCGCCACGTCCGTGGTGCTCTCGAGCAGCGGCCTGGGGGTGGTCGACTTCGGAGCCACCGACGTCGAGGCGGCGATCCTCACCGCGCAGGACGCCCTGCCCGGGTCGTCGGCGCCGGACGACACGGGCTGGTTCGACATCGATCCGGAGGCCAACGACTTCGGGGTGTGCCGCGGCTCGATGACCGAGGCGCGGGTCGTCACGGTGGACAACCTCACCATCTACTTCGCCGATGGCGGGACCGGCTTCGGCTCGGCCGGGTCGCGCCATCTGGTGGCCTGGGAGGCGAGCGAGGGCCTGTTCCCGCTCGCCACCGGGTCCGGTGTCGGGCCGGGGTCGACCATCGCCGAGGTCCTCGCCGCCCATCCCGACGCCACCGTCGTCGCCGTGACGGGAGGTGCCCGGGTCTACGTCTCGTCGGCGCCCGGCTCCGACGCGTGGCTGTGGGCCGAGGCGCCCGACGCCGATGGAGCCGACGACACCGGCGCCGTGGTGACGACGTTCCACGGCGGCCGATTCTGCGACGGATGAGAGGTCGGCTCCGCCCATCCCGCCGCCTGGTCTAGCGTCGTCACGGCGAGCCACCTGGGACGACATGCCGACCGACAAGCACGAGACGACCCTGCAGGAGATCCGCACCGGAGGGCACGGGCGGCGTCACGACCGCGCCGGTGGAGGCCACGACGACGACACCCCGATCTCGGCACGGATGCCGCCCGGCGGCGTCGTCTCGAGCAGCCGGATGCGATCCCGGACCCTGGGGCGCAGTCCGCTCACGGGATCGAGGCTGACCCCGGGAGCCGCCTTCTAGGCTTGAGTGGCCGAGCAGGGAGGTTGCGCGATGGCACACGAGACCGCCGATGTCGTGATCGTCGGCGCCGGGGTGATGGGATTGTCCATCGCCTATCAGATCGCACGCCGCGACGATCGCTCCATCGTCGTGCTGGAGAAGTCGCGCAACGTGGCCGAGGGCTCGACCGGATCGTCGTCGGCCATCCTGCGCCAGCGCTACACCCACGACACCGCCATCGTCACGGCCCGCGACGGCCTGCGGGTGTACCGCAACTGGGCCGAGTTCACCGGGATCGCAGAGCCCCGCGCCCGGTTCCATCACACCGGGGCGTTGTGGATGATGGGCGAGACCGCCGAGCAGGTGCAGGCCGGGTACGACCAGATGACGGGGCTCGGCATCGAGATGTCGATCCTCGACGTGGACGCCCTCGCCGCGCGCTTCCGCTCCGTGTCGCCGTGCAACGAGCCGTTCGACCTCACCGGCGAGACCGAGCACGAGTGCCGCGACGGCGGGCCGTACCTGTACGAGGAGGAGACCGGCTACTTCGACACCGTGAGCGCCGCCCAGGAC
>Ga0214472_10001411_pt1 | contig 27134 bp, 25 predicted proteins | sample RVTome_6_FD_207662 | JGI IMG/M metagenome (GOLD analysis project Ga0214472, IMG submission 207662) | Soil microbial communities from uranium-contaminated site in the Upper Colorado River Basin, Wyoming, United States - RVT140D175 | ecosystem: Environmental > Terrestrial > Soil > Contaminated >...
CATGGGGGCTCCTCCTGATAGGTGGTTGGGTACCAAAACTATCGGATGGAGCCCTTTTGACGTCAAGGACCCTCAGCTATTTGATTTCATGAGCAATACGTTTTGGGAATCGCAAGTGAAAAGTGTCCGCGGTGATGGTCACTTTAGTGCGCCAGAGGTACATGAATGGTGTGAGCGTCAAGAGCCTGCAATATTTTATATCTTGGGCCAAAGCGGCAACAAGGTACTGAAGGACAAAGCGAGAGGCATACTGCAACAGGCACAGCTATTGTATCATTTCAGACAAGAGCGATATTTACGCAAGCGGCGACAAGAAGAGCGCAAGCATAAGAAGTCAACATCAAAGGAAAAAATTAGTCTGCCTGAGAACTCAGGACGTGACATGCTCACAGAGCAAATGAGAGTCAAATTATATACAGAGTTTCTCTATCAGGCAGAAACATGGTCAGAACCTCGGCGAATCATCTGTAAGGCAGAAGTTTCTCAGAAGGGTGAAAATCTTCGTTTTGTCGTAACGAATCTCCATCATTTTCGTAAAGCCTATATCTATGAGACGATTTATTGTGGTCGAGGTCAGATGGAGAACTATATCAAAGATCACAAGCGGTTTCTGCATTCGGATCGGCTATCGTGCCATAAGTTTGAAGCGAATCAGTTTCGTTTATTTTTGCATAGTGCATCATATGTACTGATGCATACCTTAAGAACAAAAGGTCTTCAAGGGACGGCTTGGAGTCGTGCACAATTTGATCAGATTCAGCTTCGGGTGTTAAAAATAGGTGTGCGGGTAGAAGAATTGAAGACGAAGATCAGGTTTCACTTCCCGAGTTCCTTTCCCTTGAAAGCAGTATATGCCAGGGTGCTGGCGAATCTATCAAGCATGGAACTGTGCCGATCGCCTTAATGGCATGTCTCCAGGTTGGCTCGACCTCATTTGACCCGTGATGATCGTGCCGAACGAGGATACCGGTGCGCCTGCTCACCGCTCTGGAGAGCACTTGGCAGAGCGCAGAGACATGGAAGCGGATCACACCCGAACGATTCAAGGAGGAACAACGTTCGTCTGGAGCCTGATAACAGACGTGCCTCCTCATTTTTGGGGGCGACCACCTCGACGAAAGCGGTGCATGAATAATCCGGGCTAAAGACGTCATCGAGCCGTATCAGCGTGGGGCCTAATCTACCCATAGTGACTCGTGAATCAAAGTGACGAGTCGTGTTGGCCCGATTCGAGCGACTCGCGGTATTTTCGATACAAGCCGCGGAACTGGTGATAAGTTAAGCCGAGACGCTCGGCGGCTTTGCGTTGCTGATGTCGGGCTTCTGCGAGCGCTTGTTTAATCAACTTAACCTCGAAATCGCAGACCGCCTCGCGAAACGATTGAGCCCTTGGCGGGTCCTGCACCGCGGCGGTGTGAGCGGCCGGCGCGGTGGTTTCGATGACAGTGGCTGTGTCCGTACGGCTGGGAGTATATGGATCGCTGAACGGATCGAAGACAATCTCGGTCACACGTTCCGAATCGGCGCGGTACACCGCGCGTTCAACCGCATTTTTGAGTTCCCGGATATTGCCCGGCCAGGGGTAGACTTCCAAAGCGTTCATGGCGTCGTCGCTGAACTCGGGGATCGCCGTGCGGCCCAGCTCGTGGGCCATCTGAGCTGCGAAGTGATTGGTCAATAATTGAATATCGCCCTGGCGCTCGCGCAGCGGCGGCAGGAAGAGGACTTCAAAGGATAACCGATCGAGCAGGTCGGGCTTAAAGTGGCCCTCGTCAGCCAGGGCCGGCAGATTGGCATTGGTGGCGGCGATAATCCGGACATCGACAGTAATCGACTCGGTACTGCCCACCCGTTCGAAGGTGCCGTACTCGATCACCCGCAGAATTTTTTCCTGGGCTTCCATCGGGATGTTGCCAATTTCATCTAAAAATAGCGTGCTTTGATGCGCTGCTTCGAAACGGCCCAAGCGCCGTTGCTCCGCGCCGGTAAAGGCGCCAGCTTCGTAGCCGAACAATTCGGGGGCAATCAGGGTAGGGGCCAAGGCCGCGCAGTTGAGGGTGATGAGGGGTTGGCGCCAACGGGTGGAGAGGTAGTGTAAACGCGAGGCAGCTAACTCCTTGCCCGTACCGCGTTCGCCAATGAGTAAAACCGAGCGGTTGACGCGCGCCGCACGGGAGAGGCGCTCTTGAAATTCCATAAAGGCTTCGGACGTGCCGAGGCCCTCCGGCAGGCGGGACGGGTTGTCATCAAAAACCAGTTGTTCAAAGGACGTCATGAGTGATTTTTACCTTTTTTGGTGAATTTAACTAAATTACGGTTAAATTTGCAAGTTCTAGATCATTCATAAAAATTCTAAGTTTATATAAGTAATTGATTAAAAAAGACTTGTGTATATACGAGGTTTTTGGCACGCTGCGTGCTATTGAAAGAGGTAACAGCGATCGATGCCAGGTGCAAACTCGATTCGGTTGGCCAACTGGCCTCGACAGACACACATTAACGGTTTGGGATGCACGAGCCCCTCTGATCAGGTCGGGCCTCAGCATTCGGGTGGGTGGGTGGAACCACAAGGAGTGTTAGGATGAGTGTTTTCTCTCGCGTGCGGGACATTATCAATTCCAATATCAATACGATGCTGGACCGAGCAGAAGATCCGGCCAAGCTCATTCGGCTGATGATTCAAGAGATGGAAGACACGCTCGTTGAAGTCAAGGCCTCGTGCGCCGGGGCGATGGCGACGCGGAAAAAAATCCAGCGCGAGCGTGAGGGCAATCTCAGCCGGGCCCAACAATGGGCCGAGCGGGCGCAGTTGGCCGTGGAACGGGGGCGCGAGGATTTGGCGCGAGAAGCCCTGCACGAAAAACGTCGCTACCTGCAGCAAGCGGAGCGGGTTGAGCAAGAGATGATTCAGAGCGATGCTCTGGTGGAGCAATACCAGGACGATATCCTACAGCTTGACAACAAGCTGACCGTCGCGCGTGACAAGCAGCGCATGCTGGTGCAGCGCCACCGCGCCGCAGAGCAAAAGCACAAAGCACAAAACGGTATCCGGCGCATGGACAGCGCGGAGGCAGTGATGCGCTTTGAAGAGTTTGAAAACCGCATCGAACGCATGGAGGCGGAAGCCAACCTCGTCAATCATGGCCACAAGCCAACACTGGAAGCACAATTTAGCATGCTTGAAGGTGACGACGAGATCGAGCGCGAATTGCAAGCGCTCAAGTCGTCAAGCGCGCGGCAGCTCAAGGACAGTCCCTCGACTCCATAACGATCGCATCGCAGTTGGCCAGCTTACGGGCGGGTGAGGTGGGGAGCTGGCCGGCACGGTCCATCGGCGGTGCGGCTCATCGGTAGTGAGGGGATAGCCATGATAGACTTTGGGTGGTCATGTTGGGGTGCGGGAACCCTCGCGGTTCTCCTGATCTTCGGGACACCGTTTATTGCGGTGGCCGGTGTGGTATTGATCAAGGCGTTACGCGTGGTCACCGGCACACCGTCACGGCGCGAACAAAAGCAACTGCTCGATGACGAAGCGAAACAAATGCAAGAGTTGTATCAGGGCCTGGTGACCATGGAGCGCCGCATTGAAGCCCTGGAGACCCTGCTTCTAGATCGAGAGCGAAAAAAGGATTATCAATAATGCGCACAGACATCAGTCACCGGACCGGATTGTACCGTTCACGTCGCGGCATTATTCGCGGCGTTTGCCGAGGGGTTGCGGAATACCTCGATTTCTCCGTCTTCTGGACGCGTATGATCGCAGTCGCGCTGCTGATTTTTACTGGCGTTTGGCCGATTGTCGGCATCTATCTGCTGGCCATGCTGGTGATGAAACCTGAACCGCTCGTGCCGCTCGAAACGGAGGGCGAGGCCGAGTTTTACAACAGCTTCACGAGTTCTCGAAGTATGGCGCTGCAGCGCCTGAAACGCATCTACGACAAAATCGATCGCCGGGTACAGCGCATGGAAGATGCGGTCACGGCTCGCGAATACGATTGGGATCAGCGTCTCAAACGCGATTTGTAAGGTCTCCAGCGGGCTATCGTCTGGGGCGCATGCCCCAGGCCCAGGGGGCGGTCGGCCAGACGCTCCCTCGCTCCCAGCATGCATGTCTCGTCCTCGCCAATCTCTCCTGACAGGTTCAGCAAACTCAGCGAACCTCATTAAACGTTGTCTCATCTCCGTGTATATGGCATATTCTCCCTCATGGTTGACGGTCTTTAGCCCTCGGATGGAAAGTGATCCCTATGCGAATGCGTCAGTTATTTAGTCAGACTCTGCGAGATGTGCCAGCGGAGGCCGAGATACCCAGTCATATGCTGTTGCTCAAGGCGGGGCTGGTGCGCACCTTGGCCGCCGGTATTTACAGTTATCTCCCCCTGGGACGGAGGGCTCTGAACAAAATCGAAAATATTATCCGCGACGAAATCGAGGCCATCGGCGGGCAAGAAATCACCATGCCGGTGGTGCATCCGGCCGACATCTGGAAAGAAACCCAGCGTTGGTACGAAGTGGGAGACGAAATGGCACGGTTTAAGGACCGCGCCGGCCGCGACATGGTCTTAGCGATGACGCATGAAGAAGTCATTGCCGACTTAGTGCGACAAGAGATTCAGTCGTATCGCCAGCTGCCCTGTTTGTTGTACCAGATTCAGACCAAATTCCGCGATGAACCCCGGGCGCGTGGCGGGCTGATCCGGGTGCGCGAATTTACCATGAAAGACAGCTATAGCCTCGATGCGGATTGGGAGGGACTCGACCAACAGTACCGGGCGCACTACCAGGCCTACTTCAACATTTTTAACCGCTGTGACTTGCCGGTCATTGCCGTGGAGTCGGATGTCGGCATGATGGGCGGACAACTGGCCCATGAATACATGTACCTCAACGCCATTGGCGAAGACACGCTGGTGTTATGTGAGGCCTGCGGCTATGCGGCCAACCGTCAGGTCGCCACGGTGAAGAAGGCGGTGCCGCCAGCAGACGCGCCTTTGCCGATCGAAAAAGTGGCGACCCCTGGCACCGCGACGATTGACGACCTGGCGAGGTTTCTCAACATCTCCACGCAACAGACCGCCAAAGCCGTCTTTTTGATGGCCACGCTCGTACACGAAGGCCGTGAAGAAGAAAAATTCGTCTTTGCCGTGGTGCGAGGCGATATGGATCTCAATGAGACTAAGCTGGCCAACGCCATTGGCGCCACGGCTCTGCGGCCCGCGCATGAGGAGGAGATCCGGACGGTGGGGGCTGAGCCGGGCTATGCCTCGCCGATCGGCCTGGATCTCAAAGACGCCTTGGTGGTGGTCGACGATCTGATACCGGATTGTCCGAACCTCGTGGCCGGGGCCAACGAAGCAGGCTACCACCTGCTCAACACCAATTACGGACGCGATTACGAAGCCACATGGGTCAAAGACATTGTCGCGGCTCAAGATCATGATTTGTGTCCGGAGTGCAGCCAGCCAATGCGAACCTCTCGCGGGGTCGAGGTGGGCAATATCTTTAAGTTGGGCACCGAGTATACAGAGGCTCTGGGCGGTCTTTATCTGGATCGCGATGGCAACCAGAAGCCGGTCATTATGGGCTGCTACGGCATTGGTATCGGCCGTCTCTTAGCGTGTGTCCTCGAAGAGCATCACGATGAGAACGGCATTTGTTTTCCCATCAGCATCGCGCCGTACCAGGTGCATCTGGTGGCCATGCTACACCGTGCCCCCGAGGTGGCAGAGATAGCGGATCGCCTCTACCGTGAGGCGTGGGATGCCGGCATCGAAATGCTGCTCGACGATCGGGAAGCGACTCCCGGGGTCAAGTTCAACGATGCGGATTTACTCGGTTTACCGATCCGCCTCACCCTTGGCCCACGCTCGCTTAAGCAAGGGGCTGTGGAGCTAAAATTCCGCACGGAAGCGGAAGCGCGTGCGATCCCTTTAGACGAGGTCATCTCTACGCTCAAAGTAGAGATCGAGCGCTTACTGAAGGAACTCAAAGATCAAGCGGTGGCCGTGCCGTTCCCGGCGTCATTGTCTTACACATAGCCATAGGTCACCGATACCGATGGGACAACTCGATCGGCGTCGGTTTCACGTGGAACGCATTGTCCCATCAGATAGAATCCGATTTCTTTTTGGTAAGACAATTGATCTTCGGGGCAGAATTGTGCCCCGATAACCTGCTTGTCGATATATTTGATCATAATCCGCTTGTCGATTTTCGAGCGTTGAGGATTATCGAGAACAAAGGTGAGTGATAAAATATCGTGTGGACAGATATTGCGCCACGAGCGAGTGGTGAACCTGATCCCGCTGGCAGAGAGATTCCGAATCTGTGCGGTCTGTCCAACGACGTCGGTCACATGCCGTCGTGATAGCCCTTGCAAAAATGTGTTTTTGCGATAAGTCTGCCGAAATTCGAAAGTCACATCGGCCGTTTGACCACAGCGACATTTGGCTTGTACCGGCGTGTTGCCGCGAATATGAAGCGGCACCTTGGTGTTGTGCATGCGACCACAATGATCACATGACATCGCGACTTCCTGCTTTGAGTTCACATATAACGTTTTCATCGTCGACTCCCCACAGTCTTATTGCTTGGCTTCGAGGCAATGCGTTGATCTGTTGACCTATGGAAGTGCAAAAGGAATGCCAGGCGAGGAACCCCGTCTACTATAAAGGTTTTATGTTCTCAGGGCGGCAGAGGGAGTCTCAGAGATAAAATATTGCGGGGATCACGTCTCAGGGCTGAGACGTGATCTAGCTAGCGCGGCGTCGAAGATGGGGGCGAGCCTTGCATATTGATTTCGCTGTTCTGGCGTTTGGGTTCTTTGCGTCGCAGATAGTCCTGCATCTCGGGCGTCAAAAGGGTGGAATCGCGCTCCACTGCCAGCTTGTATTGAGCGATGGCGGCCTCGTGTTCGCCAAGCCGTTGCAATGCAACCCCCAAATTGTACATGGCCCAGGCATGGTTGGGATCGCGGACCAGGGCCATCTCAAATTTGGGTAGGGCGTCTTTGGGATTGCCGCCGCGCGATAGTGAGACGCCCCAATTAATCAGCGCTTTGAGATGCGTGGGATCACTCTCCACGACGCGTGCAAAAGTCGCAGCGGCAGCCTGATAATCCTCACTGAGGTACGCCGCCCGCCCCTCTTGATACAGCTGTTCAAGCTCAGGCGAACCGGGTTTTAACGCTGCCTCGGGACCGGACTTGGCACTCTGGCATGCTCCGGTAGCCGACAGGACCATCAGCAGCACGATGAGGCGCATAATCGTGACCATAACCCCGTCATTCCTTACCCACACGGAACTCTGTTCAAGTTGAGATGCCCTACACTCATCATAGCCTTCGACCGGGGTGACTGGCAACTTATACATAGTGCAGCGTTAAAAATTCAGCTCGCAATGCATGCACCGCGTCTTTAACCGTTTTTCCTTTGATGGCATCGGCCATCAAACCGGCGAGCCGCTGCATATCGGCTTCTCGCATACCGTAGCGGGTCATTTCCTGGACCCCGATACGCAGCCCGGAGGGATTGCGGGGATCGGTATCCGGCGGCAACATATTGTAATTGACAATGATATCGTTCGCCTCCAGTTGCTGCGCCACCGCCACTCCGGTGTCGAAGGCGGACACATTGACTGCGATTTGATGGCTCTCGGTATAACCGAAATCGCGTGCCTCCACGACCACCCCGGCATCGTCCAAGGCCTGCCCCAAGGCTTTGGCATTGCGAACAATCTGCGCCGCATATGCCACCCCATGTCGCTGCATTTCCCGAATGGCAATACAAAGCGCCGGTAACGTATGCAGGTGGTGGTTGCTCGAAGAGCCCGGAAAAACGCCTCGGTCGGCAGCCGGCCAATACTTGCGCTCGCCATCCTCGTCGAGATCCGCCAAAATAACCCCACGTTGCGGCCCCGGAAAGGTTTTGTGGCTACTCGCCGTCAACCACGTGGCCCCCTCCCGCAGCGGATCTTGAAAGGCGCCCCCCAAAATTAATCCCAATACATGCGCCCCGTCGTAGAGCATCGGAATGCCGCGTTCCTGGCACAGACCAGCCAATTCGCGAACCGGCTCGGGAAACAAAATGAGACTTTTACCAAGCACGATCAGACGCGGCGAGACCTCATCGATCAACTCCAAACTCTTGGGCACGTCAATATGGTACATATCTTCAGTCAAAGGGAAAAAATGCAAGGGAATGCGTTTCTTGCTCCCGATGTTCAAAGACTGCCCCCGAACCTGAATGCGCCGTCCAAAGACCCCAATAGTATTGTGACTAATATGGCCCCCTGCCGCCGTAGAGTTGACGATGATGGTGTCCCCCGCCCGCAGGTATCCCAGGGCCAGGGCCGTATTGGCGGCATTACCGCTAATCGGACGCACATCCGCTTGCCGGCAGCGGGCCAAAGCCAACAGTTCGGTGCGGGCCATGGTCTCAATCTCGTCAATATACTGCGTGCCCTGGTAGTAGCGCTTGACTTCATCTGCGGTATTAGGATGGCCCTCGGCATAACGCGCCATAAAATCGGAATTCTGAATGTCGCGCACCGCCGGACTCTGCGCATTTTCACTGGCGATAAGATTGATCGTGTGTTGGCCCCGCCACGTGGTTTGCAACTCCACAATGCGAACGATATCGGCGATGTCAACCGGCATCATGTCTACTCTCCCTATGTCGACGATTTTTCAGGGTATTTTATGCGCTGCGTTTGATGCGTCTGGCCTGCCCCATCTCTCCTGCCCCATCGCTAAGGTACTTCCCGAAAAAAGATGCTTACCGCAAATCATCCAGGGGTATCATGGCTTCACCCTAGCAGGCAAAGGCAAACGTCTGTTATACTACCGCATTCCACCAAGGAGATCCGCCACAATTTTAGTGCGGCCTCACTTCGGCCACCTTGAGGAGTCTCGGGGGAGAGTCTCGAAAGAGCCGACGACATGGTATGGGGACAGCGTTGGCAAGACAATGGTCCCCTCCAGAGTTTTTTCGCAGGAGAAGCAAGGCGTGCCCACACTGAACCGCATATTGCTGGTGAGCGATCATTCCACAAGTACCGAGTCTGCTGTGCGGTATGCAGCGGCACTGGCGCGTCAGACCCAAGCGAGCCTCGTGGTGATGCAGGTGATCGATACGAGGGTGACCGCGTTTCCGCGTTGGACGGATATCTTTCGGTCCTCAGAAGTGATCGCAGCAAAGGAGACTGAAGGACGCGCCGCGTTGGAACACCTAGCGGCACATCCCGCGCTTGACGGGCTCGATGTCCAGTATCTCATCGACCGCGGACGCCCCGCTGACCGCATGACCGATATGGCGCCACGAGTGGATTTGATCGTCATGGGGACGGGCGACTCCGACTCCGCCGCTGGGCTTGCGGCGCAGCGGACGGCAAGAGAAGTCGTCCACGGCAGTTCGACCCCGGTCTTATTGGTACCGCCCAGCGGCGGTGGCACCACCGAACCCCCGGCCCCAGAGCCCGCTTGGCAGCGACTGCTACTCGCCATCGATTTGGCGGGTTATGCGCCAAAAGCGATCGACATCGCCACGTCGCTTGCCGCCACGCACCATGCCTCCCTCCTGGCTCTACAAGTCCTCGACCCCAAAAAAACGTCTGGCTATCCCGTCAATATCGGCGAGGGGATGCACCACAATATCGAAGGGCTCAAAGTGCTCCTGACCAAACGCCTCGCCGAAGTGCTGCCGGATATATCCGACGGACCGCCCTACCTGCGCCAAGTCGTGGAAGGCGAAGCCGCTGCCGTGATCATCGCCCAAACCACCGCCCATCAGGCCGATCTCGTCATCGTGAGTGCGCATCCCTATGGGACGATACAAAAGCTCTTCACACCATCGACAATCGATACCCTATTGGCAGAGGCCTCGTGTCCCATTCTCGCCGTACCCATGCCGCGATCCGCGCTCGTCTAGATCGTTAGATCGCTCTACGGCTTATAATTCTCGAAATGGCGTGTCAATGTGCTGGTTAAAGCGCTGACGCAGCCAGCCTTTGACCACCCGGCGCGAACCAGGGATCAGGAGGATAAACCCAATGGCATCGGTCAGAAACCCTGGGGTTAACAGCAGAGCCCCAGCCACGAGAATCATCAGGCCATCGAGGAGTTCCTCGTTCGGAAACGCACCGGTCGTGAGTTTCTCCTGAAACCGCCACCAGGTCTTGAGCCCCTCGCGACGGGTCAAGGATGCACCTAACATAGCGGTGCTAATAATAATCACCAGGGTTGCCCAGATACCGATCTTGGCACCGATCGTGAGCAACAACGAAAGTTCAATGATCGGCACAGTCAAAAATACCACAAAGAGTTTGGCTACCATCTGAGTACCTACGCAGCATGAGGCGCTTTCCACGAGGGCGATGCGAGAGAACTTGAGGATCGCGCCGAATCGTTACGGGAAACCGGGCACACGACGCGTGTTATTCCAGTAAAAACGCCGCCGTCATGAGGTTAAAGGTCTAGGCGTTGTCTGCATTCACCGTGTGCGCCATGTCGGGGATTTCAATCGAACGTCCATACGAGAGATGCTGAACCATATTTGTCTTGTCCGAATGGCGTCAGACTCATACACGGCTCCTGCGTAAAATTGCTAATGTAGCCGGGATGAATTTCCGGGAGATCTCAGGCTTCATGACGACTCCTATCACATCTAAATAAAAAATCCTGGAGGAGATAGATTTAACTCCATTTCCCCTGCCATTAAGCGTCAGATCGTGGTCACAAGTGGCGTTATTGTACCACCAATGCGATGTGACTCCAACTCGGGGCTGAGGGGAGTAAAAAATGAGATTAAACCCGATGCATCTTTGAAGCTTACGATCCGGGATGGCTATTGTTGACACCCTGAAACGAGTACAGTAGGCTGACTTGGTTTACCGCCATGGGGCAGTCGACGATTGGATGTTGATTTCCACCGATGGCTTTTCGTGGGCCATGGCATTTGATGAGCGTGAGGTGGTGGAGCGCTGTTCGCAAACTGCCTGCCGGTAAACCGGCAAAGGCGAGCTATAGATCAGGGAAATTGGGAGAGGGATGATGACCCGACGTATCCAAGTGGCACTAGGGGTGGTGACGATTGGCCTCATCGCGCTTGCCGGGACGTCTTTTGTACAAGGGATGTCGAGGGAAAGCACGCCAGGCTACCAAATTCTGCATGACAAGGACGAACCGCTAGCGTTGGCGGCAGATCAAACGGCATCGTATCCCACCGTGACCCCAGGCCCGGATGAGACGTCCGACCTCAGGGTGCTGCCCACCCTGAATCCCCCTTTACGGCTGGCGCAAGCAGCGAAGGCTGACCAGGCTTCCGTCATGGCGGATCAAGCAGCCGAAATTGAACGGCTCCGGGCACTTACCGAGCGGTTGCAGAAAACCCTTGCCACCTACCTCATTGAAAACCGCCAGGCTCAAGCAATACAACGCTTTCAAGCCGAACGAGATCAAGCCTTGCAGCAGCAACAGGCGTTGCAGGCGCAGATGGAACAGATGCGTGCGGAGTATGCCCCGGTCGATGAGAAAATCGCTCGGTACCGAACCAAAATCGCCGACCTCGAGCGCCGCGGTGACCGACGCGAGAGCGAACTGACGCGTTCGCAGGAGCGCTCGGCTCTCTTACAGGACGAATTGACCAAGACGCGGAGCGCGCTGACTCAAGCGCGCGCCTCCTGGACGGAAGCGCGGACCACCGCTCAACGTCTGCAGGTGCAGATCGCCCAAATGACCGAACAGCAATCGGCTCAACAAGAGGCACTTGAGCAATCACAGGCAGAACTCACCAAGCTCCGCGAAGACCTCGACCTTCGGGTGGAACAACGTGTCCAAGAGACGATCGGGGCGCGTGCCGATAAGCTCGTCGCACTAGAAAAGACCCAGCAGGAAAACTTGACCCGTATTCAGAATATGCAAACCTTACACGAGCGCCAATTGGCGCTCGTGCAACAGGAGGCCTCGGATGCCCAGCAAGCACTAGGGCTGGCAGAGCAGCAAGTGGAAGTCTTGCAAAGTGAGCGGGAACGCCTGCAGCAACAAACCCAGGTCTTGACTCAGACCCAAGCCCAACTTGAATCCGTCCGTGCCGAGCTGTCTCAGACTCAAGAGGCGTTGCAGACCGCGCAGGCCCAGCAGTCGGAAGACATGGAGGCGCGTGAAACCCTGACCGCACAGTTGACTGAGGCTCAGGAAACGTTGAGCCTCGTCCAAGAACAGCGCGATCAGTTCCACGATCAACAGATTGAAACCGTTCAGACCCTCAATGGGGCACAAGGCGACCTCGACCAGTTGCGGGAACAACTCGCGAGCGTTCGCAACGATCTTGAGCAAGCCGAAAGCGAACTACACACGACACGTGAGGCATGGTCCAAAACGCAAGCCCAACTCGCGTCCACGCAGAGAGAACTCAGTACCTCCCAGCAGGGTAGGCAAAGCACCCAAACCCAATCCACGCAGTTGCAATCTCAGCATGAGCAGGTGACTCAGGCACTCGAAGCCACACGCGGCGAACTCGCTAGGGTACTGGCGGAACTGGAAACCACACGAGAGGGACTTGCCGCTGCAAACGCCGCCCAACAGGCCCTCAAAACCCAAGTGACTACCCTGACCAAGGCACAAGAGTCCTTACAGGAAGCGACGGCTGAGCGCACAACCCTGGAAGAACAACTGGCCCAGACCCAAGAACAACTGCGGACAATGCAAGTAGAGAGGGCTAAATGGCAGGCGCAACACACTGAGGCGACAGGTACCAGGCACACCCTGCGAGAAGAACTTGAGGGCATGCGGTCGACGCTGGATTCAGTCCAGCAGGAACTGGCGGCTTCGCTTGCCACGCAGGAGTCTTTGTCCACTCAAGTCGCAGACCTAGAAACCACTAAGGCGACGTTGAAGCAAACCCAGGAACAATTAAAGACCAACGAAACTGCGTTGGGCCAAACGCAGGAGCAGTTAGAATCGGCACGCGCAGAGCTTGCCCAGGTACAAGCACAATTGCAGTCGACCCAGGTGCGGTATGAAGAGGCTGCACAGGCCGGAGAAGCCCTGACTGCAGAGGTGTCTCAATACCAGTCCCAGCTTGAAGCGATGCAAAACGAACGGGACCAACTGATCGCTGCTCAGGCGACATCGGATGAGTCGTTGCAGATGGCGAGAGCCGAATTAAGCGAAACGCAGGCGGCATTGAGTAAGACCCGGGAGGAGTTGGCTTCTGTGCGTCAAGCATTAGGGCAAAGACAGGAGCAGTTACAGGCCGCGCAGACCGAGAGTCGACAATGGCAGGCGCAATATGGCGAGGCAACGCAAAGGCTGGAAGCTATGGGCACAGAATTATCTAGTGCCAAAAACGAGCTGGAAACTTCCCGGCAAAACCTGGATGCGGTCACTGCGGCCCAACTAGCGCTGGAGACTCAGGTTGCCGATCTCAAGCAAACTCAAAGCAGCCTTGAGGAGGCGACGGCAGAACGTGCGGCCCTGTCAGAGCAGCTTGCTCAAACCCAAGAACAGCTCCGCGCCGCGGAAGCCCAACGCGCTCAGTTGCAGGCCCAGTACAGCGAAGCGAATCAAACCCGAGAAGCACAAGTGGCCAGCTTAGCACAGACTCAAGCCGCTCTGGAGAAGGTGACGGGGCAGTCTCAGGAACAACTTGCCACCGCTCAAGCAGAGCTGACCAAGACTCGGGAAGAACTTGAGACCACGAAGGGGGAGCTGGGCGACACCCAAGCTCAGTTGGCATCTGTGCAGGAAAGACTCGGGCAGACCGAGAACCAACTGAAGACGGCACAAGCTGATTTGGAGAAGACAAAATCAGACTTACAGGCGAGGGGTGCCGAGCTAGCGACCACCCAGGCTCAATTGCAAACCGCACAGAGCGAGTTGAGCGACACCCAAACTCAGTTGCAAACCGCCCAAAATGACAATACCCAGTTACACGAGAAGCAAGAAGAAACGGCCCATGCCCTAGAGATGGCACAAACCGAACTGGCGCGAACCCAGACCACGCTGGGTGAAACCCAGACGGCATTGGCTGCCGCCAAGGAGACCTTAGCGCAGACCCAAGCCAAGCTGGAGTCGACTCAGGCAGAGCTGTCACAGACGCAAAGTCAGTATTCAGAGGCATCGAGCTCCATAGAAAAGATGTCTCGGGAGATGGCCAGGATCCAGACCGAGCTATCCACAGCACGTAGCCAGTTGCAAGCGCAGGAAGATGCTGCCCAGCAACGCAGCGATCAACTTACGGCGTTGCAGAATCAGGCCTCGGCCGAGCTGCAAGACGCCGTTGCCAAGGGCTCCGTCGCGGTAGAGCCGCAGCCAAATGGTATATTGTTGCGGGTGGGCGGCAATGTGTTATTTAGAACCGGCCAAGCCGGTATCCGTTCGGGAGGTCTCACGACCTTGGACGACATCGCTGAATTCTTGCAATTGCACCCGGATTACCCGGTGCGGGTCGAAGGCCATACCGACAATATTCCGGTCGGACCCAATAGCCCGTGGCCCACCAACTGGGAATTGTCCAGCGCTCGGGCCGCAGCCGCAGTGCGTTACTTGGAATCCAAAGGGGTCGATCCCAAGCGAGTCGCGGTTGGCGGCTACGCCGAATACCAACCGCTGGGTGACAATGATTCGCGTGAAGGGCGAGCGCAGAACCGGCGTATTGAGATCGTTGTGGTGGCACCGCCAACGGCGGGCGCGAGCCAGTAATCACGCACGACTATGACCTTCTACGGGTGCGCTCATCCGATGTCATGAGGGCACCCGAACCTGAGTGATCGTATGCTGATCCGCAAAGGGGATAGCGAATTTGAGGTCAGCATTCGCCCTGCGAACGAGGGCGAATGGGAAGGCCGAATTATCGAATACAACGTGTCTCGCCTCATGCCCATACCTCACCTACATCATAGCTGGGTATCCCTTGATGCGGCGCTAGCCGGGATAGCGCGGCGATGGCAGCGATTATTTCCGGATGAGACGCCGCCGGATTTTGGCGATGCGGTACAATCCGAGTCCGACCCGTGCTAACGCCCCTGGAAATGTGGCGCGCGTTTTTCGCGAAACGCTGTAACCCCCTCGCGATGGTCATCAGACGTCAACGTGATACTCTCCGCCGTCGCCGCATATTCAAAAGCGGCATGCATATCGAGATCCAATCCCTGGTAGACTGCGGTCTTGGCAATGCTGATAGCCAGCGGCGGACCCTGGGTCAATCGTTCAGCCAAGGCCAGTGTTTCCGTCATCAACTGATCGTCGGCAACCACTTTGCTAACCAGTCCCAGGCGTTCCGCCTCATAGGCATCGATGACATCCCCCGTCCAAATCAACTCCAGGGCTTTGGCAATGCCCACTAGGCGCGGCAAAAAATACGTCCCACCCGTGCCCGGGAAGAGGCCAATTTTAGCAAACACTTCGCCAAACCGCGCCTTTTCCGACGCCATGCGGATGTCGCAGGCTAGGGCAATATCACACCCGCCACCAGCGGCCACGCCATTCACTGCGGCGATCACCGGTTTTTCCAGTTGACGAATCGCCATGGTCAGCTGTTGCGCATGCTGTACATACCGCCGCCGCTCCATGGGGGTGGCTTCATCCGCCCGGTTCTGCAAATTTTGTACGTCGGCTCCAGCACAAAACGCCCGCCCGCCCGCACCGGTGATAATGACAGCTCGAACGTCTGGAGCGGTGTGAAAACTTTGCAGCGCGGCAATCGAGTCTTCGACTAACGTCCCCCCCATACTGTTCATACGCTCGGGACGATTCAAGGTGATAATCGCTACGAGTCCACGCCGTTCAACCAAAATATCTTGATAGGTCACCTTCTCTCCCTCTGATTTTAGACGAGATAAAAAACCGTGAATTGGTCTTCGTGACTACTGGATTTTGCTCGCCCTGTCAAGCTGAACACCACTTGGGGCGCACGTGCAAAATTGACAGCCCAAGGGGAATCCCTTACCATGAGGCACATCAATGCACCAGGTGTGGATGACCCGTCGATTATCCGGGCCATAACCACAAGCTATTTCCCACCCCACAGCCCACCGTGCTGGGAGGCGTCATGAGAAGTTACCGTTATTCAAATTGGGATGGAAGCCAGGACCCGTTCGCCATTGCCGCAGAGGACGTGATGGACGCAATGTCAGATGAGTTAATGGCTCACGGCGATTTGCAGCAAGCGCTACAAAATCTCATGCGGCGCGGTATGCAAGGCAACATGGGGAGTGGTTTCGAAGGTATTCGAGAGCTCATGGAGCGTTTGAAACAGCAAAATCGCGAGCGCCTGGAGCGCTACAATCTCGCCTCGATGATCGACGAACTCAAAGAGCGTCTCGACGAGATTTTACAGATGGAACGCGAGGCCCTGCGATCGGATCAGCAACCGGGGCAGGACGCCTCAGAAAAGGCGGGCCAGTCGCCCTCAGACCAAGCAGCCGGCCAGGACGGCGAAGACGGGGCGGCGGCAAATCGCATGGACGGTGACTCAGGCGAGCCGGGTCGACAGGGCCAACAGGGACCGCGAGGCCAACAGGGCCAACACGGGGGCGACCAACAGGGCCGGGAGCAATACTTGGATGACTTACCGGGCGATTTTCCCGGCCGGATCAAAGCCTTGAACGAATACGAATTTTTTGATCCCAATGCCCAGCAGGCCTTCGACGAATTGATGGAGATGCTCAAACAGCAGGCCATGAATAACATGTTCCAGGACATGGCCCAGCGTATGGCCAACATGACGCCAGAGGATATGCAGCGCCTGAAGGACATGTTGTCTGACTTGAATCAAATGATGGATCAGCAAATTTGGGGTGAAGAGCCGAACTTCGATGAGTTCATGCAGAAATATGGGGATATGTTCGGCCCTAATCCGCCCCAAAACCTGGACCAGCTGACCCAGCAAATGGCTTCCCAGATGGCGCAAATGCAGTCGTTGTTCAACAGTTTGCCGGACGCGTTGCGGCAAGAGTTGCAAGAGATGCTCTCCTCTGCCTTTGAGGATTCAGAGTTGGCTGCGGAACTGGCCGAGTTGCAAGCTAATTTAGATTTTTTGTCGTCGGATGAGCGGCAGCAGTACGAGTTTTCCGGTGCGGAAGGGGTCTCACTTGAGCAGGCCATGCGGTTAATGGACGAATTGCAGAAAGTGGATCAGTTGCAAGCACAGCTCGAAAACGTGGGCCGCCGGGGAGGCATGCTGGAAGACGTGGATCCCCAGGCGATGGAAGAAATTCTGGGGCCCGAAGGCCGCCAAGAGCTGGAAAAGTTGAAAGCACTGGAAAAGCTGCTCGAAGAAGCCGGCTATTTAAAACGCAAAGGCGACCGTGTGGAGCTGACGTCCAAAGGGGTTCGTAAAATCGGCTTGAAGGCGTTGCAAGATATTTTTAATCGCCTGCAAATTGGCCGGAGCGGCGGACACCGCACGGATCGCCGGGGCATTGGCGTTGAGGCGACCCAAGATACCAAGCCGTATGAGTACGGCGATCCGTTCAATTTGGATTTGCAGCAGACCGTGATGAACGCGGTGCGGCGGCAGGGGCCGGGCAAGCCCGTGCGCATGCGGTCAGATGACTTCGAAGTGTTTCAGAATGACAGCATCAATCAGTGCTCTACCGTTTTGATGCTGGATCAGAGTCGGTCCATGGGACTAAACGGCTGCTTTGAGGCAGCTAAAAAAGTGGCGATGGCTCTGCACAGTCTGATTAAAATGCAATATCCGCGCGACAATCTATACATCATCGGGTTTGCAGAGTTGGCCCAGGAATTGCGCCCCGAAGACATTCCTACCACCAGCTGGGGCAGCTACTATCCGGGTACCAATATGCATCATGCCCTGATGATTGCCCGTCGTCTGCTCAGTCGACACCGCAATGGTCAGCGTCAGGTGCTCATGATCACCGACGGCGAGCCCACTGCCCATCTTGAGCAAGGCATGCCGTACTTTAACTACCCGCCGAGCTGGCGCACCATAGAACAGACCTTGATGGAGGTCAAACGCTGTACCAAAGAGGGTGTGGTCATCAATACCTTTATGATGGAGCAAGACCCGTACCTCATGCGGTTCATTCAAGAAGTCACCAAGATCAATCGCGGGCGGGCCTTTTTCTCCTCGCCCCACCATCTGGGCGAGTATATCGTGACGGATTACATCAACAGCAAACGGCGCCGTCGGATTGCGTGAGCGAGCCAGCGCCGGGGACTTGACTTCAGGTGCGAGCGCCCCTTCCGTGAGATTGCGTAAAGCGCAGCATTTCCTTCGCGCATGCCTCGCCATGAGTCATAAAGACATGATGGCGGGCATCCGGAAATTGGACCAGTTCTGAGCCTTGAATCGCTTGGTGCATGGTCTGGGCATCCTCTTCGGGCACCGCGAGAGACTGCCCAGGGTGGAGAATGAGCGTGGGCACTTGAATACGTTGGCAGAGCCCCAACACATCGACGTCGGGCAAAAAACGTAAAATGGATCGAATGACGCCTGCATCCGTTTCGCCTACGAGCGCGGCAAACCATTGCATCATCTCGGGATCGTCTTTTTCGGTATCAAACCGCAAATCCGCCCGTTGATTGTACCATTGCTCCACGCTCATTTGCTCGAGTTGTCCCGGCCAGCGTCGGTATTCGTCTTGGGCGGGCGCACTATAGTGATAGGGTGTTGAACACAGGGTCAAACTGGCAATTCGGTCGGGGTAATCATTGGCAAACTGGATGCCAATCAGCCCCCCGAGCGATTCCCCACCCCAGTGCACTCGGCGAATCGCCAGCCGGTCGAGAAGCAGCCGCGCTTCTCGCGCGAGTGAGGACAGCGACCATTCATAACCCGGACGGGGCGGATCCGAACGGCCATGCCCACGGCAATCCGTGCGCAACACTCGATATTGGCGGGCCAGCACCGGTACCCAGTGGTACCAGACATCGACGGATCGTCCAAGGCCATGGTAAAGCAACACCGACTCCGGCTCTTTCCATGGATCAGAAAAGTCGTCTACATCATAGTACGTTAGATAGCCATCAATTTCCCCGCTCAGCATTGCCTATTTTCTCCCGCCGTGAATACGTGCTATCGTCTTCGCCATGGATTCCGCGACATGACGTATGGTGGTGGCATCAATGGTTTGGGTTGTATGCGAGGTCGGTGGATTTGTCAAGAGCGGATTCACTAAAGACAGGAGTCATCACATGGATTTATTTGATTTAAGCGGTAGGGTGGCGATTGTCACCGGTGGCAATGGCGGTTTGGGCCGTGGCATGGCGCAGGGCCTAGCGGCAGCCGGCGCGGATATCGTGATTGCCGCACGCAATACGTCAAAAACGGCTGAAACCGCCGCCGCGTTCCGTGCACAATACGGCGTTAAGGTGCTCGAAGTACAAGTGGATGTCTGCAAAGAAAACGATATTCAAGCGATGGTGATGGAGACCATCAAGGCGTTTGGCAAGATCGATATTCTGGTCAACAATGCGGGCATGAATATTCGCAAACCACCGGACGAACTCGCCGCGGCAGAATGGCAAAGTGTCATCGACACCAATCTCAGCAGCACGTTTCTCTGTTCGCAAGCGGTCTATGAACCCATGAAGCGTGCTGGTGGCGGCAAAATCATCAACAACGGCTCGATGTTTTCAATTTTTGGCGGTAGCCATGTGATGGCGTACGCGGCCAGCAAGGGGGGTGTTGTGCAACTCACGAAGAGTTTGGCCGTGGCCTGGGCCAGAGATCATATCCAGGTAAATGTCATCCTGCCCGGCTGGTTGTACACCGACTTGACCCGAGGGGCCATCGCACAAATGCCCGAACTGCACGAACGCGTGTTGCAGCGGACGCCGCACGGGCGTTGGGGTGAGCCAGAAGATCTGGCCGGCGCGGCGGTCTTTCTCGCCAGCAAGGCATCTGACTTCGTCACTGGAGTCTCGCTCACAGTGGATGGCGGTTATTCGATTCAGGCGCCTTAACTTAAGAAGGCGAGCACCAATCTAACGCCAGGGTGAAAAGTCTGGGGGACGGCGTTTGAGAAAGACTACAGCGCCCTCTGGCTACTCCCCTGGTGGCAAATCGTTCTGAGCCACGCTGGCCCGCATGGGTTGGCTGACACGCCTTGGGATAAACCAAGAAGACCGTGAAAGATATCTGGCGCATGGCTTGACTGGCCCATGACTTGACGGAGCCCAAGGGATCGGTTACGTTCAGGCCACACCCCAATCTCTACCGAGGTTAGGTTAAAGCGTGAGCCGGAGAGTCCGGAGAGTAGAGTCAAGATGTAGAGTAAGGATAGAGTATGGATTACGCCGTTGGGGACATCCACGGTTGCCTGGACAAAGTGCTGCGTTTGCTCGATATCTTGAACTACGATCCGGCTGCGGATCGTCTGATGTTTCTTGGTGACTATATCGATCGTGGCCCCGATAGTAAAGGGGTTCTCGATCTCATGTTGCGATTGCAGCATGAGAATCCCGACAATATTTTTTTAATGGGCAATCACGAAGATAACTTTTTAACCTACGTGCAAGCGTGCATCGACGGTGAGCAGGACAATTACTGGCTGAGTGAGCCGTTTTTTGCCGGGGGCGGCATCACCACATTGCAAAGTTACGATCCCAACCTCCGCCAACCCACCCATCCAAGTCTCGTCGAGGAGATTCCCCCCGCACACTTACAATTCATGTCCCAGTTGCCATTGTATTGGCAAGACGATACGTATCTGCTCGTCCATGCCGGGGTCCGTCCGGGCATTCCCTTAGAACGGCAATACGCAAATGATTTATTGCGCATTCGCAAACCCTTTCTATTGACTCCCCATGGCTTAGACACCTGTGTGGTCTTTGGACATACTCCTTTTCGCGATGTGTGGTGGGCAGCGGACAAAATCGGCATTGATACTGGTGCTTGTTTCCAAGTCGCAGGGTATGGAAAGCTAACTGGGTTGTGCCTGCAGACTCAACAACTCTTTCAAACCGAATAGCTTGTCTTGGTGACAGACCTACCGATTTACCTTCCCATGTATTCTGGCCCATGTGTTTTGAACGTTTGACATAAAGGGCAACACCAATCATGGTGCATGTGTATTGTCAAGCTTTCATCTCTGTCATCATCTTCCTAATCTGACATTGGACATTATTAAGATGCGTACCGCCTTATAAAGCTAACTATCTTTATCGCATTATGCTGAGAACCAAACACATCTATAACGAATGATGAATTATGATTAAATATCATATAGCATTTAATCATAACTTATAAAGTTATATAAAACTCCCATAACATAATAGCCTAAGCTTATTTTAATGATATTTCTGTATGCACTCGATATAAGTTCGAAAAAAACTTGACATTGTTATGGAAGACTGTCATAAGTTAGAGAAATGATTCTTATGAGAGTGGCTTGCAAGCCTAGTGAGGAGAGGTGAGCATGGCAAAGTCTCTGGTGGAAATGTGCGCAGAAATTGTGACGGCTCAAGCCGGCCATACGCGTCTGACATCGGATGAGATTGGCGATAGTCTCCGTCAGGTCTTTCGAACCCTGCTCGATGTGCAGCGAACCGGACAAGATATAGAGGTTGAAGAATCGGTTGCTCGCGATCCACAATCCTCGATTCAACGCAATCAGGTAATCTGTCTGGAATGCGGGAAACCGTTTAAGCTACTATCTAATCGTCATCTAGCATTGCACAACCTGACTCCACGCGAATATAAACTAAAGCACGGGATTCGGATGACCCAGGCGTTGAGTGCCCGCACGTTGTCGCAGCGCAGGCGCAAGCTGGCTAAAGAACTGGGAATGGGCAAGCAATTGGCAGAATGGCGGGCCGAGCGCAAAGCACACCCAGCGGGATAAGGTCCAGTGTTAAGGCCGATATTCTGTGGCGATCGAGAATACGGCCTCAACCGCTCCTTAAACCGACTTTTGCAATCCTTCTAGGACGAGCTGCGTAAAGACATTGGCAATGGCTTCTGCCGACAAGTGACCTCCAGGTTTGTACCAGCGATACATCCAATTACACATGCCTAAAATCGCATAACCCGCCACCGCGACGTCCAGATCGGACCGCAGTTCCCCATTGTCCACTCCCTGTTGCAGGAGTTGCGCCAAAAGCTGCTGGTATTCCTTAGGCGCCTCGATCGAGTTGTCTTGCAGCTTTTCCATCATGTTGTGAAAATCGTGCAGATAGACAGCGATATGGGGGTAATGTTGGACAAAAACGGCGATGTGATTGGTAATCGCCTGGGTGATTTTATCTGTCACCGGGGCATCCGAGTTCACGATTTCTTCGAGCTTATTATAAGCTTGCCGAATCGGATCCCGGACCACCAAATACAGGAGTTCTTCCTTACTTCGAATATAGTAGTATAAACTGCCCTTTAACATCCCAACTGCAGCGGCGATATCCTCCAGCGTGGTGGCACGATAACCTTTTTTTTTAAACAGACTTGCTGCCGCAGCAATAATTTCCTGTTCCTTGGCGGGGGCAGTTTTACGGGATTTCACCATGATTCGAATGCTCCACTCCGGTACCTACCCTGACCCTAGGACGAGATGTCGCAGTTGTGCATCGGGTTTTCAAGACAGCTCCGGATCATAGCGGGTTGCACATCCTTGCCAACCAACCCAGTCCATAATTGCGGCGCGCAGTGCTTTGCGATCCGCCGAAACCGCATCACTACGTATCTTAAGGCGATGCAGGGTATCAAGGCCAGCATTAATTTGCAATGGTTTTTTATATATGCTAGCCCGGCGCTGGGTCAAGGTCCGGATATGCCTTATTCGCGGAACGGGCCATCGCGCCATTCTAGAGCGGCTTTTAGACCCTCTTCCCACGCGATTTTGTTGAACTCAAGTGCCTCTGGCGCCAGATGGGCAATGGCATCGTGCTCCACCGCAATTTGTTGCAACAGTGTGCGGCCCATCAACTCTACGCCCTTGTTGACAATGTATTTATTGGCGGTGAGCAGATCTTTGCCGATATGGCTCATCCGCGCGGCCAGTTTGAGAGCGGTGTCGTCTAAATTGGCGGCGGGAACGGCTTCTATGGCCCAGCCGATCTCGTAGGCTTTGCGCCCCTCAATGAGATCACCGGTCAACAAGAGCCGCTTGGCCCACTACGGCCCCACAGAGTAGAGCCACATGTGGGTTGGCGGTGCCCCCATGGCCCGGACGGGGGTAACCCAAGGCTCAGCGCATTGAGTTTTTCGGGTCGATTCAGGGTGAGACGCGCCACTTGGTCAATGGTTTCATAAACGAGATATTCGTAGCTCATCGAGGCAAACCTCCTTGTTCACGATGGGTGTCATGCCCTCTTGCAAGCGATCACAAACCGGGCAGTAGCATGCCCGCGAGCCAGTTGCGGGGAACACCAATCAGGATTTGCAAGGGCGACACGCCTGAAAATGAGCCCACGAGAATGAGCGCCAGCAAAATCATCGTGCCATAGCGCTGACTGAACTCGTCAAATGGAATCGCCTGGCGTAGAGGCAAAAGGTTTTTCATGACGTGGGCGCCATCGAGCGGATAAATCGGCAACAAATTGAAGATGGCCAGGGCGAGATTGATCAGCACCCCCAGCACCAGAAAACGCTGTAAAAAAGGGGAGCCATAAAGCAGGTTTGGGTCCACCAGTAACAACACGCGCCACACCGCAGCATAGGCCACGGCTTGCAGGAGATTGGCGATAATCCCGGCCAGAGAGACCCAGAGTTCGGCTTGCCGACGTTGCTCGGGCTTGAAATTTGCCGGATTCACCGGCACCGGTTTGGCCCAACCGAATTGCAAAACGAACATACAGATCGTGCCCATGAGATCGAGATGCTTGAGGGGATCGAGGGTGACCCGCCCCTGCAATTTAGCCGTAGGGTCACCAAATTGCAGGGCGGTCCAGGCATGGCCGAATTCGTGCAAGGTGAGCGCTAACAGGAAAACCGGGATAAACGGAACCAGAAAAAGCGGATCCCACATAAAATACCCTTTATATGACTCTATCACGATCACGATCGAACCAATGCCACTGGGGATGGGCCATTACGTTCAGGATCACAGCGGCATTGTAGCCAACCGGACGATGAAGGGTCAAGAAAGGGTTCTTGAAACCAGGCCTGCTTAATTTAAATGTTCGTCGTCCGGATCGCGAAATAAGGGCGCGGCTCGCAACACCGGCGAGGCGTGATGATGCACGATAGACCAATCGTCGTCGTGTAGCTCGTACACATTGGTGGCCAATATACGGCTGATCTGGGTCGAACCGGCCACGTCTGAGAGATTCTCCACGCAGGTGACCCAGGCCACATGGCCGTAGAGATGCACGGCCACATCGGTGATGACAAAATGCATGTAATCGGTATTGGCAAAAATCGCGGCCCAACTCTGCGCGACGACCTCCCAGCCTTCCAGCAACTCCCAACCGGGATGCACACATTTGGCCCGCGCAGTCTTGACCCAGACTGCCGTCATGAGGTCCATATCGAGGCTTTCAAACGCGCGGTAAAAGCGCTCATTCGCCCGTCTCACTTGCGCTATTCGTTCATCTTGTGATTGCACGGCATCTCCTTTACGGATGGCCTCAGACCTCAGACCGAGGAGGGTTCCGCTTCTACGGCATTGCCCAAGCCGGGCACGGTGTCGACCAACGGTACCCGGTCCGTCTGTAGATACGTGTATCCCGATAGACCCTCTTCATAGATTCTCAGGAGGTGACCGGAGGCCTCCAACGTCAGGCGGCCGGCCCGCAACGCTTCCTCGATGGAACGGCGCAGCCGGGCCACCAAATCGCTGCGCGAATAGCTCACATATTCCAAGACGTCGGTTACCGTATCACCCGTGACGACCTCTTCCAAGTGGTAGTGACCGTGCGACGAAATGGATACGTGGACAGTGTTCGTGTCCCCGAAGAGATTGTGGAGATCGCCAAGGATTTCCTGATAGGCCCCGACGAGGAAAAAGCCCAAATAGTAATCGTCACGGTTTAATGGATGCAAGGGCAGCACATGCTTGACATCCCGGCGGTCGATAAACGCGTCGACCTGACCGTCCGAATCGCACGTGATATCGGCCAACACCGCGCGCTGAGAGGGCTCTTCATCGAGCCGGTGCAACGGCATGATCGGAAACAGTTGATTGATCGCCCAGGCGTCCGGAATCGATTGGAAAATCGAAAAATTACAGAAGTAGGTGTCGGCCAACAGCCGCTCCAGCCCCTCGAGTTCCTCAGGTACCTCGTCCATCTCGCGAGTGAAGCGCAGAATTTTTTGGCACGCTCCCCAAAAAAAGTCTTCGGCCAACACCCGCTCGGACAAACTCAGGTGCCCGAGGGCGAACAGCGTCAAACATTCGTCTTTGTACTGGATGGCGTCGTGGTAGACTTCGAGCAAGTTTTTCCGCGTCACTTCGGTGTAGGCGTCGTAGAGATTCCACACCACCGCATCCGCATCCTCAGGGGGTTCGGCAAGTTGTTTGTCTGTCCGAAGCGCAATGGCCCCCAGGATATCGACGACCAACAGACAATGATGCGCCACGGTGGCCCGCCCGGATTCACTGACCAAAGTCGGCGGGGTAATACCGGCCTCCTCACACATTTCCATCACCGCGTAAACGATGTCATTGGCATACTCTTGCAACGAGTAGTTCATCGACGACGAGAAATTGGTCTGTGAGCCATCGTAATCGATGCCCAGCCCGCCGCCCACGTCAAGATAGCGCAGGGGTGCGCCCATTTTGACCAGCTCCGTATAAAACCGTCCGGTTTCGCGCAGGGCTTGCGTAATGCTGCGAATGTTGGTGATTTGGCTGCCCAAATGGAAGTGGAAGAGTTCAAATGTATCGAGCATGTCGTGGTCGCGGAGAAATTGCATGGCCTCGACCAGGTCGCGAGCCGAGAGGCCAAATTTCGCGTGATCCCCGCCGGAGGCCTCCCAGCGGCCACTGGCGCGGGTGGCCAGCTTGGCGCGCATTCCCAAACGCGGCCGAATCCCGGTTTTCTGAGCCAGGCGGGCGATGAGGGGAAGTTCGCTCAATTTTTCCACCACGATGATGACCGTGCGGCCCAACTGACTGCCCAACAGAGCGGTCTCGATATATTCGCTATCTTTGTAGCCATTGCAAATAATCAGCGCCTCTTCATCCTCCAGCATGCTGAGGACCGCCAACAATTCAGGCTTCGACCCCGCCTCCAGGCCATGATGGTAAGGCCGTCCAAAGCGCACCACTTCTTCAACCACCTGGCGTTCCTGGTTGACTTTGATCGGGTAGACACCGCGATAGACACCCTGATAGCCGTATTCTGCAATGGCGTTTTTAAACGCTTCATTCAACGCCCCAATGCGCCGGCGCAACACATCTGAAAACCGAAGTAAGATCGGCATGCCAAGCCCCCGCTGGCGCAGTTCGTCAACCAGGGCCTTGACGTCGATCGTACGGTCTGCTTCACCGGGTATTGTCAACAGAATATGGCCCTTGTCACTAATGCGAAAAAAGCCGTTGCTCCACTCCTCAACCCCGTACAACTCAGCCGCATCCGCGGTGGACCAGCGCTTCGGCAGGGGGATTATTTTTTGCATACGATTCCTCTACACTCTGTATAAGGTGAACGTTACTCTATTTTTACAGTCCGGGGATGGTACCGGGGGGAGACGATAGGGTCGAATCTGATCTGAAAGGGTTTGTTCGATTATGATACCATACTTGGCTGTTCGCAGCATGGATTCTGTAGACATTTTTTGCAATTTCGCATCTCTTCCCTCAACCACCTTTCAAAAAGGAATTCAGCCTATGAGTAAGACAGGCGCAGTGGGGTTTATTGGCCTTGGAAATATGGGTTTTGGCATGGCTCAAAAGGCGGGCTTGTCCACCGAGGCGCTGTATCAAACGATGATTACCTGCACGGCGGATAGCAAACAACTGCGGTCGCTGGAAGGGGCCATTCCGCGCGGCGAATCCCCCCCAGCGACCTTTCACGGGCTCAAAGACCTGAGCGCAGCGGTGGACAGTGGTCGCACCGTCGATCAGGCCATGCCCATCACCAGCCTAACCCGAGAGTTTTATCAACTCATGAGGCAATTGAAGAATTATCCTACACTTCGCTAAAAGAACCCGGATAGTTGTAGGTGGGGCGGCTCATATATCGATTGACTATTGGTTGACCTCATATACGTATTTTTCAATGAGCCTTGATAATA
>Ga0214472_10001412_pt1 | contig 27106 bp, 48 predicted proteins | sample RVTome_6_FD_207662 | JGI IMG/M metagenome (GOLD analysis project Ga0214472, IMG submission 207662) | Soil microbial communities from uranium-contaminated site in the Upper Colorado River Basin, Wyoming, United States - RVT140D175 | ecosystem: Environmental > Terrestrial > Soil > Contaminated >...
GAAATTAAAACTTCTAATCAATAATAGTTTTATTTTAAAACAAATTCATTTCAAAACGAAAGGTTTATATACTTAAAGCTATATATTATATTTACAACAAAAAGAAAAATGAAAACTAAAAAAGAAATAAAAGAAAAATGAAACTAGAACTTAAAACAACATTACATGGATATATCATAGAAGATGAGTTAATTCTTATTATTAAGAGATTCATTAGACGAGGAGGTACAATAGATGAAGATAAAGACCCAAATATCTTGAATAATTGGGATATTAGCAAACTAAAAGAAAAATGACATTAATTGACTCAAACTCTAAAGAATATAAAGAAATGATGAAGAAAGCAGAAGAAAAGTTTAAAGCTTCTGAGATGTGGTGTGGGATTGAACATGAATGAAGAAAGATTTAAAAATAAATAAAACTATATATAATTACAAGCCCGTATCCGAATTATCTCTTAGTTAAGTAAAATTATATAAGGGATTTTAAGACACTCCTTGCCCTGTAACGGGTATGTCTTGCAACTATTATGGGAGGATTAAGGTTGTCACTAAGTAGACTCAGTGTAAAGTGTCGGATTGATATTATCCCGAACAAGCAGTCTATAATAATTAATATCCTTATGATTGGCAATGAAAGATTAATAACTTTCTTGTTCTTAATTCTAAAGGTGTGAATATTTATTAATTCTAATGTAACTTTCTTAATTCTTAAAGAAAAAGTTTTCTGCGCATTTTGTTAATTTGAACATGAATGAAGAATAAATATTTTAATCAATTCTAATAATTACATCTTATATTTTTTACAATTTTATAGACATAACTTTCAGAGATGCCAAATCTTTTAGAGATTTTTTTATATGTCCATGTTCTATCCTTAACTAGTTCTTTAATTAATTCAATTTGATCTAAACTTAATTTTCTATTTGTAACAATTGGATTATTATAATAATGTTTAATATTTTCTTTCATTGTACACCATTCTAGATTTTCAACACAATTATTAGACTTATCAAAATCAATATGATTTACTTGTGGTTTATTTTCAGGATTAGGAATAAACATTTTAGCTACTAATTGATGTAAGAATATGCTTTTTTTAGCACCTGTCTTTTTTCGAAGTATAATAGTAACATATCCTTTACTATCAATACTTCCTTTAATATTTCTACTAGAAAGAGTAGAATATATTTCGCCCTTATCATTAATGATATAATTTTCCCAAAAAGGAATTACTTTATTTTGCATAATTATATTATTATTTAAATATTTATAAAGTTATGGTGGTTTGGGAGAGGGGGGTCTATTTCTAGTGGAAACTATTTTTTAATATGAAGATGTTAAAAAATAAAGATAACATATTTATTTTATTCTTAAAAGTTTTAATCAGTAATCAATTTATTCTATTTTAAAGTCTTAAAAGTTAAAAAACTTTATAAGTACTTCAATTATGTAATATTAAACAAGTCCAAAATGTCACGAGAACAAGTACAAAAAACAGCGAGAGAAGTCCAAAAAGAAAATTTGTACTTCTACATATATGATAGAATGAAGTCGGGATATTCCCCAGCTCAAATTACCTTAAAATTCAAGATATCTAAACAAAGTATAAACTACTATACTAAGCGTTTAGAAGCCATAGGGCTAATTAAGAAGGTAGGTTATGGGACTTGGGATATAATTGAAGAAGTCGATGAACAAGGATTTAAAGAAGTCCAAAAAATCGAGAAGTCCAAACTTTTCTCGCTAGGAACGAGCGAGAGACCTATAACTAACCTACACGCTCTGCAAATCAAGATTCCTATACTTTCGGGGAAGATACTCGGCAAAGAGTGGGAAGTAAAAGAAAAGTTAAGAAATTGGACTCCTAAGTACCTTAAACTTAAAGAATTAGGAGGATTAACAATTAAAAATAACAATAATAAATCTCTAACTGTGTTGGGTAAGTCTAGGAATATAACTAACGTGGATGAAGTGCATAAATTAGTTAGGGCAATTCTAATGGGTATTGGTGGTTACTTCAAAAGTAAATATAATGTTACTTTAGATACCATCAATGCCGAAGTAAAAAACATTGATCTAGCAACTGAAGACAAAGAAAGCGAATGTATGAGAGGAAACGGAGAAAAATTTTTATTAAAATTTAATAAAAATTGTGAAAAGATCTTACCTGCTGATAAAGATAAACCTTCTAAGGCATTCATTGACGGGACACCATTCAAATTCAGCGCAGAAACAAACGATCTAGATTGGAAACGTGAGTACTTGAATATGCCTTTTAATATTAAGCATTTATGTTTTTCTCTTCCAATGTTGGAGGAATACAATAAAAATCTAAAATTACATATCCAAGTACAGTTAGAACAATTAAACACTCAAAAAGAAATACAGAGTTTACTCTCCCAATTAAAAAATAAGTTATAGTTTAAAACTTTTAATCAATAATCATTTCATTTCAAAACAAAACCATTTCAAATCGAAAGGTTTATAAATAATGAATTCTATATTATATTTACAACAAAAAGAAAAATGAAAACATATAAATTAATCAAAGAAGAAGAAGTAAAGAAAATAGTGTCAGAATTAGAAGAAAAACATTATATTGTATTATATAGACAAACTATTACAGATAATTACTTAACAACATCAATTTGTTTATTGGAAAATTGGGGAGAAAATGAAATATATCGTTCTTTCATTTTCCAAGATGAAAGAGATTTAAACGAGTATCCAGTATCTACTTGCGATATCATAAAAAACAATCAAAATGATGTATATAATTTATATTATTATTCTTCTATGGAAGAATTAAATAAAGCTGGTTGGGATATGGAATATAAGCATATGAAATTTCATGAATTAAAAAAATGGAAAAGAAAATAAGAACATTATTTAAAAAAACAACAGCTCAAGAACTAAAAGAAAAATGATAAAAGAAATTAAATATAACATCTTAAGATCATTACATGTGTTATGTCTTGCTTCATATAGAGAAAGTATGAATGTAGCCGAGTTAATTGGTATAAGTGGATTATATCATAGAAAGAATAAAACTAAAGATAGTTATTATTTAAATTTAAATGGAATTATTGAGAAATGAAAAAAATTGAAGATAAAAAAAGTATTGAAGAGCAAATGTATGGATACTTACCTTACTGGGAATTATTTTCACAGCACCAAGGAGACTACTTAGATTCTAGAGCTTGGTTAAAAATAGTATCTATAATAGAGCAAGGAATAATAAAAAAAGCAAAACTTATTTTAGAAAAAAACAATGCTTCTCTATTTTGTAGTTGTTATGGTGGGGATTTATATGAGAGGTATAATAAGGGGGTTGATGAATTCATTAAAGAATTAGGAGAAAAACAAGAAATAACTGAAGACATATATAATAAAGTTTTTTCAACTCTTGCATTATTTACATTTGCAAGAGTTGAATTTCTTTTAAAAATGAAAAACAAATAAATGGATGATGAAAAAAAATTATTAAGTCATAATAAAAGAATTCCAAAAGTTATGCCAAAAATAAATTTATTATCTTTTAAAAAAAAAGAACTCAAAAACCCAATTAAGAATAATTTATTTTCTAATTGTAGGTTATGTGGGAATGAATTAAAAACAACTTCTCAAAAAAAGTTTGGATTCTGCGCATTTTGTTAATTATTATCTAAATAAAACAAAAACTTTATAAATAACAATATCATACTATTATTATGAACATAAGAAAATTATTTTTATTAAGATGTAATGGTTTTAATTCCGTAGAAATCGGGGAGAAAATGAAACTTCACCCTGTGACAATAAGAAATAAATTATTAGAATTAAAAAAAATGCCACAAGAAGATTTTGATAAATTATTAAAATCATATCTATAAAAATGGAAAATGAATTAAAGTTTTATGAAGGATATATACGAGGGAATAAAGACGGTCTTAATGGATATACTGATCAAGATATTTTGAAAAAATCAAATACAACATGTTGGAGATGTCCATTGTGTTCCGCTTATATGCTTAATTCGGCAAGAAAAGAACATATTGAACAGGAAATTAAAACATATAATTTTAAGTTAAATATTTTAAAATCTCTTAAAAATGAGGATATATCTATAAAAATGAAAACTAAAAAAGAAACATCCATCATTAATAAAAGAAGTAAGAATATTAGTTGTCCTATTGAAGGCATAGACTTTGATATTTTAGATAAATATTGTGAGATTAATAATATATCTGAGGGTTTCGGTTACAAACTAGAATATTATAAATTTTTGGTTTATTATAAAAGATGTATTAAAAATGGAGACATATTAGAAAAATGAAAACTAAAAAAGAAATCCTTAAAATGAGTAAAACAGAATTGGAGAATTATAAAACAGAATTAAAAAATTCTAGTCCTACACATAAAAATATTGACTGTTCTGAATGTTCTAGATGTTCTGAATGTTCTGAATGTTCTAGATGTTCTGGTTGTTATGACTGTTCTGGTTGTTCTTACTGTTCTGACTGTTCTAGATGTACTGAATGTTCTTACTGTTCTGACTGTTCTAGATGTTCTGGTTGTTATAAATGTTATAAATGTTCTGACTGTACTAACTTAGTTAATGGATTTTTTTGTCATAATTTAAAATTAGAAAAAAGGGATTATGATAAATATTACATATGTAACCTAGAAGTCACAGAAGAAGAATATAACAAGAAATTAAAAGAAATAAAAGAAAAATGAAAACTAAAAAAGATGATTATAAAGTATCTATAAATATGATTTGTGGAAACAAAGAAGAATTTGAATCTCAATTTGACGATAAATTGATGAAACTAAAAAAACCTTTATGGATTGAGTTAGGTTCTGTTTGTGTGGTTTTAATTAGGAGTGCAGTAATATTATTTATTTTTGCTTTATATTTAGGGATACATATAGATCTAATAACTGACGAACAAATATTAGTTTTAATAGAATTCATTATATTTTTGGTGGACGTTCTATTTAAATTAATATTTCTTTTGTTACCTTTCGTTACTTCCTTTGCAATTCTTCATTTCGTTATTTATATGATTATTAGAAAAACTAAAAATAATGGTGGGAACAAATAAAAATGAATAAAATTGTTATATTTTCATTTATGTTTCTATTACTAGTTATTATTATTCTTCTTACTGGAATTTTTTTATATTCTGTTTCAAATGAGTATTCATATTCTGTTTCAAATAAGTCAAAACTTGTATCTTCTATGTCAGATTTAGAAAAAATGGAGTTAGAAAAAGAATTAATTTTATTGAAACAAAATATAAGTCAAGAACAAGATACAAATAAGCTTTGTAAAGCTTATGAAAATCTAGACAAAGTAAAAATAGAAATGAAAAATAATAAATTTTATTATTTTATAAATAATAGATGGATTCTTGAGGAGGATTTATGGCAATCCTGTTTAAATTAAAGATGTCTGAACAAATATTATTGATAGATTTAATAATAATAGACTATTGTCATAGACATTACAACGAAGGAAAATTATTTAAATTTTGCGTATTTAGTTTATGGATTTTGTGGAGATTTTACATAATAAATTTTATATTTTTAATTTGTCTTGCATTAGGATACTTTTTGGGTATATTGTACCAATTAACGATATAAACAGCATATCACATTGATAACAAATAAGCTTTGTAAAGCTTATGAAGATCTAAGCAAAGTAGACATAGAATTTCAAAGTATTTAAATCTTATTATAAATAAAAAGAATTCTAATCTAATTTTATATGAGAGATATTATTCCCCAATAAATTAACTTTTTTACCTTTAGTAAATAATTTATTAAAAGAATTTTCAGCAATTAATTTCCTTGCCTCATTCCCAGCATTTACAGATCTAAATAATAAATAAACTTGCCTTTTACCTTTCATCAATATTGCACCAAGATTATTAACTCTGTAATCCATAATTCTACCATCATTATCTATGAGTTTAGTCATAGTTAGAATATATTTTGAAAGTATTTAAATCTTATTATAAATAAGAAAGTATTTAAATTCTAAAAAACCAATAACAATATGACAATATACACTAAAAGAGATGATAAAGGAAAGATCCAAAAGAAATACATACTAACAAAGTATGATTTTAGCCCAATTAATAAATGGCAAGTTACAGTAGTAACTTTAAATAAGAAAGAACCAGGAGTAGGATCAAAGTATTTCAAAACAAGGTCAGAAGCAGTAAACTATATCAAAAAAAGAATTTAAATAATTATTTCCTTATTTTATTTTTCGCAACAAAAGAATAATAACTTTCTTTATTATTAACATCACTGGGATTCTTATTAGTTTTTTTTCTGTATAATTCCCTATAAGCCATCATTCCTTTATAGGAAAGTCTTGTATATTTATTAATTCCTTTTTTAGCAATCTTACTTAGATCTTTATATTCTTTTTCCATAAAATAACTATATTTTCAGAATATATAAACTTTTCCCCAAATTCTTATGAACATTAACCCATAACAAAACAAAAAGTCTTCTCAAATAGGCTTTAATAAGTTTCCCTGTTCAAATTTCTATGTTTCAGATTAGAAATATATCCCATACTTAATTTTATATTCATTTTTGAAGCAAGAAGAATAATTTTCCTATAAGGAGTATTTTTTTTAATTAATTTTATAACAGCTTCTTCTATTTTTATTATTTCTTTTATATCTTCAATAATTTTTCCATTAGTTAATTTAAGTTTATTTCCAAAAACATTCCCTTTATTTGTAATTAGTTTTCCTTCTTCAACATGTAGAGACTTAGATAAACGTTCTCCTCTTTTTTTAGATTCCATTTCTGCCATCCACCCAAAAAAGTTAACTAACTGTTTTACTTGCATATCAATAATGAACTCCATACCTTCTGGGAGTTTATCTCTCATCTCTGCTAAGGTGTTAATGAATGATTCCATATACGAATAGATCTTTGTATTTGTTTTGTCAGCAATATAATAAAATTCCTCAAGTAATTCTCTGTTTCTATAAATCCTATCGATAGACCAAAAGAAACATCTCTTAGGTATATCTTGATCCACCAGATTAAGTAACTTGATAATATCATTAAACCTTCTGTTCTTTTGTTTCTTGAGTTGGTAAGCTGATTCTTTAACTGCTAAGACAAGACAATGCTTTTTTTCTATTTGAAACTCTTGAATGATATCTTGCATTTGATCCTTTTCTTCTTGTCCCATATTCTTTGTGGATACTCTCAAGTAAATTATATCTAACCTACTATACTTAACTATCAATTCTTTAGCACGAGCTAAGACGATTTCATTTATTTCTACTTCTTCTGGAATCATAATTATAATATGTCGTTGAAGCATTTAAAACTATCTGAACTTGTGAAAGCCCCAGTTTTTGAAAAAAGTTTTGTAAAAATTTTTACTTTATTTCAGATAAGTCATTATCTGAACTATGATAAATACTATATACTATGCTTAGAAGAGCTCTAATACTATTATATAATATATAATATAGTTTTATAAGTTATACATGGCGAATATATAACTTAAACAAATAAAACAAGGCTCAACTAAACTAACAAGCCCCATACTACACAAAATACAAGACGTCAAGCCTAAAAGGGAAAAATGAGAGGTTTTACACGTAACCTCATATTATAAGAATTAGTAGGTATGCTTCGTTTTTCTTATTTCGCAAGTAGAAAGTTTTATATAGAAATAAAAACTTAGTATAATCATGGAACGAGACCAAATTGGAGTAGTTAAATTCACTAATCAGATTTACGCCTTCATTAAGTTCCAAGAACAGTATAAGAACTTGTGTCAAGAGATTTCGGAAGAAAAAAGAAGTAATTTAATGAAATGTCTTAAAAAAATCTCTTCATTCTTTTCAGAGTACAAATATTATGTAAGATCTAAAGAGATTAGGGACATATTTACAAAACATATAAATAATATTAAACTCGAGTTATATGATGACGAAATCTACTCTAAACTATGTGTGACACCAAGCAAAAACATTAATGAATCAATTGTGTTCAATCAGAAGTATTATTATTATCTAATTAAGATACTTAAGATAACTGGTTCATTCGGTGATGAGTTAAGTTCTACTTTTATGCCAAATAAATCAGATAGGGTAAAATATTTTAAGTATTTCAATGGAAATTCATTCTTTGAACAGTTTACTTATTATAAGTCAGCAACAGCAGGAAAGATAGCAGATTTTAATATAAGAAGCTTCAAGAATTGCTTTTCATACTTCTTAGGGTTTTATTTTGCTTATTACTTATTTGTAGATGAGAAAAGTAGATATATATGTGAAAATGTTTTCTCAGACATTTTAAGTTTATATCTTAATAAGGAAATTTTAAAACTAATTTTTGAGCAACCTAATATTTTAAATCCCTCAAAAAAATTACTTATTAAGGAAATTGATTTTGATATTCATAAAGGAATTAACTCAGTATTCTTCAGATGTAACTATTCTTATTCACTATATGGAATTATGCCCAAGAAACAAAATAAAGTCTTAATAGATAGGACAACAATTTAAAATGGAAAAATCACACGAACTAAAACCAGTTGAGAGATTATATTTAATCTCACAAGATAGATCTGATGTTTATTCGAAAAAGAATAAATTATATTGTTTGATATATCATTTAATTAAAAATGAAAATATTAAAGGAAATGAGATAAATATTTTCGGATTAGAAAATAATTCACATTATGAAGAAATTTTACTAAGACATATTAAAAATAAAGAATATGTAGAAGTTAACAAATTAATAGATGATTTATTTTTTAAAAAAACCCTAGTTGAAAAAAATTATATTTCTCTTGTAACTAGTGAGAAAAAGTTTCTAGGATTTTTTAAAAAGAAAGAAACAGAAATTAAAAAGGAATTAAAATATTTTTCGGAGATGAAAGAGATTATTCCATTAATTGATTCAAATATACATATCCTTAAAATATTATGCAAAGACCAAGGAATAAAGAATAAAGTAATTTCTTATTATAATATGTTAACTAAAAAAATTCAAGAAGCTTATGATAAATTGGAGAAAGAAAAAACAAATGACAATAGAAATAAAACTAGTTGAGGAATACGATCCAATCAGAAATAATTTAAATGAAAATATTTTGGCATTAGAAGATATCGAAGAGAATACTTCAATCAAACAAGAATCTTTAAATCAAATATATAACTTACTTAATAATAATGAATTAAAAATTTTATGTAGAAATATAATTCAAAATAAGTATTTAAACAAATTTACTTATGAAGACTTAAATAATATGTATGATACTTTAAAAGATTTTTTTGAAAACATTAAAGATATTAAAGAGAGAATAGACGTTGATCAATTCTTCCAGAATGGAAATATGATTAATATCGAAAAACTGAAAGAAGAGTTTTATAAATATAAAATTGATAAAAAGTTCCCTAATTTTAATTTCCAGAGATTAAAAGAATTATTCGAGAACCCACCCAAGAAACTCAAAGCCTTAGATAACTCTTCAGGAGAATATATACAATACGATCCTTTCATAATAAGAAAATACTTGTATGGTATTATTCAAATGGCAATTAATGAAATGGACTTGTTAATTGGTTTTACTGGGGCTGAAGGTATGGGTAAGAGTTGTGCGTGTTCCCAAGATATGAATTTAATATATTACTTGCTAAAGGAATTAGAATTGATAACTTATGATTACAATATTAAAAATATGTGGTTTTCATCACTTTCTAACTTCTTAGCTGCTGAAGATAAATATTTTGGACAACCTTTCAGAATCTTAGGATTAGATGAAGGAAATGAATTAAATAGACAAGATTGGCAAAATGAAGACGTTAAAACATTTTTTCAGAGATTGAGAAGAGAAAGAAAGGAACAAAGAATTAAATTCATTTGTTTGCCACAATTAGGAGAGTTAATTACTGCGATTGTTCTTTCAAGAATGAATTTTATATTTAATTCTTATTCAAAAGATAAAATAGAAACTGGAACTCTAGATAAAGGATTTTGTAATTTTTATATAATTCCAAGAAATGCCAAAATTTATTCACACCATCATAAAAAAGAATTAACTAAGGAAGAGATAGTAGACATTTTAGGAATTAACTTAGATGATAAAAAGAAATATCTAAAGGAAATTCCAAAAAGTATAATTATTAAAAGATTCAAAAGAAACTATATCTGGGGATTCAATAAGAAAGATTATGATAAATACATTAAAGAAGCCAATAAAACGTTTTCAGTAGCTAAAGGGATTAGAGTTACAGAATACCAAGCTTATTTATATTATCTTTCGGCTCCAAACGTAAAAGATTGGAACACCGAAAGCATGGATAAAAGCCAAATAAGAACAATTCAAGGCTTACATAAAGCCATTAGAAGAGTTTTTGAGATTGATCCTGACAAAGTTAAAAAATATGAATTACTCTTAGAAAACAAAGAACGTAGGAAAACTAAAGATATTTAATCATTTCAGTATTGATTTAATCTTTGATTACATCTTTTTAGCAAAAAACTTATATAGGTTATAAACTATAAATAATTAAGGGATAAAACCCTATCTATATAAAATGAACTGGAGAGATATGATTTCGGGAGGGCAAGGAGCGTTAACACTTTTAGTTTTTACTATTGGTGTGGCTGTTGCAATCGGTATCAATTCATTCGTAGGTTTATTCATCGGTGGTTCATTAGAAGCAGCTGGAGAAGCTGCTTCTTTTTCCACTGCAGTGGATGACGGATTTAATACAACTGTAACTAATTTGATTACAAATATTACAGGAGTACAAACTCCATTTTCACTTTGGGTAAACTTACTTTCAGTTATTTTAGTTCTTGCAGTATTTGCAGGATTCATTTATCTCGGTTACACTTCTTACAAGAAAGGTGGAAAAGATAAAGGATCTGGTGGGTCTGACATGGGCTATTAAAATAACTTTTGAATTGAAGGGGCTAGGTTAACCCTAGTATTTTATTTTTTAATTCTAATAAATTATTTCTATATTAAAAACAACAAGTTTATAAATTCTTAAATCAGTATTAATTCTATGGTGCAAAATCATAATCACGATATATCAGGAGAAAAAAATCTACCGGATAAAATGACTGCATTAAAAAACATGGCTAAAGGCTTTGAAATGAAGATGTCAGGATTTAAGTTAGATACTTCCAATGAGAAATGGATTATTGCGGGAAAGGCATTAGCTACAAGTGATTTAATCTCAAAAGCAAGTGGTATTATTGGAACTTATACGGAGAATATTAATTTAATTACTACAAAAAGTCCCGAAAAGTTCTTAATGGAATTTACAGACGCATTTTTTAAAGTTAATGTGATGATTCTTAATGATGAGGGAATTCCAGCAGATAATCATAGAGCAATCATAAAGATATTCAAAGATACTATGAGTAATATAGGTGATGTGATTACAGGTTCAAGAATTTTAGTTCAAAAAGTATTTGATAATGAAAAAGCTTTTGAGACATATAACTATGAAGAATAAAAATGAAAAATAATAATAATATAGGAGAATATAAAAGATGAGTTTTGTAACATATACAGTAATTACAGTTTCAGTCATAACTTTAATTTGGATTTTTAATAAATCGAGAAAAAATAAAATTCAGAAAGTACAACTTAAAGAAAAAGAATTGGATGAAGATAATCAAACCGACGCAGAAAAACAAAAAGCGGCGACAAATAAACTAAAAATATTAATTTGGAGACCTGTTGGTGCTGATTTGATGATACAAGTAGGTAAACCTCTTATAGTTGAAGAAAAACCAGACTCAAGTGGTAATTTAATTGCTATTAATGAAGAAAAACGATTCAAAGAAGATTTAAACTTTTCTAAAGATAGAATATATGAATTAATGGAATATGATTTAGGATTGCAAAATATAGATAAAAAAGAAAAATTAATTATTTTAAATGAAAAAATTAAAGATCAAGAGAATATAGTAAAAAAAATTAATTTAAATGTTGAAGAAAATAAAAACTATAATGCATTAGATGAAGAAAAAAAACTAAAACAACTTAAAGTTTATTTCTATTCGTTGCAAAAAGAATTTAATGGTAATTATATGAGATTAGGTTTTGGAGGAATAAGACAATATGAATTCGTAGCTGTTGATGGAGTGTTATATCCTTATATATTTGGAAGTAAATTTTTCCGAGTTTACCCTGACTTGATAAGTAAGAAAAAAATATTCAATCAAGAAAATACTATTTTTAGAAATGAAGCAGCAGCATTATTTAATAAACATCTACCTATGGCGGCACTAATTACTTTAGTAGTTGGATTAATTTTAATCGGGATTGGTACTGCGATGATAGTATATGATAACGAAGAATCCGATAAATTAAATGCTATGGCTAATCAAGGTTCTGTAATATGTACTCAGACACTATCTCAGATAACTAAAAATTATGGTGGTATTATAAATGATTATATGCAAGTCAAACAATCGGAATTAGATAAAGATATAAATACCAAAAACAATAATAATAATATACCTTCAATTGGGGATATATATATAGATCCAAAAAAAATAACTCAATAAAATGACATACGCAAATTTACCTTTAGTGTTACAAGACTTACTTATGCTAAGTTACCAAACCCAATATAAAACTATTATCATGGTAGGGTGGTTCATCCTATCTTTATTTTATATCTTCTATTGGCATAAGAGACAATTACCTACACCTTTTCTTTTCGTGGGGACTGTTAGAGCTACAGGTTACATAATGGCTTATTTGTACGTATTTCTTTTTTGGTTAATCTATCCTATTTATTTGAATCCGGTTGTTAATATAGATAATTTACTAATTTTTGTTTTTTCCATGTATAGTATAATAATTGTAACTTTTTGGGTTCTTTTCGTGATTAATTTCACTTTATGGATTCCTAAAGCAATAGTTAATCTAGGTAAGTTAGATATTACTAGTTGGGAAGACCACGCCATTAAAAAGTACTTTGGAGAATTCAAAAAAGGTGCTGGTAGATGGATAAAGAAATAATTACTAGAAGATATTGTTGTATAAGTGAAGAACTATTTCAAGAAATCAAAAAAAGTCAATCTAAATTAAATGAAGTTGAAAAAAATAAAGTTTCGGGAAAAAGAAAAAATAAATGGAACTTTTTATCAACTTCCGATAAAGTTGGCAAATATTTAAAGGAATTACGTAAAAATAACGCAAAGGTTTAAATAAATAATTTCTCATATATTAGTATGGGAAATTTTCTTAAAAAGAAAAAAGGTCAATCAGATATTCTTATGATTTTATTTATATCTTTATTATTTACAATTATAATGATAATAGGTATAATTATGACTTATTTTAATTTCGCAATAGGAAATGATTATGTTATGTTACCCTTATATAATGTAAGTCAAAGTTTTAATTCAAGTGCTCAAATAAATGCTGGTTATGATACCATAGTTCAGAATTATCAAGATACAGATTTAAGTTTTATTGATAATGGTTGGTTCTTTGGATATATGGCACTCGTCATGGTTTCTTTGATGATAGCTTACAGTTCTAAATCTATGAACTATTTCGCTTTCTTATCGTGGTTAACGTACGGTTTAATGTTTTTTTTATATGTCGTAGGAATATTTAGTGTATTAGCTAATTTTTTATACTCAGACATATTATTGAATTTATTTTTGAATTTGGCAATAGTCACGCCTAAATTAGGTTGGTTTATTGCAAATTATGGATGGGTATTCCTACTTCATGCTACTGCTTTATTGTTAATCAAAGTTCTCGACTTTGATTTCGCTACAATGAAACAAAGGAAAAAAAGAGAAATAGAATCAATTAATGATGACGAATTAGTATAAAAACGATAGATTTATATAGTTCAAATCAATACTAATTTAAATGGTAAACATTAAAAATTTAACTACTTTTGAAAAAGGTTATCTATTATTTATTTTAATAGTGGGACTAGCTTTAGCTACTTTAATTTATTTAGAAAAAAATGAAATGGCAAGTATGGAATTAGAAAAAGAATCTTTACAATCTCAATATGATTTCGATGAATCAAAAGGAGAATACTTAGTAGAATGTATGAATGGTTCTTTAGATGTAGTAAGACCACAAGAACCATTATTATTTGTATGTGGACAATCGATAGATCGTAATTTATTAAATTAGGCAAATATATAAATACATAAAACAATATATAAATATATGAAACAAGTAAATAAATTATTTCTTTTAGTTTTTATGACTTTAATTTCTTTTTTGGGGAGTGTTTACTCAGCAGAAACGGAAGTACTAGAAGTAGGTTATCCAGTATCAACAGTTATCGCTCCTACTGGTTCTATTTATTGGGTGGCGGAAAATTTTTCTATTATAAATGGAACTCAACAAATTAATGCAATTACAATCCCTTTGAGAGAAGATGGAACCGCTCCGGCATCAGTTGTGGTCAGAATTGAAACTGTTTCAGGGTCTGACCCTTCGGGAACTCTAGTTAATGCAAATTCTACCGTTACAATACCTTTAAATAATATTAGTTCAACTTTAAGTAATGTAACTGCAAATTTTTTGGGAAATTTTACGTTAATAAACGATACTGAATATTTCATGGTAACTCGATTAAGTTGGTCTTCTGCCAGCGATAGAACGCTCTCGGGAGTTAATACAGCCAATGTCTTTCCTAGAGGTCTAAGGCATACATCTACGAATAGTGGTAGTTCGTGGATTGAAACAGCAACTCAAGACATGAGTTTTAAATTACTTTTTTTTTCAACTCCTCTAGCTCCTACAATAACAACAGACATTCAACCGTTTTATAATTCTTCCAGCATATCTATTCAATTAAATACAACGTCCAATACGAATATGTCTTACTTCCTTGACGCAGATCCAGAAGTTTCAATTTGTAATGAATGTAATAATTCATTGCTTAATCTAACCTCTCTAAGTGAAGGATTTCACGACATTATATTTTCCTCAACAAATGATGATGGACAAGTTAATACTACGGCAAACTTCACTATAGATACCGTAAACCCATCCATTACAAATAATTTACCGGCAGAAATAAATAGTTACTTTCTAGATTTCAACGGGACAACGTGTACTGATACGAATATAGATACTTGTACGTTAAACATAGAATCCACAAACTATGACCTATTAACGGTGTCTAACGCGACACTTACAATTAACGGAAATAGTTCTTACACTATTACAGCAATAGACTTAGCGGGAAATAACGCGACAGAGACAGGAGTTATATTAGTTAATCCTACTCAATATTTTCAAGCTCAGTTATCTAATGGAACAAATGTGCAAAACTTTACTTTAGAAGGTAGGGCTAGTGTAGGGGATTATGTAACATACTTAACTTATGGAGATGGATTAGTTTTAGGATCAAATACCTTATTGTTTGAAAAGTTAGGTTTCGTTTCCCAGAATGTGACTTTCACATTAAACACTACTAGTGATTTAAATCTCACTATTAACGTGAGCCAAGCAAGTATAACCGTTAATTTATATGATAGGACTACGGGAAATCTACTTAACCAATCGGCAGACGTACAAATAGTAACTTTAGCTAATGGAACAACTTCTAATGGTACTATAACATTCACAGATATTAATTTTGTTCCAGGAACGTATGTGGCTCAAGCAATTAGTGACAATTATTACACCGAACAAAAAACATTCACTTATTCGGGAGAAGCAAACGTAGTAGTAGATTTATATTTGTTATCTACTCTACTTAATAATTCGGCTTCTTTAGTAACTCCAATCACTGATGAATGGGATAATTTATTGGAAAATGCAAATGTGCGATTACTTGAATATGATAATTCTATATTTGGATTTAAGGAAGTGTCTTCTTGTATTTCTAATTCTAATGGAGAATGTAAATTTTTAATAGAAGTTGGAACAAAAAAATATATTGTTATGGCAAACAAAGTAATAAATGGTGTTGATTATTTGGGAGTTTCCTCAGAAGAAGGAGAGTTTTTTTTCTTTGATGTATCGGGAGGGCAGGAATTATTGGGAACTATATTTATTAGAAATGTGAGACTAAAACCAGTAAGTACTTTATTTCAACCTTCAAGTGTTGGTTTATTTATTACTTCGCCCGATTATCTAGATACAATAATTTCAAGTAATAGTACAAATACAGTCATAAATATTCCTATTTCTTATTTAGCTGATAATGGTTTGAGTTATACAGTATGTGCTGAGTATTATAGAATTGATCAAAATAATTTATCAAAAATAATAACTAATATATGTGATACTGGTTCGAGTGGAATAGTTCCCGCTCAAAATGTTATTCTAGATAATGATTTTAGTTATGAGGTTAGAATCACAGTAGAATTTGACGGCGATAAATATACTTATAGGAGTTATTTATATTTTTCAACTACAAGTTTCATGCAAATATTACTTAATGATGGTTTTGCACCAAATATAGTTATATTTTTCTGGGTTTTATTATTAACTATATCTTTATGGCTCAAAGCCATAAATATATGGGTGTATGGTGCTTTCTCTTTATCCATACTACAATTAGTTATGTTTCCGAATTTTTTAATTGCTTCAAGTTCGGTTTCAATAATTCTTATAAACATAGGAGTCCTATATGTAAGTAGTAAGCAGGTGGATTCACAATGATCTCAAAAAAAGCGCAAAATATAACAAATCCTTATACTATAATTTTTTTAGTTATTGTGATAAGTCTTTTTAGTGTAAGTTTTTTAAATTTTGGTAGAGATTTAGCGAGTGATCCTTCTAATTCATTGGGGGAGCAATCAATTGATTTCATTTATAATACTACTGCTTATCAACCTACTGTAAATAAAACTTCTTCAGATACAGGAGAAGAATTTTATAAGTCCCCTACGGAGAATGCTGGAAATTTAAAAGATTTTGCATTAGAATTTCAATTTTACAGAGAACAATCTAATCAATTAAGACAAATATTGCAAGATATTTGGAACATTCCTACAAATTTTGTGAGAAATTTAGGCTTAAATTTAGTTTTATGGGAACCTATAATATTAATAATCAATTTATTAATCTGGAGTATATTATTCTTTGCCATGTACAAATTTTTACGGGGGTTAATTAGATAAAATGGTACAAAACTTTAGTACGATTGGAATAAATTTTAACGTTTTCAATAATATTACTTTTGAAGGATTCACAAATATTACCAATCAAACGGCTTTAGAATTTGTTCAATCTATACCTCAACAAGCAGATTACGTCTCAGGAGGATTATATGGTATAGTTATTTTAACGGCAATGGTTATTTTTCTAACTTCGATACTAACAGATGTGAGCCAGTTTGGTTTATTTAGGTATAATTCTACAAGAGCTTTATGTATTGCCTTAGGGATAGCAGTTACTTTTGGTATTAATATGCTTATGGTCGGATTAATTACTAATTTTATTCACTTGAATATATTATTTACTTTATTTGTGATATTATTAATATATATTATTATAAGAAATCCAAGTTAATTTAATATTGAAACAATAAGTTTATAAATAATTAAATTCATTTCTTTTTATGAAACAAATAAATATTATGCATGTGGTTATTATAATAATTTTAGGTTTTGCAAACTTATATAACTTAATCTCAATAGGGACAGCTATTATAATTTTCTTTATCTGGTTAATTTTATTATTCATAGCAGGAAAACAAGATTATATGGAAATGAAAAGAGATGAAGCTAGGAAAAGATTAAATGAACTTAAAAACCAATAACTATTTAAATAATAAAAACCAATTAATATCATGGCAAACATATTAGAAAATTTAAAATTAAAGTTATTAGAAAAAAAACTCTTAGCAGAAGAAAAGAAAGCACAAGAAAGAGATGAACTTAGAAGAAAGAAAAATATAATTGAACAAGAAAAAGATAGACTAAAGCAAATAGAAGAAGAACTTAAAAAAAGAATTAAAAGAGAAAAAGAAAGAGGATTAACTGAATCAGATAAAAAAAGATTAATTGAAAGAAAAAGATTAATTGAACAAAGAAAAAAAGAATTGTCAAATAAATTAAGGTCTATTGTGAAATCTACTGGAAAAGTTATGGGACAGATAGCAAGAGGGGTAGAAGAGACGGAAAAAGAATCAAGGAATAAAATTAAAAAAGCTAAATCAAAATCTTCTAAAAAACAGTCTAAGAAGAAAACTAAAGCAAAAAAAAAGAAATGATTTATAAATTGTAAACTCCTATAATAAATATGAATAGAGAGATTATACCTAAAGAATTCAAAGAAGCTTTCATGAGAAAATCCCAAAAAGATAATTTGAATATAAATTTAACAAAGAATATAGATAAAAGAGTTCTTAACTTAACTAACCAGTATACGAATAATACCAACAATTCTCACATTATAAATAATACTAATACTAATAATAAATTTAATGAGAAACAAGGTTTTTTTAATTTTATTTTAAATGTAATTCTATTACCAATCACTTTAACTAAATTAAGTATAAAATATATTTGGAAAAAATACGACATTAAGAATTTATTATATTTAGATAAATTGGAAACAAAAAAAAGAAAATTTGTGAGAAAATTTATGACTGAAAAAAACGTCTATGATTTTGAGGAAATCTATTAAAAATGGTAGAGAGAAGAAGAGAAATCACAAGAAGAAGGGAAGCACTCCTAAAACAAAGACAGGAACAAGGAAGAACAACAGGAAGTCAAGGAACATTTCCAAGAAGTGAGTCTATATTATCCAAAAATATTGATCAAGCTAAAGAAATCGAAAAACAATTTATTGAAAATAATTATTTTGGTTCAATACAAGAATTTGAAAAACAATATTCTACAATTGATCCTTCAATTAGAGGATACATCTCAATAACTCCCGAAAAATTAAAACAACAACAGAAACAAGTAATAATAAACATTAAAAATAAAATCGAAAGTGAAGAGAAAAGAATTCAAAATGAAAAAAAAAGAGAAGATCCTAAAAGATATAAAATAAAACAAAGTAGAGCGGAAATTCAAGCATATAAAGAAGGAATTGGAGAACTTGAGAAAGGAAAGATTATAAAAGAAGAAACAATAAGTTCTTTTGCAAATGAGAAAGGAAGTTCCGCTAGAAGGGAAGCGAGACAAAAAGAAAAAAGACAAGAATCAAAAATAAAAGAATTAGAAAAAGGTAAAGGAAATATCACTTCAATTAATTACGAAACAGGTAAAGTTATTGTAGATGGTAAAACAGTTAATCTCGGTAAAGAGAATTTAGGTAATATCCAATTAAGTTCTATAACTCAATCTAAGAAAAGTAAACAACTTCTTGATTTAGCTAAGAAACAAGCTAAAGAATATGAAGAATATAATAAAAATATTGATTTAGTTTTCTCCGGCTCTAAAACTCCTGGACAATTATTAAAAGAAGGAAAGATATCACCTAAAACGGCTACTGCTTTAGTTAAAGGAAAAGAATTATCTGTAGGTGAATTAGAAAAGTTAAGAAATGCAGACATTTCAAAAGCTTTACAAAAATTACAAAAACCCAATATAGTTACAGATAGTACTACATCTGTTCAATTATTTAAGACATCAATCAATCAAGCATTAACATCAAATTTAGAGAGACCTATACCTCTGTCGGCATCAGTTCAAGAATTTGATAGAAAGAGAATAGAATTAGCAAATAAAATAAAAAATAATGAAACGAATGTACAGAAAGCAACAATAAAATCAACTGACTTAACTTTGAATTTAGCTGTTAAAAAAGATTTATTTACATCTACTGGGGAAATTAACTTAAGTAATCAAGAACAAAGAGCACTTGAAAACAAATTCTTAACAGGTCAAACTACAACCCCTTTAGAACAACAAGCATTTTTATCTTTAAGTAACGTCCAAAATAAAAAATTAAAACAACAACAACAAGTTTTAGGAAAGAAAATCTTATTATCGCCTATAAACTATGGAAAGAATTTAGTTTTAAGGGCACAAGGTGGGGAATCCAATCCTTTATTTAATGACATAAAGAATTTTGGTAAAGGTTTAGCTTTTGGGTTGAAAGAAGTCTTTGTAGATCCAATTACGGGCGGTTATAACTATGGTCAGAATTTAGTTTTAAGGGCGGTTAAAAATAACACATCAGCAAATAAAATATTAACTCAAGATATTAAGAAATTAGTTAAAGGAATAAAATCTACTTCAAAGTTTGTAAAAGATAATCCTATTGGAGCTTCTCTTCTTGTTGGTGTTGCAGTTGCTCAAGGTTTAGATGCAGGTTTAAATGAATATAAAAAGAATCCTGCTTTTACTTTAGGTAGAGCTATTTCTTGGTTTGCACCCGAGAAAGTAATTAAAATAGGTGGTAAAATTGTTCAGGTTGCCGCTAAAGGAACAATTATCACAGGTAAAACAATTGGTCAAACTAAAGCCGCTCAAAGTGTCAAGAAATATTTTACTCCTTCTGAGTTATCTAAACAAATAAAATTATTAAAAAGTGAATCTCAGATACAAGCAGAGAAAAATCTACTAGTATTAGCATTAAAAGAGAGAGGAATAAAATTAAAAGATAAAGAATTAGCATTACTTGATAATTCATTTTTAAAGAAACAATTAAATAAGTTTCCTAGTGAAAAAGTAAATTCTCAAGGTTTTCTCTCTTCGAAGTTATCTGATTTAAAGAAACAATTAAACTATAAGAAAGCTCAAAAAGAAATCTTTAAAGATTTATTAATCACTACTCTTACTGTAAAACATAATATATATAATACTCTGCCCGGTTCAAAAGCAATATTGAAAGAATTAAGTATAAATCAACTAAGAAAATTACTATCTACAAATAAAAAGAAATCTTTAATTAAAGTATTTAATATTATCTTCAATAAAATAAAATCTAAATTACCAAAGAATATTAAAAAAGTTATTGTACCTGGCTCATTGGGGTCTTTAGGTAAGATTAAAACTAAAAAACAAAAAGTAAAGTCTCTTAAGTTACCCAAAGTAAAAGAAATTAAATTATCTAATGATAAATTATTCTTGAGGGGTTTAATTGAACAGAATGCAGGAATTAGATTAACTGACTTTGCAATGGACATTCTCACAGTAAAACAATTAGAAGGATTATCAAAGATTCAAAAAGTAAGTAAATTCAAGAAAGCATTAAAAGTAATCACGGACTATGTTAAGAGGAAATATAATTTAAAGAAAAATAAACTTAAAACTATTTTTAAAATAAAAAGAGTTAATATAAAAACTATTGAACAAAAGAGAGCACTAGGAAATAAAATTAGATCATTAGGTTTAAAGTTATCAAATGAAGAAATCTTATCTAAGAATATGAAAAGTCTTAATAAGATTTTGAATACTCAACAAGAGAAATTAAAGTTAAAGAAAAGACTTAAAGACTTAAAAGTAAAGATTACTTCATCTAAATTCAATAAATCAAGTATTTCAGATTTAAATAAATTAATTTCAAATAAAGAAAATAAAATTATAGATTTGGGGATAAAGACTTTAGATAATGTAATTATTCCTCCAAAAGTAAAAGAGATAAAGATTCCTCTAGATTTACAAAAAGAAGCAATAATTAATATCCTTAAATTAAAAGGAGTTAAAAGTAAAAAGAATACTCTTATGAGATACTCTTTATTTAAATTAAATAAGAAACTTGAAAAAATAAATAAAAAAAAGGAAAAGAAAGATATAATTAAAGTCTCAAAAATTGAAACTAAGAAATATAAAAAGTTAAAGAAACAATTCGAATCTAAGACTAAAGCTGCAAAGAAAAGAACTGAGATAAGAGTGAGTTCAAATGTAGATAAAATTGTAAAAGAATTAACTCCTAAACTAAAAACAGTTATCTTATCTAAATCCCAAAATACTCTATTTAAAAAACTAGGTAAAAAGGGTCAAGGTAGATTAATCCAAGTAATGAAAATTGAATCTAAATCAATTGATAAAGAAATAAAAACAATTAATATAAATAAGTTAGATATTCCTAAATTAGAATCTAAATTAAAGGAAGCTAAGAACTTATATCAGAATGCTATTAATTGGGAATTGAATAATAAATTAAAGAAACAATTACAAGCAAGTATTTCTATCTTATCTAAAATCTTAAAGAATAAAAATATATATTCAAAAACTAAGAATTTAGGTGTGATTATTCCAAGAATTCAAGGAGTAGATAGTAATATAATCCAGTTATTCGATTTAAAAAAAGTAAACATCTCTCAACTAAAAAGTGAAGTTGAAACAATTTCTAAATTGAGTCCGGAAATTAAACAAGATAATTTAATTTCTTTAATATATAAATATGAAAATGCTATCTTGTTACAATCAAAATATAAAAATCTCTTACTTAATCGTTTAAAATTTTTTGAGAAAAAATTTCCAAAGAAACCAAAACCAAGACCTTTTCCATTAAAAGAAATTGAATTTGGAAAAAAGATACCGAAAGGAACTACTAGGGCATATGACGTTGAATTCAGAGAAAGAAAAAATACTAAAAACCCTTATAACAAAAAAACTAATCCTAGAGTAACAAAAAGAATACAACTAGGAAAACCATTAAATAAAGCATTGAAAGAAATAGGAGACGCAATTGATACAACTCTAGCTCAAAGATCTAGGTTAGTATTGGTTGGACTAACTAAAGAAAAAGATACTAAGAATAGACCTAAAGTAATGAATAAATTCGAATTGGCGAGAAATAAAGATAAAAAAAGTTTCACTCTTCAAGAAACAAAGAAATATCTCTTAGATAGACAAGGAGAAAAGAAAGGTTTGGCATTATCTAGCAAGATAGCAAGACAAATTAAAAAGAAAAAGTCTAAATCTAAACCAAAACCCACAAAAAAGAAAAAGTCTACTAAGAAAACTAAAAATAAAAAGAAAACTAAAAATAAAAAGAAAACAAAATAAAATAATCTTTACTTATTTCTTTTAATCATTTTTCAATACTGAAACAATAACTTTATAAATATCAAAGACATTATATTATATAAATATGAAAAAAGAAATAAAATATGTTTGTAAAAAGAAAATATCAGATTTTTCAAAGGGAGTTATTAATAAATATTATATTTTTGATAACTATTTTAATATACATGAAATAGATAAAGATACTTATTATAATTTAGAATTACCTTTATTAAATATATCAAAATATAAACCCTCATGGGATTTATATAAAAAACAAAGCATTTCCGAAAATACAATAATAATGATATCAATCTTACTAGGTTGCATGTCGATACTTATATTATCCTCTATTTTAATAGGTCTATTTATTTCAACATAAAAACAACACATTTATAAATAGATAAATCTATAATATGATTATGGTGAAAGAATATGATAAAGAACTTCTTAAAACTGGAGTTTTAAAATTTGAATCTAAATTATTATGTTTTAATGAGAAAATAAGTATGGCGACCATTAGTTTACCTTTTCCTACAATAAAAATGCTTAATATAAATAAAGACACTGAAATGTGTATAACAATTAAACCAATTAAAAATGAATAAAAAAGAAATTAAATTAAACGTGACAGTTGAAGAAGCAGCTTCATTATATGAAAATGAAATTATTGGAAGAGATACAGTAGAAACTCTCTTAAAGAATTTTACTAAAGAAGATCTTATCGATTGTATCTTAGGATTTGAAGAACAAGAATATGAAGAAGAAGAACAAGAATTAGAGGATAATGAAGACGAAGAGCAAGAAGAAGAAAAAGAATATGAAGATGTTGAGTTTAAAGAAAAAGAAGAAAAACCATTGAAAGAAACTAAAGATTTAGATGAAGATACTTTGGGTGACAATTTTTTCAATTAGATTTATAAACATTTAATTCTATTTATCTATATGGAAAAAATAAAAAATAATGATGGACTTATTATTGGTGCATTAATAATAGGTTTAGTTATTTTACTGACAATTAATTCTGGAATCAAATATGAAGGTTCTTATATTGTAGGTGTATCTAATGACACTCAGATAACTAATATAGATATAGATAGAACGATATTAAATTCAGGTGATATGTATATTGCAGAAATTCAAATGAATATAACTGCAAACAACACAAGAACTTTTAAAATTATCTCAACAACTCCTATACATATGTTAGAGAGAACTATCATTGCTTCCGTTCCATCTTCAAATATATTAGATTATGAAATAGTAATATATGAAGGCGGGACTGATTCTAGTTCAGGGGATCTTATTGATATTTTTAATTTAAATAGAAATTCAACAAATAATAATAACCAAACCATAATAGCTAGAACAATTACAGGATTGAATCTAACATCTGCAACCATATTACCTATAGGGGTAAGATTTTCAGATGATAAAAGATATTTTAATAATATACTAGATACAAATTATATTTTCAATCAAAACACGCCTTATTATGTAGAAATCAATAACCAAGGAAATACTACATTGAATATAGACTTAAGTTTGGTATTCTTTAATGTAAATTAAATAGGCTTTGCACGAGAAGCCAATTTTGTACGAAAAGCAGTTAATCTGTACGAAAAGTGAGAGTTTTTAGTTACTTCTCGTGCAAAGCCAATTAAAGAGAAACATTTATAAATAATGAATTCTAATAAAAGATATGGCTAAAAGATTAAATTTTTATGACGTTAAAGCAAAGAAACCTTTTACAAGTCAAACTTACGATATTAAAAAAAGACAAGTAAAAGGAAGAACTAAAAAATTTGCAGTTGCAAAATCACCTCATACGGGAAATGAAGCATGGCGTATTCTTCCCAATGATTTCTAATTAATTTTTTATATTTTATCTATTTTAAAGTTACTTGTGAGAAGAATTAAAGAACTTAATCTTTTATTATCTCTTTAAGATAATATGAAACTTTATAAATTTGAGAAACTAATATTGTAATTATGGTAAAGAATGAATTAGAAGAAGTATTTTCTAAATATAAGAAAGCAACTAATATGACTTATACAGAGTTGTTAATTTGGAGTAGAAACCCGAAAAGTAAAGAATCTTCGTTATCTAGAGACCCTATTAAACGAAATCTAAGGCTATTGAAGAAGCCTAAAATCAAATGGACTATAAAAGATATAAAAGACGCAAATAAAACTATCTCTTACCTTGCTAGAGCTAAAAAGATTAAAAGAAAAAAAGATATACCTAAAAACGTTTTAACTCCAAATGAAATCGCTTTAAGAAATTGGGGATTTGATGTTTTCAAAAAATAAAATTATGAATTTAATTTATCTGCTCTTTTTTGAGCGAATTTTTTTGATGTAAAGAATACTGTCCCAAACCTTGGCACAATAAATTCATTTGAACCAAAAGAAGATTTTTGGTCTCTTCCTACAACATATTTCCCATTAATAAGTCTAACTTTCCATTTAGCCATAGTTAGAATAAGATTTTAATGTATTTAAATCTTTTCCTCTTCTATCATTAAAAGTTTTAATCAATATTAGTTTTATTTTAAAACAAAATCATTTCAAAACGAAAGGTTTATAAATATAAAGCTACATATTATATTTACATGACAATTAAAAAATTTAATGATGCGTATTTAATTTCAAAAATCTTTAAGGATTTTACAAAAAAAGAAATTAAGGAAAACATAAATAGTATGCTTTCAGAAATCGAAACAAAAGAACAAGAAATTAAAGTTTTAAGGTTAAGTATAAGGAATCAGAGGTTAGCTCTGAATAGACATATTAAACTTCATACTAATAATTCAATAATTAGTAAAGACAAGATTATATATATTAATGAAGAAGCAAGACCAAAATTTCCTAAGAGTTTGGGAGTTAGAGAAGAATGATTTCGGAGAATGATGTAAAAATGTTTTTAGCGATTTGGATCACATTTTTATTTTTTTTTTGTGCTTTTATTATATTGTCATTTTATAATGAAGATTTTTTTAAAACAAATAATTGTGAGGAAATGGAAGAACTTGATCCACAAAAAGAAGCAAATCTTTATCAACAAAATTTAAATTTAAGTATCGCTAATGCGATACTTATTAATGATTTAAAACACGAAAAAGAAAATAAAGATTTACTTCTTTACTTTGCAGCTCAGGAGTATTATTATTATTCAAAAGAAAAATGAAACTAGAAAAAATATGTGTATTAAATCTAAATCAACGCTTAGATTTTTATTTTGCTGTTGAGATGTATTTTTCAGTCTTGGAAAATGAAAGACATAAAGAAAATGGTATATTATCTCCTTCTCTCCATGATACTTTAGATCACTTCTCAAGAGAGGTTAAAAAAACATATAACCTCTCACATAGAGATTGGTTTTATATGAAAAAATTTTATAAAGAAAACAGAAATTTACCGCAATATAAATTTGATTTGAAATTAAAAGAACTAACAAAAGAAAAATAGAAAATGGTAAAAGAAATAAAAGAAAAATTACATAGAGAAGAAATTGGAAGCAAGAGAAAAATTAAACTCTTGGAATGGGTAGACATAATAACTATGACTTTAAAGAAATCAAAATATATTTCTCCAGCATATGCTGTAGAAAATTTTGATTATTATAAAATTGTTGAAGAAGCAGAAAATAAAGTAATAGTTGTATGTTGGGACGAAGGAGATAATTTAGATAATGTCTATACTTATATTGGTGAATATGAAAAATGAAAGAAATAGATTTTATTCCGATTGAAGACTGGCTTACACTTCAAGATGACTTGAAAAAGCCAAAAGAGAAGAAGATAGAACGTATAATTCAACGTATAATTCAAGGTAATACTCCTGATGATTGGCACGAAGAAGAAAAACTCTTAGAAGAATACTTAGAAAACGAAGAAACGGAAGAAGAAGAATGAGAAAAGATATTTTCCAAATAATTGAAAAAGAATCGGATGAAGTCTTAAAAAACGTCTTAATTGATCTAATCCAGATGGATAAAAGAAACGAAGAAAGATTTTTATTATTATATGCTAAAAGATGAATTAGAAAAGAACATATTGAACGGGAAATTAAAACTTCTAATCAATAATAGTTTTATTTTAAAACAAATTCATTTCAAAACGAAAGGTTTATATACTTAAAGCTATATATTATATTTACAACAAAAAGAAAAATGAAAACTAAAAAAGAAA
>Ga0214472_10001413_pt1 | contig 27094 bp, 27 predicted proteins | sample RVTome_6_FD_207662 | JGI IMG/M metagenome (GOLD analysis project Ga0214472, IMG submission 207662) | Soil microbial communities from uranium-contaminated site in the Upper Colorado River Basin, Wyoming, United States - RVT140D175 | ecosystem: Environmental > Terrestrial > Soil > Contaminated >...
CGGGGTTCAATCCCCGCTCGCGAATTCACTGGATTGACACCGTCCGCGCTCATCGGATAGGCTCCGCACTTAAGATGAGCCAGCAGGATGCAACTCCCTCGCGCGCTGCTCTCAGCGCCACAATCGATCCACGCCGCCAAGCCGACGCCACGCTGCACTCGACGCCGGAAACGGTTCTCTGGGGATACCTCGCCGCCAATTTGCCGCCGGCGCTGACGATCCAGTCCGGCCAGACCGTCGAGATCGAAGCGCTTTCGCATCAGGGACTCACCACCAGTAAAGACCCGGAAAATTTTTTGCCGCTTACGGCATTGCCTCAAGCGAAGTATTGCCCGACGCGAAAACCGTTTATGCCGAAGTAAAGCGGCCGAAGGGCGCAAGCGTGCATGTGCTCACCGGGCCGATTTACGTCGAGGGCGCGGAGCCGGGGGATACGCTCGAGGTGCGCGTCCTCGATATCAAGTTTCGCGTTCCGTATGGTGTCAACAATACCGGACCCGGCAAAGGCGTGCTGCCGGCGCTTTTGAAAGAGCCGGCAGCGAAGTTGATCCGCATCGATCTCGAACGCCGGGTCGCTCTTTTTTCTTCCGATATCGAGATTCCGCTCAATCCGTTCATGGGCATCATGGCGGTGTCGCCGCCCAAGAGCCTGGGGATGGTCTCTTCAACGCCGCCGGGCGCGTGGGGCGGCAACATGGATCTTAAGTTTTTGGGCATCGGCTCGACGCTCTATTTGCCGGTGTTCAATAAAGGCGGGCAATTTTTCACCGGTGACGGCCATGCCGTGCAGGGCGACGGCGAAGTGGACGGCGGGGCGATCGAGATTTCTCTCAAACCGACGCTGCAATTCATCGTTCACAAAGGCAAGCCGCTCAAACTGCCGCGGGCGGAAACGGCGACGGATTATTTTACCACCGGTCTGAGCGTCGACCTCAACGAAGCGACGCGCATCGCTGTCCAAGAAGCGGTCGACTTTCTGCAGGCGGAAAAGGGCCTGAGCGCCGCCGATGCCTACGCGCTCGCAAGTCTGGCCGTGGATCTGGGAATCGGCGAAGCCGTCGATGTCGTCAATCTGGTGTACGCGAGGATTCCTAAGAATATTTTCAAGAGCAATCCGGAGTTTTGGTTCAAGGCATAACGGCAGAGGGCACTCTTTCTCACGCCAAGTCAAAGCAGTTATTCAAAGTTGGCAGCGACGCCGGCCGAAATTTTTCTTCCCCCTTGACGGGGGAAGATTAAGATGGGGGTGCTGGCTTCTGGGCCGACATTTCGATAGTAGAGACAAAACGGTTACTGAATTCCTAGCCAAACAGATTTGAAATTTTCAGTTGAAAGTTGTCTCACAGAATCGGAAAAAAGATGGCTCGCGCAAAGACGCAAAGCGCGCCAAGATCGGAGAAATAGGAGTTTATTTAACTTCGCGCCTTGGCGTCTTGGCGGGAGATATTTTCTTGAAGTGCTTCTGTCAAACACTTTGAACGCAAGAATCTAAGGAGAAAAATAGCTATGGATATTGCGCCGCTTAACGAGAAGACCGGCTACGTACGCTGGATGAAGCGCCAGGGGTTGCCGATTCACGCCGGCCACGGCATGGCGGATCTGCGCACGCTCGAAGTCGCGCCCTATGAGCGCATGGGCGGGAATGCGGCATTCGTTCACTTGCACGGTATGCAGGGGATCACCGGGGGATACATCGGCGAGATCCCGGCAGGCGGCGCGCTCAAGCCGGAGCGCCATCTTTATGAAGAAGTGATCTGTGTCCTGAACGGACAAGGGGCCACGGAAATCTGGGACGACCACGGCCACAAGAAAATGTTCGAGTGGGGAAAGTGGAGTCTGTTCGCGCCGCCGCTGAATACGACGCACCGGCTCGTCAACGGCTCGCGCGAGCCGGTGCGCTTTCTGGCCGTGACCACCGCGCCGCTCGCCTTCGATATCTATCGCGACGAGAATTTCGTCTTTAATTGTCCCTACAGTTTTTCCGACAGATTCTTCGGCGAAGAGAACTATTTCGAGGTCGGCAAGAAGCGCTACATGGCCGGCATGATCAACATCTGGGAGACGAATTTTATCCCCGATATCAAGTCCGCCACCCTGGAAAACCTCGAGGTCAAGGGCGCCGGCTTGCGCCTGAGCCAGTTCGAGATGTCCGGTAACGCGCTGATCGGCCATTTGGGTGAATGGCCGGTGGGCAAATATCACAAGGCGCACTACCATGCCCCCGGTGCGATCATCCTCGGCTTGCAATCGGTGGGCTACGTGTTGCTGTGGCACAAGCAGTGGGGCCTTCACCCGTACACCGACGGGCATGAGGATAAAGTGATCGACATCAAGTGGGGCGAAGGGAGCATCTACTGCCCGCCCGGTGATTGGTTTCATCAGCATTTCAACACGGGCAAGGTGCCGGCGCGCCATCTCGCCGTGCGCTACGGCAGCCGCATTCATCCGCTGGGCTTCAAAGTCTCGTACCAGAAGACCGACGACGACGTCTTCCGCGGCGTCGATGAAGGCGGCTGGATGATCGAATACAAAGACGAAGATCCCGAAATCCGCAAACGCTATCACGCCGCGCTGAGGGCGAACGGGGTCGCTCCCTAGCCATTTTGAGCTGTCCTAAAGGCAAGAATCCTCGCTGGGCTCGGAATGACCCTTAGAGGGTGTCATCCCGAACGGAGTGAGGGATCTTTCGCCCCCTGAGCACTTACAAACACATAGGGGAGCTGATGGCCCAAGCCAAAAGTCTTCGCGGATATCTCGACAGGCCGGAAGACGAAGGTGAGTTGTTCCGCGTCAATCAACCGATCAATAAAAATACCGAGACCCATCCGCTATGTCGATTACGGTCCGTATTCTCTGGGTTACGCCACGCACATTTGAATACCTTGTAGCGAAAGTCATGAAAGTCCAGCGCTTCTCTGGCAAAAAGGTTCAGCGCGAAGGTAGAGACCCAGAACAGGATAGGACAATTGATTTGCCGCGAGATCAGGCCGCGCTGAACGTTGACCGAGGCGAGAAAGTTGCTTTTGAAAGAAGGTTCGACGACGGTGACGACGATGGCGGCGCGATTGGTTTGTCTATTGCCGGCTGATCAATTTTATCCGCCGTCGCTTCTATGCAAGCCCCTTGAACCAAGCACATCAATTCGCGCAAAGAGCCGCCGCTCTTCAGGGCGCGCGCCATGACTAAACCGCGGGCCGAAAAAACCTTATCGATATCGACTCTATGCTCGATAAACTCAGTAAAGTTCATTTTAGGGCTAACGCCCCGCTCAGGGGCGCGGCCGAAACCGGAACTTTTCAGGTTCATCCTAAACAGCCACCGGGGCCGCGTCCCTCCGGGGCGAACTTGTTAGGCTGGACTTCACAGGGGCTTACAATCGGACTTGATGACATAGCCAAATTATTTGATGATCTTCTGAAGAGCTGCCTCATCCAAGGTCCCCATCGGTCCCGCTGATAATTCGAGTTGCGCCTGATCGATGGAGAGGATGTTCTCGCACTGTGCCACACAGTCTACGGTGAACCCGAAATTCCCTGCTTGAAACGGCACACAGTTCGACAGCTTGCTGCGAATAGCGAATCGTGCCGATGTGCAAACGACGGCCAATGCATAGCGCCCTCGATTCAGCTCCTCCCGTGACACCACAATAACCGGGTGCGGACCCACGGTGCCAAAGTCGGCCATGTAGACCTCGCCAGGTTGGATCATGGAGTGTCGTCTATACGACCAGCGGCGTTACGCAGCGCTGCCGCGTGAATAGCCTGTTGACGACGCTCGTCTTCCAGAAGTTCCCGCATGGATGCATAATCCACCTCTCGAACGAGGATATAGCTGGTATTAGTGCGGGGATCGATAACGCGCGGTGGACCATCCTCTTGCGTGTCCAGGGCTTGTTGTTGCTGTGGAGTCAATTGGATGCTCATTGCATTCTCCTTCCGAAGCATTGTACTCGCCTGGAAGCCCACACTTAATCGAAGAAACGCAGCTGTATTGACGGTCTAACGCAAAGCTCAACCGCGCGTATTCCGCGTCGGCCTGAAGCAGAAGGTTAGGGCCCAAAAATTCTGAATGTCCCCTTTTCTCCCGCCTAAGATCCGCTTGGCTGGCGGAAAATGATTATGGCAATTTCAACGAACGGTGCAACGAGAACGATAAAAATACTCAAACGGACGATCTTAAAAGATAGTTCTGCGCGGGGTCTCTCGAAAAGCATCGACAAAATAAAAGGTGTTCCTAGTGCCGCCAACGCTAAGTAAAACCGCGTAAAGAAATGCTTGACAAACAGCTTATCGATAGGGTTCACTGCAGCATCGTAAACAGCATTCACTGTCACCAAAACACCCACGAGGACGAAAAACCCCTCGCCAATCAAATAGAGCCGCGAGCCAGAAAGAGCGAACAACGGACGAGGGATGCCCACAACCCACCTTGCGCACGCTATGAATACCGCCGGAAAAAAAGGAAGTAGGTATTGCCAGAACATTAAGTAGCTTTCCCTGTACGCCTTGTCGAAACACACGGAGAAGAGCCGAAAATTATCGCCTTGGCACTCCTTCAGAATTGCATTCAGCAACGTATCCTCAGCACCACGAATAAGGAAGAAACCGACGGGAGGAGCGAGAGTAACCAGGACGGACAACAAAATATATAGTCGTTGGCCAACACCTGTTGATGACATGCTTACCCTCGCGCTTCCAGTTGTTAAGCGTTTAGCATTTATCTATCCTTGAGATCCCCGTATTTGGATTCTTCTTTCACCTTATCCCACTCCTCCTTAAGGAGCTTTTGACTAGCGACAGTAACCTCCTCCAATGCTTGTTTCAACTCATCCCTCTTCGTAACGTGCGTTAGCTGGGGAATTCGCCGAATCAATTCTTCAATCTTCTGGTCGTGTGTACCCGAAGGATTGAGTCGGAGTCGTATTATGTGGTGGAGGCGGTCGATTTCCTTCAGGACTTCCGCTTCCTCGGGTTTACCTTCGAGTTCTGAGAAGCACCACGTATGTGTTAAGCCCGAGAAGGCGGAGATGTCCTGCGTCAACTGTTCGATCCACTTGACTCTCTGCGCCGTCACGGTGTTGATGAAAGAAGTTCGGCGGCTCGCTCGGTAATTACTGACCAGGTTCCATACTCCCAGCGCAAATGTGAGTAGGATACCGAGTCCGTAGATTATGTCCTTCGCTTCCATCGCGTAGCTTATCATCCAGTCTATGACAACGCCTAACTGTGATTGCGCGACACTGCTCTTAGAACAACATCCGTAGAATCAAACCTCCAAGAACAGTAATAATGATTCCAATAATGATAATTCCTAGAGGCCGTTCGTACCAGGCCTTTTTTGAAAGCGATTCATTTTTCACCGGACCTTGTACGTGTGACCGATGGAGTAAGACCGAATACAAAGAACAGTCAGTGTAGTGCAATGGCGTCACAGAAGCCCAACTCCACCGCCAATCGCCCCGTTTGGCACCTTCCTTAGATAAGCTTTTATGTGCGAGTTCAGTATCAAGGTCGTCAGCATAGCTACAGAGATCCGATGCGAAGTATCCAAACCTATCGAAAGCTACCTCGGGGCAAAATACTGAAAAGTGCTTCGGCTTGCCATCAGGACCCGAAACTGAGGTGGCATATTCGGCAGTTTTGGGCCATAAATCACTTTTCTTCCAATCTTTGACCAATCGTTTGTCTTCATCCGGATCGATTTGAGTACTCCCGGCACTTCCCAGAAGGGACAGACTCTGAAAGAAACGCGGACACGCATCTGCCGTAGCAAAAGGACACCGACTCTGAAGCTGTTTCTTCCGACTAATCGAGGTGTACCAGTTCAGATCGGGGGTTACGACTGCCATCAAAGCGACTCGAAAGGATTGCCTAACCTGAGTATACTGACCAATATATTACCGATTGCGAAAATCACAGTTGCGCCACTTTTAACTTTTCGACCAACAACTTGTCAATCAGTTTCCAATCGCGGTTTTTCCAATTTATCTGGTGGGTCGTAGTACCGACATGCCTGCAACGTGCCGAGGACGGTCGATCTTATGCGGGACGTTTTCGACCCTTCGACTCGATCCCCGGCCTTGGCCGGGGGCTCTTGCTCAGGATTCCGCCCCGCGGGCGTGCTGCAAGGGGCCACAGGCTTGCCCGCGGGGCTCCACTTGCCCAATCGGCCAAAACGCATATCCGGCAAATGTTTTCTTCAGTCTCTCATCCGTGAATAATTTATCTCCCGCCTGGCGAGGAATTCCAGCAACGCGGCTTTGACGTTGTCGGTCACCGTACTTGGCAGCGGAATCTTGGTGCGTCCGCCGACACGGTCAATGTCACTGACGATGATCTGCGTCGTGGCATGAATCAATCCAGCAGATTGCCCGCCCATAATTCTCGGAAGAAGTCGCTCGGGGGTAATATCTCCACGCCGTCGTCCGCGCACCGGCGTTGTTTCTCGCCGCAAACGACGAGTTTTCTTTTGAGCTTCACCTCTTCGCCAAGCGCCAGCAGACCTTTGTAGTCCCGCGGCGAGACCCGAGCTTTAGACTTGACCTCAACTCCCAGTTGGTCGCCGACCACGAAATCCACCTCGAACTGCGAGCGGCTGCGCCAATAGGTGAGTTCATGGTCGAGTCTGCGGTAGTCCAGGTAACCGCGCAGCTCCAGGAATACCAAATGTTCCAGGGCGCGGCCGTAGGTATCGGACCCGGCTTCGATGCCTTGGATGCGTTTGAGGGTGTTGGCGACGCCGATGTCGAAAAAATAGAACTTGGCGGTGGCCACAGGTTTACGCTTGGAGGTCTTTTGGTAGGCCGGGATCTGGTGTCCGACCAGCGTGTCTTCGAGGATCTGATAATGCTCGCGCACGGTACGGGGCGGGAATCCGGCGTCATCCGCGACCGCCGCGAAGTTGATCTGCTCGCCGCTGGTGAGGCCGGCGACTTCCAAGAAGCGGGAAAAATTCTCAATCGACCTCGTCAAGCCTTCAGCGCGAATTTCTTCACGCAAATAAGTGCCGACATAGGCTTTGAGGTCTTCGCGGTAATGTTCCGAATCGATGATGGCGGGAAGGCTGCCGCGATTTAGGCGATCGAGCAGTCTTGAGTCGTCCAGCTCAATTGATACGAGTGGATGCAACCGACAAATCCATGCGCGTCCGCCGAGCAGGTTGGCCGCGCCGCGTTTCAATTTGCGCGCGCTACTTCCGGTCAAAATGAAACGTAACTTTTTGTTGCGATCGAGGAGCAACTGAATCTCGTCGAGCAGGGCGGGGAGTTTTTGCACTTCGTCGACGACGACGATGGACTGTTCGGCTCTAAGTGTTTGCCGCAAATACTCAGGACGAGCGCTGAGTTCGCGAAAGGTATCGGCTTCGAGCAGATCGTAATAGGCGGCGTCCGGGAACGTTGCGCGCACCAGCGTGCTCTTGCCGGTCTGACGCGGACCAAAGAGAAAAATCGATTTGTGTCTGACCGTCTCCCGCAAATCGAGGGCGCGTTTGTACATATCGGCATTGATATTGCCATATTTCATGCAATTCGGCAATTGAGTTGCCGAATTACATGAAATTCGGCTACAAGACTATTTCCGGGTCTTCCGGGATTACTGTGAAAGACTATTCACCACAGAGTACGCAGAGTTCACAGAGGTTACTTTCTATTCCCCTTTCTCCGCGACCTCAGCGCCTCTGCGGTGCAATTTCCGAGTCCTTGCGATGAGATAGCGTTGGCCAGGTTAGCCACACAGACGCCTGAATATCCCTATTTCTAAACAAACTTGGGAGCGAAATTCTCCAGGCTGCTGAGACTGTTTCCCGAGACGGAAACTTTCAGGCCGTGATCCGGCCCGGTTGTCATCGCTTGGTTTCGATTATCCCCATGCCGGCCAGGGACACTTAGCGGTGTCCGTGCCCGCGAGGGGTGAAGTTTTCAGTCTCTCATCCGTGAGTAGTTGATCTCCCGGCTGGTGACGAATTCGAGCAGAGCCGCTTTGCCATCGTCGGTGATGTTCTTCGCGCGCTGAAGGGCGGGGACGATCTGATTCGGCTCTTCGACCCGCTCCGACCAGCCGCGGCTCTTCAGGGCGAGCGCCGTGACTAAATCGCGCGCCCACGCTGCACTCGCTACCGCACGCCTCACGCCAGCGCTGTCATCTCTGCTTCTGCCTGCTCCAGATAGAGCCGCATGTTCATCTCGCGGTACATGGCCGTCGCGATGATGAGGTGTTCCTGTGCGTTTTGCCGCTTGTCAGTGCGCCGGTAGAGCGTGCCGAGGCTGAGGTGGCAGTGGGCGACGAGCGGGCGCATCCCGCGGGGCGCGGCGAGCGTCAGCGCCTTGCCATAATGGGCCTCGCCGCGGTGGGCGTCGAAGAGGTCTGGATGCGCCGCGATGTCGCCGAGCAGATGCAGGGCATGGGCCGCGGCGCCGGGCTGGGACGGGAGGAGTTCGACCGCGCGGTCGCCCAGGTTTCGCGCCTTGTCCAGCCGACCGAGTAGCAGGTAAGTGCGACCCAGGACATGGTCGTCCCAGGCGCGCCGCATTCCCGCCGTGGCGTGACCCGCGACGGCGCGCTCAGCTTCGCGGAGGCGATCCAGTGCCTCGCTCGCTTCACCGAGTTGCGCCAGGGCCCAGGCGGAGCCGGCCAGCGTGTGGGGAAACGAGAGGCTGACGTTCCCCGCCTTGAGCACCGCGATGCCATGCTCGAGCAGTGAGCGCGCTTTCGCCCAGCGCCCCGCGAGGAGGTGGAGCGTGCCAGCGGCCCGGTGGGCCAGACCGATGGTGTACGCATGATGTGTCGGCTCGGCGAGCCTGATCGCCTCGGCTGCGTGCTCGGCCGCCTCGGCGAATCTGCCAAGCTCGGCGAGACTGATGACCAGCCAGGAGCGCGCGTAAACCGATGCCGGCGCAACCATTCCGAAATGCTCGTAGACCCAGTCGGCGGGCAGGGCCGCCAGTGCCTCGGTGGCTAGCTCGACAACGCGTTCGTACTCGCCCCGGTAGTACTGTGCCTGCTCGAGATAGCTCGTCGTGGGGATGCGGAGTCTGAGGTCGCCCAGGCGCCCGGCCATCTCCAGCGCGCGGGAACCGGTCGCGACCGCCTCGTCCAGCTCGCCGAGCAACGTGTGAAGGGTCATCAGCACGGAGCAGACCCGGGCCCGGCGGTGGTCGTCATTCAACCGCTCGGAAAGCGTCTCGGCTTCGCGCAGGCGCTCCAGCGCCGGGCGAAGTTCAGCGAGCTGGGTCAGAACCGTCCGCAGTTCGAGACGGGTCTCGAAGCCCTGCTCCAGCGTGGACTGACTTGCCGGCAGCGCTTCGAGGACCCCCAGTGCCTGCTCGTAGCATGCCCGGGCGTCCCGGAGCGCAGACCGAGCGGCCGCCTTGTTGCCGGCCCACCGGAGATAGTGCGTTGCCTTCTCGTGCACGTCGCCGCGCGAGGCATGGTGGGCAAGCCGTTCCACGTGCTCATCAAGCCGGTCCGTATAGAGCCGCTCCATCGCCTCGAGAATGCGGGCGTGGAGCGTGCGACGACGATCCTGGAGGAGGCCTGCGTAGGCGACCTCGTGAGTCAGCGCGTGCTTGAAGGTGTACTCGAGCTCGGGGAAGAGCCGCGCCTCGTAGAGGAGCTCCGTCGCCTGCAGCCGTGCGAGCGCCTCGCGAAGACGGTCCTCCGGCTCCTCGGCAATCGCCTCCAGCAACGCGAACGGCACGTCCTTGCCGACCACGGCGGCCGCCTGGAGCAGTCGCTTGTCTCCAGGAGCGAGACGGTCGATGCGAGCGGCCAGGATCGCCTGCGCCGTGGCGGGCAGCTGAAGGCTCTGGACCGGGCCCGCGAGTCGATAGGCACCACGTTCTCCCGAGAGGGCCCGTGTTTCGACGAGGGCTTGAACGCTCTCCTCGAGGAAGAAGGGATTGCCCTGCGTACGATCGATCAGGAGGCGCCGGAGATCCGCGAGCCCTGGGCCGCTCCCGAGCAACGCCTCCAGCAGCTCCTCTGCGCTCGCCGTCACTAAGGCGTCGAGCCGCAGCTGCTGGTAGTACGTCTTGCTTCCCCAGCCGTGCCCGTACTCGGGCCGGTAGTTCACCAGCAGGAGCAGCCGGACCGTCGGCAGGCTCTCGACTAGCAGGTCCAGCCAGGCTTGCGTCTCGAAGTCGATCCAGTGTAGGTCCTCCACCACAAGCAGGACCGGCTGCACCTGGCTCTCCCGCAGCAAGAGCCGCTTCAGCGCGTCCAGCGTCTGCCGTCTGCGTTGCGAGGGATCGAGGCTCGTCCACTCGGGGTCCTCGATCGGCACGTCGAGGAGCGAGAGGAACGTTGGCAGTGACGGCTCCAGAGATCGGTCGAGCGAGAGGAGCTTGCCCGTGACCTTCTCGCGCATTTTCCGGCCGTCGTCGCGCGGTTCGATCCCGAAGTAGCTGCGCAGGAGCTCAATCACCGGGAAGTACGTGGTGGCCTTGCCGTAGGACACCGAGGCGGCCTCGAGCACCAGCCACCCCTGGCTGCGATGCGAGTGGGTGAACTCCCAGACGAGTCGTGATTTGCCCACCCCGGGCTCACCCACGACCGCAACGACTTGGCCGCGGCCCTCCCCCGCCCGGCCTAGAGCCTGTCGCAGCACTTCGATCTCGGCATCGCGGCCCACGAAGCGCGTCAAGCCGCGTGACGCGGCGGCGTGCAGGCGGCTGCGGACCGGGCTGGCGCCCGTGAGTTCGAAGATCTCGACCGGTGTCGCCAGTCCCTTCACGGGCACGGGGCCGCGCGAGGTGACCTGCACGAACCCCTCGGCGAGCGCCAGCGTTTCGGGGGTGAGCAAGATCGTGCCCGGCCTGGCGATCTGCTCCATCCGCGCAGCCAGGTGCGTCGTGTGACCGACGGCTGTGTAATCCATGTGGAGATCCGACCCGATTGCGCGGACCACCACCTCGCCCGAGTTGAGGCCCACCCGGATCTCGACCGGTACGCCAAAATGCCGGAACACGTCCTCGGCGTAGCGCCTCACAGAGTCCTGCATTCGCAGGGCGGCATAACAGGCGCGGACCGCGTGATCCTCGTGGGCGAGCGGGGCGCCGAAGAGAGCCATGATCCCGTCGCCCATGACCTGGTTCACGGTGCCTTCGTAGCGGTGCACGGCCTCCATCATGTACTCCAGCACTGGATCGAGGAGCTTGCGCGCCTCTTCAGGATCGCGATCGGCGAGAAGCTCCATCGAGCCCTTGAGATCGGCGAACAGCACCGTCACCTGCTTGCGTTCGCCCTCGAGGGCGGCCTTCGAGGTGACGATCTTCTCCGCAAGGTGCTTCGGGGTGTAGGCTTCCGGCGCGCCGAAACGCGGTGCCGTCGGCGATGTCGCCTGGCCTGTGGGATAGGCGCACTCCGAGCAGAACTTGGCGGCCGGCGACAGATGGGCGCCGCAGCTGGCGCATACACGCGCCAGGGGCGCCGCGCACTCTTCGCAGAACTTGGCGCCGAGGCGGTTCTCGTGCTGGCAGCTTGCACATTTCATTGGGAGCCTCACTTCACTCCGGCTTGGGAGTCCGCCTGGAGCCCGTGCCTAATTGACTATTTTACGCGTTTTCCTTTTCTCAAGCCGGCGCAGAGCATTTGCACCAAGCTGCGCAGCTTAGCGTCCTTCGCCAACTCATTGGCCAGTTTCCCTAACCCCCTGCTGAATGCCGCTGGATCTTGCGCCAACTCCTTCGCTATCTCTTGATTGGCCAGGGACACTTAGCGGTGTCCGTGCCCGCGAGGCGTGAAGTTTTCAGTCTCTCATCCGCGAGTAGTTGATCTCCCGGCTCGTGATGAATTCGAGCAAGGCGGCTTTTCCGTCGTCGGTCACTTTGCGCGCGCGTATGAGCGCGGGGACGATTTGATTTACGTCTTCGACCCGCTCCGACCAGCCGCCGAGGGAGCGGGCGAGGTCGGCGTAGTTGCCGAGGATGTTCATCGTGCCATAGCGCTCGTGGGAAGCCTGCATGCTGTGGGTCTCGGCGGCCATGAAGTTGTTGTTAAGCACGATCGTCAGGATCGGGATGTTGTTGCGCACGGCGGTCTCGAAGTCGAGGCCGGTCATACCGAAGGCGGCGTCGCCCATGAAGTTGACGCAGAATTTGTTCGGCGCGGCGAGCTTGGCGCCCATGATGAGGCCGAGGCCGGTGCCGAGCGCGTGGGATTTCCCCCAGCCGATGTAGCTGCGCGGCGTCGGCGCCTGGTAGAAGGGGACCAGCTGGTTGCGCGGACTGCCGGCGTCGTGGGTGACGATCACGTCCTTGCGGTCGAATAGATTCATGAACTCCCACATGACGCGGTAGGGATTGATCGGCTTCTCGTTGGACGTAAGCTTCGGCATCCATTCCTGCATCCACTCTGCCTTGGCCACTTTGATATCGAGCGCGACGGGACTGTCGCCGTTGCGACTCTTGATTCCAATGAATTCCTTGACTGCTTCGATGAACTGCCGCAGCACAGGCTTGGCGTCGCCGAGGATCGGATAATCCGCCGGATAGTGCTTGTTAATGTCGCGCTCGTCGTTAGTCGCGTGGATAATGACCTTCCCTGCAGGGATCGGCGCGGCGGCGATGCTGTGCTTCGTGAGACTCGCACCGACGGCGAAGACGACATCGGCATTTTGTAAGAATGTGTGAACCGGTCTCGGCATGACGCCGGCGCCGGTGCCGAGGGAGAGCGGGTGATGCTCGGGGAACGCGCTCTTGCCTTCGAGCGTCGTCGTCACCGGCGCTTGCAGCAACTCGGCGAGTTCCACAAGGTCATCCGACGCTTCCGCGTAAAGGACGCCCTGTCCGGCAATAATGACGGGAGATTTTGCTTGTACCAAAACCTTCGCCGCTTCCTCGACGTCGCGCGCGTTCGCGCCGCTGACGGTTTTTTTGACCGGCGTGTAGTTCACAGCGCCCGGAAAATCTTCGACCGCAGCGTCGTTGGGAATTTCCACCAGAACGGGACCAAGGCGTCCCATCTTTAAGTAGCTAAACGCCCGCCGCATGATCTCCGGAACCTGATTCGCCAGCGTGATTTCTTCCGTCCACTTGGTCACCGGCGCGTAGGCTTGGACGGATCTGAAGAAGTGAAAAACTTGGGAAGTGTTGCGGGCGTGACCGACCGGCAGCAGGAGAACCGGAACGGAATCCGAGTACGCGGTCGTGATCCCTGAGAAAGCATTCTCCGCGCCCGGCCCGGCCTGCATCGTGAAGACACCGATGCGCTTACCATTGGTAATGCGCGTAAAACCGTCGGCGATACCGACGCCGACGCGCTCCTGCCGGCAGACAATGGGCCTGATATCGGCTGATGCCGCGGCTTCAATCAACGTGTTGGTCGGATAGCAGCTGAGAAACTCAACACCTTCGCGTTTGAGAATTTCACTGATGGCATCGACAACTTTCATGGTTCACCTCGTGCTCAACCTACCGTGCCTCAAGCTCTTGCCCGCCATTAGAGCCCCGACACATTGGATGGAGAGAACTGCTCTCTATCACTCATGTCAAGATTTGCAACGTTTGCACTACTATTCGTCCCTGGAAATATGAATCCGCCAATAATAGTTGGCGAGGCCGATGTACTCGTGCAAGGATTCGGCGATGGCACGGGCGGCTCCAACGGAAGGAAGCAGATCCAGCGGCGTAAGCTCGAATACCCGGAGCGAAACGTCTCCCGGAGCAGGGATCGGTTCCGGCGCTCGGGCAGAGAAAGCGAGCATGCTGCGCGGCATGTGCGCGGCTGAGGTGACGAGGAGATAGCGCCGCCAACCTTTTTGCTTGAGGAGTTTTTGGACCTCCACCGCGCCTTCGAAGGTGTCGCGCGAGCGATCTTCCCCGAGCACATCGGTCGGCGGCACGCCCCAACGGATTAGATAGTCGCGGGCGATTTGGTTTTCGTTTGCTGCCGGCGTGAATGGATTGACATGGCCGCCGGAAACGACGATCGGTTTGCGGCGGATGCGGTAGAGACGCCAGGCCTCGTCGAGCCGGCGAAACATAGCGGCGTCAATGGTCGGGAACGGAATCAATCCACCGGCGGGAATGATCGAGCCCGTCAGAACGACGATGGCGTCATAGGGCTCGGACAGGGCCGGATCGATCACCGGCGTATAGCGCGATTCGAGCGGATAGCGCAGACCGTAGCTCGCCAAATCGCTATGGAGAACGAGAATCAGGCAGAAGGCCGCGAAGAAAAGCTTTCTCGCCCAGCGCCGCCGCCAAAAAAGCAGGACGACCAACAACAACAGGAGCCACGACACCGGGGGGAGCATGAGTTGCTTTAGAAACTGCTTGAGAACGAACATGAGTTGGGCAGTGGTCAGATGCCAGTTGGCGGTTACCAGTTGCCAGTTCTCAGTATCGGACTGGGTCTATCGCATCTCAACTGAAAACTGACAACTGGCAACTGAAACCTGTCATTCCGCATCGGGTTGTTTTTCCGGTGCGGCGTCGGCGAAAGCGGGTAGAGCCATGCAATTCTTCTCGATCTCGATGATCGCAGGGTACGGAGACAGATCGCAGCCGTAACGCCGCGCATTGCCCAGCTGGGGCACGAGACAGATGTCCGCTAAGGTCGGCTTGTCGCCGAAGCAGAACTTGCCGCGCCGCGGCTGCGCGACGATTATCTGCTCCAACGCCGCGAGACCGAGGTTGATCCAGTGCTGCGCCCAGCGATTCACTTGCTCGTCGGATTGGTTGTATCCCTTCTTGACATACTGCAGCACGCGCAGGTTCTGAATCGGATGGACCTCGCAGGCAATGATAAGCGCCATGCTGCGCACCAGCGCTTTGTCGGCTGGATCGCGCGGCAGCAGAGGCGGTTGCGGATAGCGCTCCTCGAGATACTCGATAATGGCGAGCGACTGCGTCAGGATATTGCCGTCGTCCTCTAGCGCTGGCACGAGAGCCTGCGGATTGATCGCTTTATACGCGGCGCTCAGTTGCTCGCCGCCGCCACGGCGCAGATGGATCGGAGCTTGCTTGTATTTCAACCCTTTCAGATTGAGCGCGATGCGCACGCGAAAGGAAGCAGAGCTACGGAAAAAAGTGTAAAGCTTCATGGCATACTACCTCTAAAGATCGAGATCGGGAGTCAGGTGAACGTCAAGTAGCTCAAGTCGCCTTTGGTGTGCTTCCACTCTTTGCTATTTTGCTCGAACCGATACCATCCGGAAAAAGTCGCAACGTGAAGAGTTTTCTTGCCGTTCGCCTCGCTCATACTTTTCTTCTCTATCCCCAAGCGAATTTGGATCACTCTTACTCGTTTAGGGTCCGAATCGCAAACGGGAGATTCGTAAACGTAAGTAAGTTACGCTTGCCCGATACGCCCAGTAACACGTGGCTGTGGTCATTGCGATGCGGCGGAGTTTGTCCTCCCCCGTCGAGGGGGAGGACTTAGAAACGTGGCGGCCACATACGACGGCATGGCAAGTCGCGCACCGTGACGATTCAGTTTGCGATTTGAAGTAACTTCAAGCTAGCATCAGCGGCGAATCACCTCTTGGACCTGCTGGATTGCTTCTTCCAACCAGAGGTGAAAGCGCTTGGTTGCCGCTTCACTCGTCAACGTGCGAATTCGAGCATGGGTCTCCGGCAAGTCCAACGGTTCGTTTTCGGAAGGCTTGAGTTATTGCTTGAGAAACCGCAGGGCCGTTTCGTTAAACTTATCCGCCGCTTCCCAGATGACCAGGTGGGCGGCGTTGTCGATCAGCTCGATGCGCAGGCTCGGCTCCTGTTCCTTCAAGAGCGCGGCGCGCTCGGCCGCAAAGCCGCGGTCCTGCCTGCCGTAGAGCAGCAGTAGCGGTACGGAGATTTCTTTGAGCCGTTGATACAGCGGCACGCCGCCGCCCTGCGGCTCGCGCGCTTTGGAGCGTGCGATGAACGCGTCGAAATTCTTTCCCAGGCTCATTTTCAGCCGCTGTTCGAGCAACTCGGTCGTGATCAGCGCCTTATTGAAAAAATTGTTGTTCATGATATTGCGCATGACTTCCAGCGTCGGCGTCGCGCTGGTTCCCTCCTGGCCTTCGGCCGGCCCGCCGGCGTTCTTCCCCGGAAGCGGTGGCAGTACGCCGCCGCCGCCGACCAGCAATAGATGGCTCAGCCGCGCCGGATGCTGGAGCGCGACGCGCACGGCCATGCCTGCCGCCTGCGAGTGTCCCACCAGCGCGGCGCGGCTTACGTCGACGGCGTCGAGAAATTTAACGATGAACTGCGTGCGGTTGGATGTTGTATAGTCCGCCGGATTATCGCTGAGGCCGAAACCCGGCTGGTCGTAGGCGATGGCGCGGAAACCCGCGGCGGCGAAGGCGGGCAGGTTCCGTTCAAAAGCCCGCGCCGAGGAGCCGAGCGAAGCGCCGTGCAGAAAAACCACCGGCGGTCCGGAGCCTTCCTCCAAGTAACAGGTCTTTAGTCCGTCAACCTGAATCGTTTTTTCCATGAGTAATTTCTCTCCCTTCGGGGTTTACAGTCATATCGCTTTCACCCAAGAGACTGAGAGTTCGAGAAGGGTTTGCTCACGATGATGCGGATTCATATTCTGCCAGAGCCCCCGACACCGGACAGTAGGGCAGGCAGTCGCTGCAGCCGGTGCATTCCCGCTCGAGCACTTCGTACATGTGGTGAATGTCCTGCATCTTGGGGTGAACCGCGCGCTCGGGGCAGACTTCGCGACACAGACCGCAGGCGATGCAGAGACTCTCGATGATTCGGACCTTCATGGTTTCGGTCGACGTTGCTTAAACCTTTGCGTACCTCGCGCGAATTTTCCAGTGGCTATTCTAAATGCATTGAACTACAAGAGAACTCACCGCAGAGGCGCGGAGGGCGCGGAGTAAAGAATTTTCGATTTTAAAATACTCCGAACTCTGCGACCTCTGTGCCTCCGTGGTGTAATTACCATTGCTGCTTTGATTGCGGCTCTGCCTCGCTGGGTCCCTCGTGGTAAAATCCGTTTTGCCCTTACTTCACTTCGATCCGCCCAGAGCGCGGCTCGGCTCCGACGCCCAGGGACGGAGCAGAAAATCGAAAACCTCTTCAATGGGCTTCTGCTCCTCGGGAGTGAGCGCGTAGGCGTCGATTTGATATTTGCCTTCCATGAAGTGCATCAGCTCTTCAGCCTCCTGGCTGCGCAACTGGTGGCGCACGAAATCATCGTCGATGACGCTGAGTGTGGCGGCGATACCGAGGCAGGCCATCGACTCGTTGTAATAATGCTGCCCGGCGCGCGCCAGCGGATGAATATGGGGAAACATCTGGGTCATGCCAAAGTAAGAAAGTTTGGGCTGCGTATTCGCCCGCGGGTCGTCCATCAGCTCTTCTTCGCGCGTGATCCAGCCGCCGCGCAGCAGCACGTCGGCGTGCAGCTGGCCATGCTTGACCTCGTCCCAGATTTGCCGCGCGCGCATGCGCTGAAGGTCAATATATTTCGATTGCTCGTCGATGGTGACCGAGACAATCTGCGTAGACATCTGTTTGAGCGACATGAACGGGCCTTCGGCGGCGTAACCGGCGCGGGCGCGCACCGCCTTGTACTCGTCGCTCCCCGATTTGAGATCCTTCTCGGCGATTTGAATCGCCTGAGTGACGAGCTTGTCCCAGAGCGGCAGGCAGCGTTCGGTCTGGCGCAGGCGAAAATCGACGCCTGGTCCGGTGAAACCGGTGGGGTATACCCACTTCCCAAGAAAATTGTTCAGGATGGGCTGCATAATTAACTTTGTTCCAATCGTTCCAACCGTTCAAGTCGTTCCAATCGTTGAGTTCGTACGAAGAGTTCAAAGCTCAAGGTTGACGTGGCCAGCTTAAATTCTCCGTCCAGACTTCCGGAGGCGGTGGCACGAGCGATCTGCCGGTGTCGGCCTCGACAATGGAGCCTTCCGCCGGACAGTACATCAGACAGACCGTGCATTTGGGATAGGTGCAGCGGTCGTCAATCTCCAAGAGATGCTGCGGTGTTGGCGAGACGACCACGGCATTGATGTTGATTTCGCGGCACACGACGTAGCACATGCGGCATTCGGTGCACTTCCGATGATCGATTTTTAAACCAGGCATAAAATCTCGTAATTCAAATCGTTCAAGCCGTTCAAATGGTTGAAGAGTTCAAAGAATTAAGTCAGTCGATATCTCCGGAAAGGACGACCTCTCCTGCTTTTTCTTCCGCCATCCCCAAGACGAAGCGCGCCGCCTCTTCGAGATAAAAAAGATAATCGCGCCGAGTCTCGACGCATAAGCGCCTGGCCAGTTCCGCATCGATTTCCTTTTGCACGAACCGTTCCACCTGCAACTTTCCCATCAAAACATGGCTGCGGGTTTCGGCCAGCTGGCTCTGGAAGAGCGCATAAACCCCTTCGTCCGGAAACCGTTTCGCGAACCTCTCCGTCCAGGCCAGCTCGATGACCTTGGGACCGAGATTCAGCGCCGCGATGCGGATGTTTTGCGGATAATTCGCCAACGCCCGCAGGCAAAAAATATAAGCGCCGGTGCGTGTCGCCGTGCCGAATTGAGCGTACGGGTGGGCGAACAATTGCTTCTGCGTGGGCGCCCAACGCCGGCGCAGAATCTCGTCGCATAGCTGCATCTCCTGGGTCGACTCGTCGTAGATCTGCTTGCCGAAAAGATAAGCGACCGCGGGCGGGTATTCGTTCAAGTTGATACCCTGGGCCCAGCCGCCGTAGACGTAGTACATCATGCGCTTGAGCGTCCACAAGCGACTCAACAGGCGAAAACATTGGTCGTCGGAAAATTTTTCCGCGTGCGCGGCGTCGAGCACCGCGTCCATGGGTGTCACGACGGCATCCTGCTCGCTCTGTTTGCGCAGTTCGTCGGCGAGGGCAGTGCAGGAATTTTCGCCTGGAGAACTCATTCCTGTTCTCTATCATTTCGCGCCTGAACAGTCGAACGGAGTCAAAGTCATTCCAATCGCGCCTCTTCGTACCTTCCCCCTCGATGGGGGACGGTTAGGATAGGGGTGAACCGCCGTTTAATCTAGCACCCCCTCTTCAATTCTCCCCCGTCAAGGGGGAGAAAGTCGGAGGGGGATTCCGCGTGGTAGAGATTTGCTTTGCCGTCAATTTGTTCAGCTCGCCGCCAGCAGCCGTTCGTGCCCCTTCTTGGAAATCGGCGCGAGATCGGACGTGATACAGCTCCAGCTCTCGCCGTTGTCCTCGCTGCAATAAACTGCGCCGCCGGTGGTGCCGCCGAAGATCGAGCAGGCGCCGTTCCATTCCTCCAGGCAAAGCGCGCCGAACTCGTGCTTTAAACTATCGGGCAGACCGCCGGTGAGCCGCTGCCAATTTTTTCCACCGTCTTTGCTTCGGTAGATCTTGCCTTCGGCCCGGGCTGCGGGACCCGCCTTGCGCCAGGTTTGCGGGTTGTGTTCCGCGGCGGCGACGAACATGAGGTCGGGATTCTTCGGATTCCACACAAAGCCGTCCGGATAGACGTCCGCCGCCCAGTCCGGGCTGGTCCAACGTTCCCAACTGCCGCCGCCGGTGTAAGTGACGTAGAGCCCGGCGCCGCCGGTGACGTAGATTCGTTTAGGGTCGCGCGGATCGATCAAACAGCGGTGCACGTCGTAAAAATGTTCCACCGGCCGGTTCTTGTCGGCGAGCAAGCCCACGGAGTTCAGCTCGCGCCAGCTCTTGCCTTCGTCGTCGGTCTTCAAAAACGCTCCCTGTTCGACGCAGGCATAGATGGTGCGCGGATCATGCGGGTCGAAGGTTATGAATTTGGTATGGGCAATATGCGGTGGCGCGGGGAACGACCACTTCGAAGTCGTCGGCACGGCGCGCAGGCCCGGTAATTCATTCCAATGATGGCCGAGATCTTCGCTGACGAACAGGTGAGCCGGCTCCGTGCCGGCGTAAATTCGGACGTTCCCGTCAACGACGTTCGAAGCCAAGCTGTAGACGTCGTGAATCATGATGCCGTTGTCGCGCCGCTCCCAGGTTTTTCCGCCGTCAGCGCTGGCGCTGACCGAGCCGAAGAACGACCCCGCGAACATCGTGCCGCTGATCGGCTCGAAGATAATCGAGCTGATATGCTGACCGCGCAACGCGCGCCGGGTCTCCCGCCATTTCCCGCCGTTCACGCGCTCAAATAGGACTACGCCATCCTTGGTAGCGACCCAAAGTTGTCGCGCGCGTTCTTTGGAAGAATAGACGTTGGTACCTCCGTGAGAAAGTCCGATGGCCATCGTTCACCTCCGAGATCCGTCCGGGGATGATTTCGCTAAAGGGATCTTGGATCTGCGCCGCACTGTATTAGTTTGGAATGAATCCGACAAGGGAATCTCATTGCCCCGCAATCGTCCGTGTTTTCGCAGCACCCGGTGCCCTGCTCTGAGATGCGGTCGTTGACGGTGCGGCCGAGGGTGAATTTCTTATCGACCACGCCGCTGCGGATGTATTCGTCGAAGATGATCTGCATCCCGTGTAGAACGCCGCGGAGAGGTCCACGGCGTAGCCGGGGCTGACGAGATCGTAGGAACGGGTCACGATATTCAACTCGCCTTCGAGTCCAGCGGCAAAGATCGCGGGTATACATGTTCGACCATTGGAATTCAGCCGGGGCCGCGTTAAGAATGGAGCTGAGTCATAACCCAAGAGGAGGCGAAGACGAACCATGTCACTGGGTCGAGTGTTGACGGAGGAATTTCAACCGGACGTGCTCCAATGGCTGCGCGAGCGGGTCGAGCTCGTGGTGATCAATCCCTGGATGGAGCCCGAGCGCTGGGACATCGAGGTGGCGCGCGTGGATGCGTTGATCAGCCGCAAAGGCAAGATCACACGGGATCATCTGGAGCGCAGCGGCGGGCGGCTCAGGATCATCGCGCGCACCGGGGTCGGCGTCGACCCCTCGCGGGTCGATCTCGAAGCGGCCAAGGAATTCAAAATCTGGGTCACGAATCAACCCGGGAGCAATTCGGTTTCCGTCGCCGAGCTGGTGTTCGGGCAAATGATTGCGCTCGCGCGCCACACCCACGCAGCCGACCGGGCGGTCAGAGCAAACCGCTGGAGCGAGTATCTCAAGTATACCGGGACGGAACTGGCGGGGAAAACCATCGGTATCGTCGGCATGGGCAACATCGGCGCCAGAGTCGCGATCCGGGCGCGGGCTTTTGAGATGGGTTTTCTGGTTTACGATCCGTACATTCCCGAGTCTCATGTCACGGCTTTGGGCGGTCGATGGGTGGGTTTAAATGAGCTGCTCGCGGCAGCCGATTTCGTCACGCTTCATTGCCCGCTGAACTCCGAGACAAAAAAAATGATCGGCGCAAGGGAACTGGATCTGATGAAACCGATGGTTTACCTGATCAATGCGGCTCGCGGCGGCATCATCGACGAGCAGGCTCTATGGCGCGCGCTCAAAGAGAAAAAAATTGCCGGCGCGGTGTTGGACGTCGTGGAAAACGAACCGCCGGAAAAAGACCATCCCCTATTGCAGCTCGACAACGTGATTCTTACGCCGCATGTGGGCGCGATGACTGTAGAGGCCGCTCGGCGTGGCGAGTGGGGCGCGGCCGAAGAAGTGATCCGCGTCTTGGAAGGCAGTCGGCCGAAAAATCCGGTTTTTATCGCGGACGAAGCGCGTTTGTTGATGCCGGCGTGAGGCCGCATGGTGGTTCAAGGTTCAAGGTTCAACGTTCAATGTTCAATGTTCAACGTCTCCGCTTCCCACATTGAACCTTGAACTTGGAACTTTGAACGGTCATTTCGGCTTTCCGTTCAGTGGCGATCGCGAAACCTCGACTACCCCGTCCGCGCGCATGCGCACTACGTTGACTGTGCCGGTGTATTCCGGAGAACCGGAGTAGTAAGCCGTGACCTGCCCGTTGCCAACCGGGGTTGCCTGATTCCAGTGGCCCAGCGCGATGTAATCCGCGCCGGTGGCAATCAGTTCTTCTCGATGAATGAGCCACGAACCGATCATGCGATTCGGATCTCTCGCTTCATCGACATAATGGCCGTGCGCCGCAGCGAGTTGCCAGCGAGTGGAGCGCGGCCTGGGGTCGGCCAGCGGAGACATGTCCGCGTAATCGAGATGAGCCCGTCCCCAGATCTCCAGCTCATATTCGGGAAAGATCACGGCTTGATCGACGTTGAGCCCCAATATGCTTACGTTAGGTATCTGGGCGAGCCCGCCGCGCCGGTAGACGGAGTCGGGGGTCAACGGATCGTGGTTGCCGGGCAGGATGACGACGGGGTTTCCGTAGTCGCGCAAGATTTCCGCCGCGCGTTCGAGCAGCTCGATCGGCTGTCGATGATTGTCGAAGGAATCGCCGACCAGCAGGACGATATCCGCGCTCGCCTCGGATGCCACGGTGAGAACTTTGGGAAGAACCGCTAACCGGTCCGCGTCGCTGAAGCTATCATCTGTGCCGAGGTGTAGATCCGAGCTGTGAACGATGACGACTTCTCGATGTGAGTCCATGAGCCTAAATTCCGGCGGTGCCAAGTTTATGCAAACTACCAAATGCGCGGGTAAAAGAAAAGCAGGCTCGGGGCCCCGCCCGATATCGACGAGATCTCACAGCAATGGTTAAGTGCGAGCTGAGATTGAAGCCCGGAGCGCGATGAGCCGATACGGGATTCTAAAGCTTGGTGCGAGGGATGGTTGAAGAGAAAAGATCGCTGCGATGGAGAAGGTGGGGAGGGCCACCTTCCCGATCCCAGTGAACTCGCGGTCTTACTTCTCGGCTTTCTTTTCGTCTTTGGCCTTGGCCTTCTCGCCCTTGGTGTCTGCCGCGGCTTTGCCGTCCTTGGATTTTGCGCCCTTGGTCTTTTCGCCCTTGGCCTTCTCGCCCTTGGTATCTGCCGCAGCCTTACCGTCCTTGGATTTTGCGCCTTTGGTCTTTTCGCCCTTGGCTTTGCCCTCGGCCTTTTTCTCGTCGGCCTTCTTAGTGTCGTCGGCTGCGTAGGCGGCGGAAGCCAGGAACATGGAAGCGATTAGCACAGCTAGAAAACGTTTCATTCAGCAATCCTCCTATTTCGGTTGACTTTGTGATTTAAGAACGCCAGCCGGTCGCACCGCCCTCCACTCGACACGATCCTAATTGGTTCGTTCTCCTGGTCTTAGACGCGTGAATACACCGTTCAATTCACGCTCAGTGGCCTTATACATTAAACCCTTGAATTTCACAACTAAAAAAAACGAGATCAGACGCGCTAAGCTGCTGAAATTTAAGGCGGTGCTTCCTGAGCTTACAAGCCCGATCAGTGCTCTCGAACCTCACATTGGTCACGGTTAGCCTTAGGGCCGTTCAATGGGCAGCGGCTCGTAAATGGAATCGCATCGAATCGCGTAAACGGGCACGAGCGCGTGGCGGGCCGGGATCGTTCCCTTTTGCGAATCGGTCGCTTGCCATTCTCGATCCTCTATTCGCAGAACCGAAATCTCGGCGGGCAGGCCAATACAAAGCGCGCCGAACTCGTTCATTCGGCCGAGCAATCTGGCCGCATTGACGGTGGCCATTTCGATCACTTGATTGAGGGAAACCCCCAGTGCCATCAGCTTCGCCATCGTCGTCGGAAGATCGTAGACCGGCCCGGCGCGGTTGCCGCGATGGCCGTCAGTGGAGACGCCGTCGGGACGAAGTCCCTGGTCGAGCACTCTGCGGGCCACGTCGAAATTCAAATTATGCAGGCCGTGGCCGACATCCATGAGAACTCCGGACTGCTTGGCGTCGCGCACCTGCGGCCAGAGCTTGCCATTGCCGTCCAACAATCCTCCAGGATGAACGGTAAACATATGGGTGACAATATCGCCCGGGCGCAGATACTTGAGCACGTTGCCGACGTGAACCGGCGCGGTATCTTTCGTCCAGCTCTCGCCAATGTGCACTAGCAACGGCAGCTTCAAACTGTCGCCGAGTTTGCGCGCACGCTCCAATGGTTTCAAACCTTGGTCGCCCAGCGCCCCGCCGGTCGCCATGATCTTGATGCCGACGATGATATCGCGATTGGCTTCGACCGCCTTTTCGATCTTGTCTTCGTCGATCAGCCGCGGATCGGCCAAGATACCGTAGCCCGGGCCGGTGACGCCGCCCAGCGTCGACAGGTTGATGTAGTTGAGCACCCGGGTCTTGGCGTTATCGGTGACGTAATTGCGAAAGACATTGAGCAGGCTGTGGCCCGCGCTGCCGGCATCGACGACGGTGGTCACGCCGGAGCCGACACCGAAAATATCCGGGTCTACGCCGAAGGCACCGAGGCCTTTCATCAGATGCAGATGAACGTCGATGAGTCCAGGCGTTACGATGAAATCCCGGACGCCGATGACCGTGGCGCCCCCGGCCGGAAGCCCGGCGCCAATGGCATCAACAAGGCCGTCACGGATATGCACGTCGAAGGGGCCGTCGCGGCCGCTCGCCGGATCGATCAATCGGCCGCCTTGCAGGAGGAAGTTAGATAGTTGTTTAGGCATCGTTCGCGCTTTCGCCTGCGGCGATCACGTCGTGTAGTAAGCGTTCTCCTTGATATAGCCTTCAGTCAAGTCGCAGCCCCAGACCCGCGCCGCAGCGTTACCGATGCCGAGATCGACGCCGATGGAGACTTCCGATCGGCTGAGATATTGCCGCAGCCCTTCGAGATCGCAAGGGATAGGCGAGCCTCTTCTGAAAACATCGGTGTCGCCGAAGCGAATGGTGACTGTAGCGGGCTCGATGCTCTTATCGAAGCTTTTGCCAACCGCCATGATGACTCGGCCCCAGTTTGGGTCCGAGCCGTACACCGCGGTCTTCACCAGAGGCGAGTTGGCGACTAACTTGGCGATAAGCTTCGCCTGTGCAGGAGACTTCGCGCGTGTGACGTCAACCGTGATGAGCTTGGTGGCGCCTTCGCCATTGCGCGCGATCTCGCGCGTCAGATATTCGCAAACCTGGAGCAGGCCGCTTTCAAACTCGCCGAGATGAACGTTGCCGGCAAGGCCGTTGGCCATCAATACAACCGTGTCGCTGGTGCTGGTGTCGGTGTCGATGCTCATGCAGTTGAAGGTCCGGTCAACCACTCGTTTCAGCATCGAGCGCAGCGAGGCCGCGGGCAGTTCGGCGTCGGTCATCAGATAGACGAGCATCGTTGCCATGTTGGGTTCGATCATGCCGGCGCCCTTGGCGATGCCGGCGATGACCGCCGGGCCGACGCGACAGGAAACATATTTCGGGTACTTGTCGGTGGTCATGATCGCCTCAGCGGCGCGCTTGAGATTGCCGGGCTTCAGTTCGTCGCGGATGCCGCGCAAGCCGGCGCGTATCTTATCCATCGGCAACGGCCGGCCGATAACGCCGGTGGAGAATGGCAATACGTCGCGATGGCTGATGCCCAACTCCCGACCGACGATCCGGCAAGTCTCGATCGCATGGTCGATGCCCCGTTTTCCGGTCGCCACGTTGGCGTTCTTGCTGTTGATCACCAGCGCCTGCGCGTAGCCGTTGGCTATGTGTTTCCGTCCGACGATGACCGGCGCGCCGGGAAAACGGTTGCGCGTAAACATGGCTGCCGCCCGCGCGCGCGTCGTCGAGTAGATGACGGTCAAATCGAGCGTCGCGTCCTTGATCCCGACGTTTTTTGCCAGCGACAGGAAGCCTTGGGGATGGTGAAATTCGGTGGGCGGTGTATCGTTCATTACGAGTGAGTGCTCCGGATCAATTTTTATTGATCAGAATATTATCACATCCAGTCGCTTTCACGGAACATCACTTGCGAACTGAAAGATCTCGGCCAAAGTTTCGATCGTGGCTCCTTGCCACTCCCTGGATTCTCGAAATAGCTCTAGACGATTTTGCGATGTCGAGTTTCGAATCAGCACGGGGTGCAGACCGACCTTGGCTGCACCGGTCAATTCGTGGTCTTCGCCGTCAGCAATATAGAGGCAAGCCCCAGGCATGACGCCGAGGCGATCGCAGGCGAGACGATAGATACGAGGGTCCGGTTTCTTGAGGCGCTCTCGGCAGGAGAAAATGGGCGTCGCAACGAGATTCGCAAAAACTGTTTCCCGCCAAAGAATAGGAATCTCGACTGAGCAGTTGCTGATAAGGCCTATTTTGTAGTCCTGGTCTTTCAGCCGCGCGAGCGTCGCCACGGCATCCGGCCGCGGCCCGAGCGCCCGCCTAGTGTGCTGCAATCGAATTGCAACTGCCTTCGTCATTTGTTCCGCCCCCACGTGCACACCCATGACGCCGCAAACATGTTCTATACTCGCTTCCACGGTCTGAAAGGCGCCGATGGTTCGCATCTCCGACGTTTGCCTCCAAAGCTGCATGAAAGCCTCATAAGGAACGGCAAGAGCCGCGGCCAGCTCCGCATGCATTTGGCCGACCGACGACGCAAAGTCATCCACCAATGTTCCAAATAGATCGAAGATAACAGCGCTGTAGATCATTGATCGATCATTGAGGCTCCTGACAACTTTTTACCCCCGGATAGGGCCATAATCGCCTCCGGCAATTTACCAGATCGTCAGCGCAGGATGCGACGCTTCGAGGATTGGCCCAACGCGACGGAAAGAGTTATCGGCAACGTCATGCGTTTTTATCTGGAGTTTCAAGGCACACCGCTCGCTACCATCGACCCGAAAGAAATCCGCAAAGCGCGCGAGGAATACCTTGCGCGCAAACGGTTGCGCGCGTAACGAAACATTTCGGAATTATTGGTTAGTCGCCAACAAGACGAAAAACCGGCATATTGAAGCAAGATTTCGGAGCGCACGAGGCGCTTCGCCGCCCGCCGCGTCGGTGCGCAGCCGGCGCGACTTCTGATACCTCGCAATCAGTCGGCAAAGCGACCCAACCATTGGTAGATAATTTCGACAATCTCTCGCGTGTGCCGGTTGTAAAAATGATTCGCCCCTTCGACGAGCTTGCACGATGAGTTCGGTCCGGCCACCGCCGCCATTTCTTGGGCGTATTCAAGAAAAAACTTGGGCTCGGCGCCGCCGACGATGGCAAGCAACGGACAATCCAGCCGCCCGGCGTAGGGACGGCAATCATTGCGGTCGTCCCTGCCGTATTTGTTCACGTGCGAGCGGGCGCTGAAAATTCCCGGCGTTGGCCCTACCGCCACCGATAACAGCTCTTCTCCTTTGCCTTCGGCTATCAGATTTTCTGATTTGGCGATAATC
>Ga0214472_10001415_pt1 | contig 27036 bp, 23 predicted proteins | sample RVTome_6_FD_207662 | JGI IMG/M metagenome (GOLD analysis project Ga0214472, IMG submission 207662) | Soil microbial communities from uranium-contaminated site in the Upper Colorado River Basin, Wyoming, United States - RVT140D175 | ecosystem: Environmental > Terrestrial > Soil > Contaminated >...
ACGCCACCCCGCGCTGGTCGAGCAGACGCTTGACTTCTTCCTTGAGCGCGTAGCCGGCGTGGTCGGCGCCCACCGCAAGACGCATGGGCACAGCGTATCATCGGTCCGTGTCGTCGTCGGCAGTCGTCTCTGTCTCACGCCGGGGTGCCGACCGCCTGCGCGCCGGCCATCCCTGGGTGTACCGCAGCGACGTCACCTCGGGCGACGCCGAGCCGGGCGACCTGGTCGAGGTACGGAGCGAACGAGGGCGGCCGCTGGCCTGGGCGCTCTGGAGCAGCACGTCGCAGATTGCGATCCGGTCGCTGGGCCACGACCTCGAGCCCGACGGCGACGACCGCTGGATCGGCGCGCGGGTCGCTGCCGCCGCCGCGTGCCGCGACGCGATGGCCATCGACGCGTCGGCCTGGCGGCTGGTCCATGCCGAAGCCGACCGGCTGCCCGGGTTGGTCGTCGATCGGTATGGTGACGGACGCGATACCTACCTGGTGGTGCAGACCCTCTGCCAGGGCATGGATCGGCGGCTCGAGACCATCACGCGTGCGCTCGAGGGGCGGTTCGCGCCGCGGGGGATTCTCGCGCGCAACGATCCGAAGGCCCGGCGCCTCGAGGGGCTCGACGAGACGGTCGAGCTGCTGTCGGGCGAGGTGCCGGAGGTCGTCGAGGTTCGCGAGGGCTCGATGACGATCGGCACGAGCCTGTGGGAGGGCCAGAAGACGGGGTTGTTTCTGGACCAGCGGGAGAATCACGTCGCGGCCGCCGGCTACGCGCGCGGGCGGGCCCTTGACGCGTTCACGTACCACGGGGGCTTCGCGCTCGCGCTTGCCGGACGGGCCTCGTCGGTGCTCGCGCTCGACTCTTCGTCGGCCGCGGCCGCGGCCACGCGGGCCAACGTCGAGCGGAATCGGCTGGCGAACGTGGAAGTGCGGGAAGCCAACGTGTTCGACGAGCTACGCGAACGGGAGGTCGCGCGCGAGCGGTTCGACACGATCGTGCTCGACCCGCCGGCGTTCGCCAAGAACCGGGCCTCGCTCGACCGGGCCGTCGCCGGCTACAAGGAGATCAACCTGCGCGCGCTGAAGCTGCTCGCGCCGGGCGGGCATCTCGTGACCTGCAGCTGCTCGTATCATGTGGACGAAGCCAGCCTCCTCGGAATCGTGGCCGAGGCGGCCCGCGACGCCGGCGCGACCGTGGCGCTGGTGGAGAAGCGGATGCAGAGCCGGGACCACCCCGTCATGCTCGGGGTCCCCGAGACGTACTATTTGAAGTGCCTGGTGCTCCGGCGGGTGATCTGACCGCCGCACCGGGGAGGTTCGGGAGCCGGCCGCGGCGGCGACCGCCACCGGCGCCTGCCAAAGGAGGCGTATGGTTCGACGCGTGACGTGGATGGCGATGGTCGTGCTGGCGCTGCCGGCGCTGCCGGCGGAGGCGCAGGTGACGTTCGGGATTCGCGCGGGGGCGAGCGGCAACCCCGATCAGTTCGTCGTGGGCGCCCATGTGGACACACCCCCGCTCATCGAGAACCTGACGTTCCGGCCTAACGTCGAGCTCGGAATCGGCAACGACCTGACGCTGGTCGCCCTCAACTTCGAGTTCGCGTACTGGATTCCGATCCCCGACCAGCCCTGGCGCGTCTACCTGGGCGCCGGCCCGGCGGCCAACATCATTTCCTTCGGCGGCGGCTCGGGCCGCGGGGACGACACCGACGTCGAGGGCGGCTTCAACATCATGCTGGGCGTCCAGCACAGCCGCGGCCTGTTCACGGAGTTGAAAGTCGGCGTCATCGACAGCCCCGACATCAAGGTGACGGTCGGCTGGTCGTTCAAGTAGGGCCGGCACACTGGTGGTATTCTCCGGCGAGATGCCCACGACACCGTACGAGCCACTGACCGAAGCGGATTTCGACCAGGCCTACCCCGGGTCGCGGAAGGTGTACGTCGAGGGGCCGCGGGGCGTCCGGGTGCCGATGCGGGAGGTCGCGCTCTCGGGCGGCGAGCCACCCGTGCGGCTCTACGATACGAGCGGGCCCCGCGTCGGCGACCTGCACGCCGGGCTGCCGGGAGTCCGTAAGGCGTGGATTGCGAGCCGGCAGGACACCGAGACCGTCCGCCCCGGCGCCCGTCGGGCCGTCCGCCGCGCGCGCGACGGCCGGGCGGTGACCCAGTTGCACCACGCCCGGCGCGGCGACGTGACGCCGGAGATGGAGTTCATTGCCTTGCGCGAGGGCCTCCCGGCCGAGTTCGTCCGGTCGGAGGTCGCGCGCGGGCGGGCGATCATCCCCGCCAACGTGAACCACCCCGAGCTCGAGCCGATGATCATCGGGCGCAACTTCCTCGTGAAGATCAACGCGAACATCGGCAATTCGGCCGTCGGCTCGTCGATCGCCGAGGAAGTGGACAAGCTCCGCTGGGCCACGCTCTGGGGCGCCGATACGGTCATGGATCTGTCCACCGGCCGGAACATCCACGAGACGCGCGAGTGGATCCTCCGCAACGCGTCCGTGCCGATCGGGACCGTGCCGATCTACCAGGCCCTCGAGAAGGCCGGCGGTCGGCCCGAGGATCTCACCTGGGAGATCTATCGCGACACGCTGGTCGAGCAGGCCGAGCAGGGCGTCGACTACTTCACCGTTCACGCCGGCGTCCTGCTGCGGTACGTGCCGCTCACCGCGCGCCGGCGCACCGGCATCGTCTCGCGTGGCGGCTCGATCATCGCGAAGTGGTGCCTTGCGCACCATGTGGAGAACTTCACCTACACGCACTTCGCGGACATCTGCGAGATCATGCGCGCCTACGACGTGTCCTTCTCGCTCGGCGACGGCCTGCGGCCCGGGTCGATCGCCGACGCCAACGACGAGGCGCAGTTCGCCGAGCTCCGCACGCAGGGCGAGCTCACGAAGATTGCCTGGGCGCACGACGTGCAGGTGATGAACGAGGGCCCCGGCCACGTGCCCATGCACCTGATTCGCGAGAACATGGAGAAGCAGCTCGCCTGGTGCGACGAGGCGCCCTTCTACACGCTCGGCCCGCTCACGACGGACGTCGCGCCCGGCTACGACCACATCACCTCGGCGATCGGCGCGGCGATGATCGGCTGGTACGGCACCGCAATGCTCTGTTACGTGACGCCGAAAGAGCACCTCGGCCTGCCGGACCGCGACGACGTCAAGCAGGGCGTCATCGCCTACAAGATCGCCGCGCACGCCGCCGATCTCGCCAAAGGACACCCGCGCGCGCAGGCCTGGGACGACGCGCTGTCCAAGGCGCGGTTCGAGTTCCGCTGGGAGGACCAGTTCAACCTGGCGATGGACCCGGTGACCGCCCGCGCCTACCACGACGAGACGCTGCCGGCCGACGGAGCCAAGGCCGCGCACTTCTGCTCGATGTGCGGCCCGAAGTTCTGCAGCATGGAGATCACCCAGCAGATTCGCGACGCCGCGGCCGCCGAGGGCGTGTCGGTCGAGGAGGCGATTGAGTCCGGACTGGCGGACAAGGCGCGGGAGTACCGCGAGACCCAGGCGAAGCTCAGTAGGGAGGCGGCCCGCCGCCGCTCGAAACGAGCGGCACGATCTGGATGATCGTCAGGAACCGCTTCTCGGTCGTGCCGTCCACGAACAGATAGCCGGCGGCGTCCCGGCCGTAGTCCTTCACCACGACGCTCGGCGGAAACGCCATGCGGTTGTCGTCGAAGCGGCCGAGGTCGAACTGCTGCATCGCGGGCTCCTTGAAGAGCTCGCGCCCGCCGTTGCGCAGCACGTTGCGGTAGTAATTGACGACGGTCTCGTAGTCCGTGTTGCTGCCGTAGAGGTAGTAGCGCTGGCCCTTGCCGGCGTCGAACGACTCGAGAAACTCCGCCGTGGGATAGACCGGTGCGCCGCCGAGCGTGACCTCCTCCGGCGGCAGCTGCGGCAGCGCCGTTGCCGGGAGCGGCGCGCCCGGGAAGGGACGCGGGACCGGCGGCGTCTGCGCCGACACCGACGCGGCCATCACGCAGGCGGCCAGTAGCCCGAGCGCGCGCGGGGCGTCCACATCCACCCCGGTATTATAGGTCCGTGCTGAACCTGCTGCCGGCGGCCGAACGCGAACGGGACTGGACCGTGGACGTGGCGCGCGGGCTCGCCGAGCACGAGTCGCCGAGCACCGATCGCGCCGCGCTGGAGGCCTGCGCCGGCGCCGTCGCGGCCCGGTGCCGCGAGGCTGGCGCGGCGGTGCGACGCGAGCCGGGCCGGGAAGCCGACCACGTACTGGCCGAGTGGCCGGGCCGCGGCAGGCCGGTCCTGCTGCTGGGCCACTTCGACACGGTCTGGCCGGTGGGTCAGCTTGCCCGCATGCCGGTCAGGATCGCGGAAGGGCGCCTGTTCGGCCCGGGCGTGCTCGACATGAAGGCCGGTCTGGCGGTCGCGTTGACGGCGATGAAAGTGCTCGACGCCGCCGTGCCGGCGGCGTCACGCCCGCCGGTGCGGCTGCTCGCGACCTCCGACGAGGAAGTCGGCAGCCGAAGCTCGCGCGCGCTCATCGAGCGGCTGGCGCTCGACAGCGCGGCCGTGCTCGTGTTCGAGCCGGGGATCCCGGGCGGCGCTCTGAAGACCGCGCGGAAGGGCGTGGGGGAGTTCGAGCTGGTCGTCCACGGCGTGTCCGCGCATGCGGGCGCGGATCCGGGCGCCGGGGCGAGCGCCGTCCACGAGCTGGCCCGCCAGATCCAGGCAATCGAAGCGCTGGCCGATCCGTCGCTCGGGCGCTCGGTCAACGTGGGCGTGATCGAAGGCGGCACGCGCTCGAACGTCGTCGCCGAGCGGGCGCGCGCGGTCGTCGACGTGCGGGTGAGCCGTGCGGCCGACGCGGCGGTCATCGAGGCCGCCCTGGCCGGCCTTCGCCCGTCGCGCGACCGCATCCGGCTCGAGGTGACGGGCGCGGTCAACCGGCCTCCGATGGAGCGGACCGCCGGCGTGGCCAGGCTCTTCCACCTGGCGCGCGAGGTGGCGGCCGGCTGGGGGGAGGACCTCTGCGAGGGCGAGACCGGCGGGGCCTCGGACGGGAACTTCACGGCCGCGCTCGGCGTCCCAACGCTCGACGGGCTCGGCGGCGTCGGCGACGGCCCGCACGCGCTGCACGAGCACGCGATCATCGAGTTTCTGCCGAGGCGCGCCGCCCTCGCGGCCGGGATCTTGGCGAAGGCGGCCGAGCTGAGGGATAGTTAGAGACAGCCTATGAACGCTTTCAAGACGGCCATCCTCCTCGGGTTCCTGAGCGCCCTGCTGCTTCTGGCCGGCCAGGCCATCGGCGGGCAGGGCGGCCTCATCATCGCGTTCATCTTCGCGCTGGTGATGAACGCCGGCAGCTACTGGTTCTCCGACAAGATTGTGCTGAAGATGTATCGCGCCGCCGAAGTCGGCCGCGACCATCCGCTCTATCAGATCACGGCGCGGCTGGCCCGGCGGGCCGATCTGCCGATGCCGAAGGTGTACGTCATCCCGGACGCGTCGCCGAACGCGTTCGCGACGGGTCGCAGTCCCAGCCACGCGGCAGTGGCGGCGACCGAGGGGATCCTGCGCCTGCTGCCGAGCGACGAGCTCGAGGGTGTCATCGCGCACGAGCTCGCGCACGTGCGACACCGCGACATCCTGATCTCGAGCGTGGCGGCCACGATTGCCGCGGCGATCATGGTGCTGGCCAACATGGCGCAGTGGGCCGCGATCTTCGGCGGCGGCTCGCGCGACCGCGGGGGCGGCAACCCGCTGGCCCTGCTCGCGATGGCGTTGCTCGCGCCGATGGCTGCCGGCCTGATTCAGGCGGCGATCTCGCGCCAGCGCGAGTTTGCGGCCGACCGCGGCGGCGCGGAGATCGCGGGATCGCCGACCGGCCTGGCCAACGCGCTGCGCAAAATCGACGCCGCAGCGCGCCAGGTCCCCCTCGCGGCCAACCCGGCCACCGCGCACATGTTCATCATGAAGCCCTTCTCGGGGCGCGGCATCATGTCGCTGTTCTTGACGCACCCGCCGACCGAGAAGCGCGTGGCGGCGCTCATGGCCCTGAAGCACCGGCACTGAACCGGCCGCCTCCCGGATCACCCAGCTGACACCCGCGCCCGCACGGATCGCACGAGCCGTTTGACGGCCGAGACGTAGCCCCCCGGGGCATAGCCCCGGCGGTACAGCCGCCCGTAGCCTTCGACGAGATCCGGGTACTCGCGCGCGAGGACGGAGAAGAAGTGCTCGCGCACGCCGGCGTCGAGGTGCGCGACGTTCGCCCCGATGAGTCGTGCCCCGGAGCAGGCGATCGCCTCGACGGTGCGTGCGATCGCTCCGGCCGAGGTCGAGATCCCCGGGAGCAGCGGCATCATCAGCACGCCTGCGTCGATGCCTCCTCGGGCGAGCGCGCCGATGGCCCTCAACCGCTGCGCCGGCGGCGCGGTGCCCGGCTCGAGCCGCGTCCACACCGACTCGTCGACTGACGGGACGCTCATCACGACCTGGCAACCGGCGCCCCGCGTCGCCTCGACGAGCACGTCGAGGTCGCGGACGACCAGTGGGCCCTTTGTGACGATCGTGAACGGCGTGCGAGCGGCCGTGAGGGATTCCAGGGCGCGGCGCGTGAGCCGATAGTGCCCTTCGATCGGCTGGTACGGGTCGGTGGCCGTGCCCACGGCGACCGCTTCGCGATCCCAACTCCGCCGTTTCAGTTCCCGCGCCAGAATCTGCGGCAGGTTGCGCTTGACCAGGATCAGGCTCGAAAAGTCGTCACCGGCACCCAGATCGAGGTGCCGTTGGTACTTGCGCGCGTAGCAGTACTCACACGCGTGCGTGCAGCCGCGGTACGGGTTGATCGCCCACTTGAAGGGCATGCCTGACACCCGGGCCAGCGCGCTGCGAACCTCGACTTCCTGATAGCGGGCCTGGTCGGCGCGGCGCGTCGCCTCGGCAAGCCCGCTGATGCCGGCGAGCCTGACCGCCTCCGCCACGTCGCGCAGCCCGAGCGCCGGCTCGCCTGGAAAGAGCGACAGCTGCACCTGATCTTCGCTGTATCTTCGCTCATCGCGGCGAGTCGGTCAAGGCCCCGAATCTGGCTCCGCCGCGACGCGCTCGCGCCACCAGTCGAGGGTGTCTCGCAGCGTGGTTTCCACGCTGAGCCTCGGCATCCAGCCCAGCTCGGATCGAAGGCGAGTCGCGTCGCCCTGCATCACGGGCACGTCATGCGGGCGCCGGCGTGAGGGGTCCGTCGCGACGGCCACTGGCACCCGCGCCAAACGCACCAGTTCTTCCAGCAGATCGCCGATCCGCCACGCGCGCGCGGAGCAGATGTTGAATGGCCGTCCTGGCGGCGCCCGGCGCACGAGCAGCTCGTACGCGCCGACGACGTCGCGGACGTCGGTGATGTCCCGGCGTGTGTCCAGATTGCCGACCGACACCGTGGGCGGCGCGAGACCGGCTTCGATGCGCGCGATCTGCCTGGCGAAGCTCGGGACGGCGAAGGCCGCGTCCTGCCCGGGACCGGTGTGGTTGAACGGGCGCGCGACGACGACGTCGAGCCCGTCGGCGATCGCCGCCCGAATCGCGAGCTGGTCCTGCGCCAGCTTCGACAGGCCGTACGGCGTCAGCGGGACCAGAGGCGCGCTCTCGTCGATGGGGTCGTCCGATGACTGATACACCTGCGCCGACGTCACGACCAGCACGCGGCAGGGCCGGCCGGCGCGGCGCACGGCGTCGAGCAGGCGATGGGTGCCCAACGCGTTGATCCGGAGGTGCGGGACGACGTTGTTCCAGGACGTGTCGACCCGGGCGGCGCCCGCGAGGTGGAAGATCTCCCGGGGCGCATCCAGGGCGACGGCCGCCTCGACGGCCGCCCGGTCGAGCAGATCGACGCCGCGCCACGTCAGGTCGCGAAACTCACCCGGAGCCGGGGTCTCCGGATGATGCCAGCCGACGAGCGACCCTCCGCGCAGCCGGCGCAGCAGGTGCCGGCCGGCGAAGCCCGCCGCTCCCGTGACGAGCGTGGTGCCGGCCGATGCGCCGCGGTCAGGACCGGGGGCCTGGCTCACCGTACTGCGCCGCGTGGTAGGCCCGGAACGCCGAATCCTGTTCCTTGATCGGCCGCCACCACGCCTCGTGACTCCGGTACCACTCGACCGTGTCCGCCAGACCGTCTTCGAACGAGCGGATGGGGACCCAGCCGAGGCCGCGGAGCTTGCTGGTGTCGAGCGCGTAACGCCGGTCGTGCCCGGGGCGGTCGGCGACCGGTTGAATGAGCGACTCGGGTCGTCCCACGAGCCGCAGGATCCGCTGCGTCAGGTCGATGTTCCGAACTTCGTTGCCACCGCCGATGTTGTAGACCTCGCCGGGCGCTCCGCGGGCAATCAGCAGGTCGAGGGCGCGGCAGTGATCGGCGACGTGCAGCCAGTCGCGCACGTTGAGGCCGTCGCCGTAGAGGGGCACGGGACGGTCGTCGATCGCGTTGGTGATGAAGAGGGGAATGACCTTCTCCGGAAACTGGTTCGGGCCGTAGTTGTTCGACGCGCGGGTCACGATGACGGGCACGTGATAGGTGGCCCAGTAGCTGTACGCGAGCCGGTCCGCGCCGGCCTTGCTCGCGGCGTACGGATTGCGAGGTCGCAGCTCGTCGGTTTCCCGGCTCCGGCCGTTCGGCACGCTGCCGTAGACCTCGTCGGTCGAGATCTGGATGAACCGCGACAGGTGCGGCGCCTGGCGGGCGGCCTCGAGCAGGATGAACGTCCCGAAGACGTCCGTCTGGATGAAGTCGCCCGCCGCCCTGATCGACCGGTCCACGTGCGTCTCGGCGGCGAAGTGCACGACGATGTTGGCGTCCCGCACGAGCGGGGCCGCGACGTCCGCGTCGGCGATGTCGCCGCGGACGAATCGGTGCCTCGGGCTGTCGCGCACCGGGTCGAGGTTCTCGAGCCGCCCCGCGTAGGTGAGCTTGTCGAGCGTGGTGATCTGCCAGTCCGGATGGGCGTCGTGGGCCCACCGGACGAAATTCGAGCCGATGAAGCCGGCGCCGCCGGTCACGAGCACGTTGGTCATCACGACAGCGGCATTATCGCCCAAACGAGCCGAGCGGATTCGAGAACGACGCGAGCCCGGCGAGCGAGAAGGAAATGCCGAACCGCCGATCGGCCGGCGCCTGGAACGAGCCGAAGCTGGCGGCGCTGATCGTCTGGTACTCGAACGTGATGCCGCAGCACTGCGCGTTGTAGTAACCCGTGATGCGCTGCTGCGTGAGCCGCCTGTTCAGCACGTCGTAGTTGACGTAGTAGCTGCCGCCGGACCGGTTGTCGCGGGTGCGGACGGTTGCGCCGGCGTTCAGGAAGTGCGTGGCGCCGGCCGGATCGGAGAACCCCGGCAGGCCCGGGATGAGCTGTTTCTTCGCCCAGCTGGCGGTGATCTGCGTCTGCTCGCGGTTGATCGTCGCCGACGCGCTGTAGGTGCGCGGCGTGCGGAACCTGGCGTCGATGTCGGTGACGAACTGGCCCGTGAACCCGTCGGTCGGCCGGACGTCCACGTTCAGGCGCAACGGCGAGAACGAGCTGGCGCTGGTCGTCGCCGACTGGTACTGGGGGTCGAAGGCCGCGGCGAGCAGGTCCGTGTAGTACGTCTGCCGCAGCCCGACCGTGAGAATGTCGCGGACGACGCTGGCGTCGCCCATCCGCCGCCGGGCGAGCAGCCGGTTCGTCACGCCGTACGTCCACTGAACGCTGCCGCCGACCAGATGGTCGATGCCGTCGATTCGCACCACCTCGTCGCGCCGGGTGAAAGGCGACAGCCACTGCATCGTGACGAACGGTTCGATCAGGTGCTTGAATCGCTCCGCGTAGCCGTTGTCCGGCGTCTGGAACACGCGGGCCACGGTCGGACCGACGACCTGGGTCTGGATTTCCAGCAGCGACCGCGTCAGGGCCACCGGCCGCTGGGTCCCGTCGACCGGGTCGAGGCTCTCGAGCCACTGCGTGATCCGCCACGACGCCGAGGTCGTCGCGGTGAGGAAGGACAGCTTGCTGATCGGCACCCGCACGCGCGGCAGCGCGTCGAACCGCCACAGGCTGAAATTGGAGTCCGGGTCGTTGAGGTCGTCCTGACGCACGAGATACGACGCGTCGCCGGACACGCCGAAGTACACGAGCGAGCGGCCCAGCGGACGATCCGGCAGCGCGACGTTAATCTGGGGCCGGCGGCCCTGCCGCTGCGCTCGGTCCGCGCCGTAGAAGAAGTCGCGCTGATCGACCGTGACGCTCACCCTCGCCCGGCCCAGATTCCCCGTCGTCGTCAGGTTGATGTCGCGGGAGCGCCGCGACAGGTCGAGCACGTTCTGCTGGTAGAGCTGCTGGGTCGTGACGTCCGAGAAGTAGTTCACGCGGCCGACCAGCCGGAACCCGGACGGCAGCGCCTGGTTGACGGTGCCGCGCAGGTCGACCGAGCGGCTGGCCGGCCGCAGCACGCCGAGGCCGTCCGCGGTCGCCTGCTCGCGCTCGTTGAGCAGGTAGAACCGCAGGTTGCCCTCGGAGCCCGGCGCGGAGACGTACCGGTACTCGGTGCCCAGGCCGTGGCCGGCCCGCGTGTACCAGTCATGAAAGAACGTCGCGTCCTGGCTGCGCCCGAGCACCAGGAAAAACGCGTTGCTCAGGCTCGTGCCGCGCAGCGACGACGTCCCGTAGCTCGGCATCAGGAAGCCGGTCGACCGGCCGTCGCTGTCGATGGGGTAGTAAAACAGCGGGATGTAGAAGATCGGCACGTTCTTGACGTACAGCACGGCGTTCCGAAAGAGCGCGTACTCGTCGAGGGTGATGGTCGCGCCCGACATGGTGAACTGCCACCGCGGGGCGGCCTGCGCGCACGCCGTGAACCGGCCGTCGGTCAGCTTGTAGGCGCGCGGTCCCACCTTCTCGAGCGTCGCCCCGTAGAACTCCATGTCCGCTTCCTGCGTCCCGAGCGGCTGGCCGGCGAGCGGCTGGTCGCCGACGCGCAGGAAGCCATGCGCGCCGTGGAACGTGCCCAGCTGCGTCACGAGGCTCAGGTCCGCGCGGTCGGCCGTGATCCGCAGGCCGGGCTGCTCGATGAGGACGTTGCCGATGGCGAGGACGCGATTGTCGGCGTGCTCGATCCGCTCCGCGTAGACCTTCGACGATCCGCATTCGATGACGACGGGATACCCCGGCGCGCCGACGAGCACGGTGCGCCCGGCTTCGCTCTCGTGCGAGAGAAACGTCGTTCGCTCACACCCTTGAAGCAGGGACTGGGCGGCCGCGGTGGCCGGCTGAGCCAGCAGGAGGCAGGCGACCAGGCAGCAGTACCGCGTCATCGGAAGACATGTCGCCGTCGGGCTGGCGATCGAGGCTCGACGGCAGACTATCACGTCAACTGCGGCCGGATTTCACCGGCGAGGTGGAGCGAGCCCGCCACGACGACCGGGCTGCCCCATGAGACCGCGCGTGCGAGCGCCTGGCCGGCGTCCGTGTCGACGTGGACCGGGACGCCCGGCGCCATCGCGCGCGCACGGGCGGCCAGTTGCTCCGCCGGCAGGGCCCGACTCGACGCGACGGACGTCACGGCGAAGTGCGACGCCGCCGGCGCCAATGCCGTCAGCATCTCGTCGACCGCCTTGTCCCGCATGACCGCCAGCACCACCGGCAGCCGGCGGCCGTACGTCTCAGCGAGGTGCGCGGCAAGGGCGCGCGCGCCGGCCGCGTTGTGCGCGGCGTCGAGCAGCACGTCGTGCCCCTGCCAGCTCCGGAGCTCGAGCCGCGCCGGCCAGACCGCGCGTTCGAGCCCGGCGCGAATCGCGGCCGCGCCGAGCGCCGGAGCTGCGCCGCCCGCCAGTTCTTCGAGCAGCCGGAGGGCCACCAGGGCGTTGTCGACCTGGTACCGCCCACGGAGTCCGAGCCGGACACGCTCGTATCGACGGTGCGGCGTCGCGGCCGTCAGGGTGGCCCGGCCGTCGGACATGACGGCGGCGACTTCGGTGTCGCGCGCGGGCTCGATCAGCCGCGCGCCGACCGCCGCGGCGGCTGCCGCTACCACCTCCCGCGCCTCCGGCGGGTTGCGCGCGAACACGACGGGAATGCCGGGCCGGATGACGCCGGCCTTTTCCCCCGCGATCGCGGCGACGTCGGGGCCGAGCTGGGCCGTGTGGTCGAGGTCGATGGAGGTGATCGCGGCCGCAACCGGGTCGACCACGTTCGTCGCGTCGAGGCGCCCGCCGAGGCCGACTTCGAGCACCGCGACGTCAACCCGGGCTTCCCGGAACAGCTCGAACGCCGCCGCGGTCGTGGCCTCGAAGTAGGTCGGCGGAGCCGCCAGCGCGCCGGCGGTCTCCCGCACCCGCGCGAGCGCGGCGTCGAGCCGGGCGGCCTCCACCGGCGTGCCGTCAACCGCGAACCGCTCCTCGAGGTGGGTCAGGTGCGGCGAGGTGTACCGGCCCGTGCGATACCCGGCGGCGCGCAGGCTTTCGGCCACCATCGCCGCGACCGAGCCCTTGCCGTTCGTGCCCGCGATGAGCACCGACGGAAAGGCGCGATCGGGGCGATCGAGACCCGCGACGAGCGCGCGGATCTGCTCCAGGCCGAGCTTGATCCCGAACTGCTCGAGCGAGTCGAGGTAGGCGCGGACGATGGCGGGTTACTCCGGCGCGGAGGCCGGCGCGGCCGGCTGGGTCTCCGCCTCGGCCTCCGCCGCCGGTGCAGGCCGGGGTGCGGGCGCCGGCAGTCCGAGCATGAGGCGCAGCGTCAGGGCGACGTACGCCTTGAGCTCGCGGCGATCGACGATGTCGTCGATGAAGCCCTTCTCGAGCAGGAACTCGGCCCGCTGGAAGCCCTCGGGCAGCTTCTGCCGGATCGTCTGCTCGATGACGCGCGGGCCGGCAAACCCGATGAGCGCCCGCGGCTCGGCGATGTTCAGATCGCCGAGCATGGCGAAGCTCGCCGTCACACCGCCGGTCGTCGGGTCGGTCAGGATCGAGAGATAGGGCACGGCCGCGCGATCGAGGCGCCCGAGCGCGGCGCTGATCTTCGCCATCTGCATGAGCGACAGCGCGCCTTCCATCATCCGCGCGCCGCCCGACGACGAGACGACGATGAGCGGCGCGCGCCGGGCCAGGGCCATCTCGGCCGCGCGCGTGATCTTCTCGCCGACGACCACGCCCATGCTGCCGCCGATGAACGCGTACTCCATCGAGGCGATCACCGTCTCGATGTCGTCGAGCCGGCCGCTCGCGACGATGATTGCGTCCTGGAGGCCCGTGGCCTTGATGCTCGATTCGAGCCGCGCCTTGTACGGCTTCGTGTCGACGAACTGCAGCGGATCGAGCGAGCGCAGGCCGGCGTTGTGCTCGGTCCAGTCGCCGTCGAAGAGCAGGCGGAGCCGCTCAGCCGCCGTCATCCTGAAGTGGTGCGCGCACTTCGGGCACACCTTCCGCTGCGACTCGAGCTCCTTGTTGTAGATGACCCGTCCGCACGACGGGCACTTGATCCAGAGGCCCTCGGGGACGCGGCTCGACTTCTCGGGCGCCGCGATCGGCTTGCGGGCCTTCTTGAACCACGCCATGAGCGGACTGTAGCACCCTCACGTGCGGGGCACGTAGTAGCGGGTGCCCCCGGTGTGCGTGCCGAGCTGGCGGACCAGGTCATCCACCGCGTCGTCGCCCCAGCCGAGGTCCAGCTGGGAGGTTTCGACGACGAGCAGCGGTGTGGCCGTGTAATGGAAGAAGAAATGGTTATAGGCCTCGTTGAGCTCCGCCAGGTAATCCTCGCCCGGCACCGGGCGGCCCTCGTCCTCCACGGCGCGCGCCTGCTGGCGGAACCGGCGCTTCAGGAGCTCGGTCGGCGCCTGCAGGTAGACGACCAGGTCGGGAACGGGCAGCTCGCGCGCGACGAGATCGAACAGACGCTGGTAGATGAACAGCTCGTTGTCGTCCAGGTTCATGAACGCGTAGATGCGATCGCGCTCGAACAGATAGTCGCAGATCGTGGTCTGGTTGAACAGGTCGCCTTGGCGGAGCGCGAGCAGCTGGCGATGGCGGGCCAGCGTGAAGAAGAGCTGCGTCTGAAACGCCGCACCGCTGCGGCCGGCGTAGAAATCGGCGAGGAACGGGTTGTGCTTGTCGTCGAGAACCACCGTCGCGTTCATGCGCGCACCGAGCCGCTCGGCGAGCGTCGTCTTGCCCAGACCGATCGGGCCCTCGATGGCGAGGTAGCGGAACTCCAAGCTGCCGTGAAAGTATAGCAGTGAGCGTATGCGACTCACGTCCGTCGAACTGACCCTGGTGCGGCTGCCGCTCGTCCGTCCGTTCGAAACCAGCTTCGCCGTCGTCGACGCGCAGGAGTTCATCCTCGTCGCCGCGCGCGACGGCGATCACGTCGGATGGGGCGAGTGCGTCGCGGACGTCGATCCCTATTACAGCTCGGAGACGAACGTCACGGCCTGGCACATCCTGAGCCAGTACCTCATTCCGGCGGCGCTCGGACGGTCGATTGACGGCCCCCGCGCGCTCGCCGTGTTGTGGGCGCGGGTGCGCGGGCATCGGATGGCCAAGGCGGCGCTCGAAATGGCGGTCTGGGACCTCGACGCGCGAATAGCGGGTCTGCCGCTGTGCGAGCGGCTGGGCGCCCGCGCGCGGCCCATACCGGCCGGCGTCTCGATCGGCATTCACCCGATTGACGGGCTGCTCGCAGCGGTCGAGCGGGAGCTGGCGGACGGGTACCAGCGCATCAAGATCAAGATCAAGCCCGGATGGGACGTCGAGCCGGTCCGCGCGATCCGATCGCGCTTCGGGGGCGTCCCGCTGATGGTGGACGCCAATGCGGCGTACCGGGCGAGCGACGGACCGCGGCTGGCGCAGCTGGACACCTTCGATTTGATGATGATTGAACAGCCGCTCGACCACGACGACCTGGTCGAGCACGCCGAGCTACAGAAGGCGGTACGCACCCGCATCTGCCTCGACGAGTCGATTACCGGCCCGAAGGCCGCGGCCGACGCGATCGCGCTCGGCGCGTGCCGGGTCATCAACATCAAGCCGGGTCGGATGGGCGGCATCGGGCCGGCGATGGCCGTGCACGACCTGGCGCGCGCCGCCGGCGTTCCCTTGTGGCACGGCGGGATGCTCGAAAGCGGGATCGGCCGGGCCCACAACCTGCACCTGTCCACGCTGCCGGGCTTCGTGCTGCCCGGCGACATCGCGGCCAGCCGGCGCTACTTCGTGCCCGACCTGATCGAGCCGCCGATCGACGTCTCGCCCGGCGGCACCGTCGCCGTGCCTTCCGGACCGGGGATCGGCGTGACGCCCGTGCCGGACCGCGTGAAGGCGGCGACGCTTCGGACCGAGAGGTTCTCCGCATGACGAGGTGGCTCGGCGCCGGCGCGCTCGGACTCGTTCTATCGGGCTGCGCGACGACGCAGGCACCGCCGCCTGCGCGGCCGACCGCCCGTCAGGCGGCGCTCGTCGATCTCGACACCAAGGTCACCTGGATTCTGCGACTCGAGCAGGAGCGCCTGCTCCGCGTGCCCGGGCCGGCCCAGACGGCCGCAATCCCCGCCGGGGGAACCGCGGCCGGCGCGCAGACCGGCGCGGCTCGGATGTTCGCGCCCGCCACGGAAGCCGACCTGGCCGCGCTGATCATCGATCCCGATGCGTCGGTGCGGCGTCGAACCGCGCTCGCGGTCGGCCGCGTCGGCCTGCCGGAGGGCGTTCCCCTGCTCGTCGAACGCCTGGCCGATCCGGACGAGGACGTACGGACGGCGGCCGCCTTCGCGCTCGGCCTGCTCGGCCGAATGGAGGCGGTCGCGCCGCTGCTGCGGGCCCTCGACGAGGACGCGTCGGTTCGCGTCCGTGGCGGGGTGATTGAGGCGCTCGGGTTGCTGGGCGATCCGTCGGCCGCGGGCCCCATCGTGAACGCGTCGGCCGGCTGCGCGCTGCTCGTCGCGCCTATCGAACCGGACGACTCGGAATGGCCGAAGGCGCCGGAGATCGAGGCGTGTCGGCTGGCACTTTTCGCGCTCGTCCGCCTCCGCAACCAGGACGCGCTGCGGAGCCTGGCCCTGGATCGGTCCGGGCAGCCGATCTCACGGTGGTGGCCCGTCGCCTACGCGCTCCAGCGGGGCGAAGCGCCCGACGCGCCGGCCTTCCTGACGCTGGTGTCGTCGAGCGGCGTGTACGCGCCGGCGTTCGCACTGCGCGCGCTCGCGGCGTTGAAGGACGCGCGGGTGATTCCGCTCGCCCGGGTCCTGGCGGTGGCCGACGTGGACGTCAAGCTCCGCGTCGCGGCCGTCCGCGCGCTCGCGACCTTCGATCGGGCCGAGGTCGGGCCGGTGCTGCTCGACCTCGTGCGCGATCCGCGCACGCCGTTGAACCTTGCCCTCGAGGCCGTCGCGGGCGTAGCGGGGGAGGGCGCCTTCGATGCGCTCCTCGATCTGTTCGCGCATCCGTCGCCGGCGATGCGCGCCGCCGCGATGCGCCGCGCCGCGGCCATCGAGCCCGAGGGGTTCCTCGTCGTGCTGTCGAGCTTTGGCGCCGATCCGGACTGGTACGTGCGCGCGGCGCTGCCCGGGGTCCTGGCCGGGATGACAGTCCCTCGGGACCGCGTCATCGGCTGGCTCACCGGGGCGGCCGAGGACGCCGACGTGCGTGTGCGCGCCGCGGTCCTCGAGGCGCTGGTGAACGTCGAGGCGCCCGACGCGACCGCACGGCTGTTCGAGGCGCTCGACGCGCCCGACTACAGCCTGCGGGCCGCGGCGGCGCGACTGATCGGGGCGCGCCGGCCCGAGGGCGGCGCCGCGCGCCTGGCCCAGGCCTACGATCGGGCCGACAGCGACGCGACGCCGCTGGCGCGGTCGGCCGCCCTGGCGGCGCTCGCGCGCTACGGCCGCAACCCGGCCGAGGCCGTGCTGCGGCGCGCGCTCGACGACCGCGAATGGCCGGTCCGGCTCCAGACCGAGCGCCTGCTGGCCGAAATCGGGGTCGGCGACGCCCGGGCGCGCCGGCCCGCGCCCATCCGGCAGCCGCCCGGCTTCTTCGAATCGGCGGCGCTCCTGCACCCGTCGTTCTCGCCGCACGCCTTCATCGAGACCCGGCACGGTACGATCGAGATCGAGCTGAACGTGGTCGAGGCCGCGGTCACCACCCAGACCTTCATCGAGCTGGCGCGCGCCGGGTTCTACAACGGCCTGAAAGTGCACCGGCTGATTCCGCACTTCGTCATCCAGGGCGGCGACCCCCGGGGCGACGGCAGCGGCGGGCCCGGCTTCACCCAGCGCGACGAGCTCGGCCCGGCGCCGTTCCTGCGGGGCACGGTGGGGATGGCCCTGTCGGGGCCGGACACCGGCGGCAGCCAGTTCTTCATCGCGCTGTCGCCGCAGCCGCACCTCGACGCGCGCTACACCGTGTTCGGACGGATGGTCGCGGGCGACCAGGTGCTCGACCTGGTGGCGCCGTGGGACGTGATCGAACGCGTGCGGATCTGGGACGGCGTGACGTTCAGATAGGCTGTCGGCCGGCGACTGCGGTCCCGGGTTCCCGAGGCTGAACCGGACGGCCCAGCGCACGGAAACCCGGGACCAAAAAAAAAGGGGGCGACGATCGCCCCCTTCCCCTTGCGGGTTGGGTGGCTTACCGCTTCTTGCCGCCCTTCTTCTTCCCGCCCTTGGCTGCTTTCTTCGCCATTGTGTGTGTCCCTCCCTTCGTCATGGATTGTGCGTGGGCTTTCCACCGCGACTCGGCGTCCGGGCCAACCGGCCACCAGACCCGCATGCGCAGCACCCGCGCGTCGTGGCGGGCTTCCGTGGCCGTTGCGCGCCACGGAAGCCCGGCATCTCAACAAAAAAAGGGTGCCCGTTTTGCAACGGCACCCTTCCGCTCTTCACTGACCCGCCGGCGTCGCGGCCGCCTTCGGCTGCGACGCGCTGCGCTTGATTCGCTGACGATCGTAGTCGGTCACGTCAGTCGACGAGACGCCAGTTAGATCCTCGATGAGGACACCCCATGGGTAGGCTGAGCCTGTCGTCTGCACGCAAGATGTAGATTATGGATGAGAACGAAAGCGTGTCAAGCACAAACTGCACGTGCTTGTCAAAAAGATCTCACACTGCGCTCGTCCGCAGATGCTGCTTCGCGCGGTGACGACCGACCGCGAGGGCCAGGAGGCGATCGACGAGCGTCGGGTAGTCCACACCGGAGGCGGCCCACAGCTTCGCGAACATGCTGATCGTCGTGAAGCCCGGCATGGTGTTGATCTCGTTGACGAAGAGCTCGCCGCTTGCGCGGCTCAGCAGGAAGTCCACGCGTGCGAGGCCGCTGCCGTCGATGGCCGCGAAAGCCTCGAGCGCCTGCGCGCGCACGCGCGCGGTGTCGGCGTCGGCAAGCGCGGCCGGGATCTCGAGGCGCGAGGCGCTGTCCAGATACTTGGCTTCGTAGTCGTAGAACTCCCGCGATGGCAGGATCTCGCCGGGCACCGACGCCTCCGGCGTCTCGTTGCCGATGACCCCGCACTCGATCTCGCGCGCCTCGTCGACCGCCGCTTCGACGATGACCTTCCGGTCGAAGCCGAGCGCCAGCTCGATCGCGGCGCCGAGCTCGTCCGGCGTCCGGGTCTTGGAGATGCCCAGGCTCGAGCCCAGGTTGGCCGGCTTGACGAAGAGCATCGCCGGCAACGCCCGCGCGGCCGCCTCGAGCACCGCCCGCGCGTTCGCCTCCCAGTCGTGCTGGCGGACGACGACCCAGTCGGGCACCCGCAGGCCGCGGGCCCGGAAGAGCACCTTCATCACGGATTTGTCCATCCCGACGGCGGAGGCGAGCACGCCGCAGCCGACAAACGGCACGTTGGCCAGTTCCAGCAGCCCCTGGATCGTGCCGTCCTCGCCGTACGGGCCGTGGAGCACCGGGAAGATGACGTCGAGACGGAGTCCGGTGAGGGTCGCGGCGGCCTCGGTGAGCGGGCCGTCGCCCAGCGTCTGGTCGACGATCACCAGCGTGTCGTCGCCCGGCCGGGGCGGCATGAACACCCGGCGGCCCGGGCGCGCGCGGGCGGAGTCGGCGCGCGCGGCCTCGATCACCTCGGCGGCAGAGGCGGCCGACGGCGGCCGGTCGGCCAGCACCCATCGCCCGTCCTTCTCGATCCGGATGGCAATCGGCTCGTACCGCTTCCGATCGAGGTTGGCAAACACCGCGGCGGCCGAGGCCAGCGAGATCTCGTGTTCGCCGGACCGGCCGCCATAGAGGACACCGACGCGCTGTCGTTTCACGGTTGGCTGGGCACGCGCGCGGCACGTCCGGCGTCGCCCCGCAGTCATTATAGGCTAGCGTCGTGACGTCGCCCTTTGCGTTCGAAGTCGTCGCGCGCAGCGGACGCGCGCGGCGTGGCCGGCTGCACCTCGCGCACGGCACGGTGGAGACGCCGGCCTTCATGCCGGTCGGCACTCGCGCCGCGATCAAGGGCCTGCGGCTCGACGACGTCGAGGCGCTCGGCGCCGAGATCCTGCTGGCGAACACCTATCACCTGCACGTGCGGCCCGGCGACGAGCTCATCGCGCGCGCGGGGGGCCTGCACGCGTTCATGGGCTGGCCGCACCCGATCCTCACCGACTCGGGGGGCTATCAGGTCTTCAGCCTCGCGGCGCGCCGCCGCATCACCGAGGACGGCGTCTCCTTCCAGTCGCATCTGGACGGCCGGGCGCTGCACCTGACGCCCGAAGCCGTCGTGGACATGCAGGCCCGGCTGGGCTCGGACGTCGCGATGGCGTTCGACGACTGCCCGGCGTGGCCGATCGAGCGCGGCCAGGCCGCGGCCTCGATGGAACGCACCCTGCGCTGGGCGGCGCGGGCCCGGGCGCGGTTCGCGGCGCTCGCCGCCGGCGGCGTGGCCGGCGTCTCCCGGCCCACCCCCGGCCAGGCCCAGTTCGGCATCGTTCAAGGCAGCACCTTCAAGGATCTGCGCGACCGCAGCGCCGCCGGCACCGTGGCCCTGGGCTTCGACGCGTATGCCATCGGCGGGTTGTCGGTCGGCGAGCCGACGTCCGTGATGTACGAGCTGGTCGAGCACACGGCGGGCCAGCTGCCGGAGGACCGGCCGCGCTACCTCATGGGCACGGGCACGCCGGTGGACCTCGTCGAGAGTGTCGCCCGCGGGATCGACCTCTTCGACTGCGTCCTGCCGACGCGCAACGCGCGCAACGGCCAGCTGTTCACACGCCGTGGGCCTATCGCGATCAAGAACGCCCGCTACGCCGACGACCTCTCGCCCCCCGATCCGGCCTGCGGCTGCCCGACCTGTCGCCGCCACTCGCGCGCCTATCTCCGGCACCTGTTCCTGGCCGGCGAGATGACGGCGAGCGCCCTTAACACACTGCACAACCTGCACTTTTACCTTGACACCATGCGCGGGATTAGGAAGGCTATTGAGTTCGGAATACTCGACGATTTCAAACGGACGTTCCTCGAGACCTATTCCCACCAGCAACCTATCTAGATGACTGGCGCGACCACCCCGATCCTGCTCGTAGCGATGGCGCAGCCCGGCGGGGGCCAGCCGAGCCTCTGGCTCCAGCTGTTCCCGTTCGCGCTGATGCTGCTCATCTTCTATGTGCTCGTGCTGCTGCCGATGCGCCGGCGTCAGCGGAAGGTCCAGGAGTTCCAGGCGGCCCTCAAGGTCGGCGACAAAGTGATCACGACCAGCGGGATTCTCGGCCAGGTGACGAAAGTGAACGAGGCGACCGTCCAGCTGCAGATCGCGGACAAGGTGCGCATTGAGGTCTCCCGGGCCGCCATCGGCGGCTATCAGGGGCAGGAGCCGGTGGTGCAACCCTCCGGCGGCGGTCTCTAAGCATGTACAAGAACCTGCGTTGGAAGCTACTCACCATCGTCGCGGTCGTCGTGCTGTCCGTCTGGTCGTTCACGCCGCCCGGCGAGCGCGTCCGACTGGGCCTCGACCTGCAGGGCGGCGTCCACCTCGTGATGCGCGTCCACACCGACGATGCCCTGCGCGTGGAAACCGAGACGGCCATGGAGCAGCTCCAGCAGGCCGTGACCGATGCCGGGTTCGCGGTAGGCCGGATCGCGCGCGAGGACCTGACGCGGTTCGTCGTCGAGGGGGTTCCGCCGGCCAACGACCAGCAGTTCCGCCTCCTGTCCTCGCAGCAGGTCGAGTTGACGTTCGACCGGATCGGCGCCGGCGGCGGCAACTACACCTTCGAGATGCGGCCCAACATCGCGGTGCAGCGGCGCGAGGAGGCGGTGACGCAGGCGATTCAGACGATCGAGCGGCGCGTCAACGAGCTGGGCGTGTCCGAGCCGGTCGTCGCGCCGTACGGCGCCGCGGACCAGATCGTGGTGCAGCTGCCGGGCCTGCGGGACATCGACCGCGCGAAGGCGATCATCCGGAACACGGCGATGCTCGAGCTGAAGATCGTCGAGGGCAGCTGGGCGCCCGATGAGGCGACGCTGCTCCAGTCGCACGGCGGCGTCGTGCCGGAGAACATGGAAGTCGTGCCGGGGCTGACCGGATCGGGCGCCAGCGCGGCGAGCGGGTTCTACCTGGTGCGGCGGGCCGCGGCAGTGACCGGGAGCGACCTGCGCAACGCGCGGCCCACCGTGGACGAGTTCAATCAGCCGGCGGTGTCGTTCACGCTCAACAGCGAGGGCGCCGCCAAGTTTGGTCGGGTGACCGGCGCGAACATCGGCCGGCAGCTCGCGATCATCCTGGACGGCCGCGTCCAGTCGGCGCCGACGATTGAGAGCCGGATCGACCGCGAGGGGCGTATCACCGGGAACTTCACCGTCCAGGAATCCGACGACCTCAGCCTGGTGCTCCGGTCCGGTGCGCTGCCCGCGTCGCTCTCGTACCTGGAGCAGCGCCAGGTCGGGCCGACGCTCGGCGCCGACTCGATCCGGGCCGGCATCACGGCGTCGCTCGTCGGCCTGGCGCTCGTGACGCTCTTCATGCTCGTCTACTACCGGCTGGCGGGCATCAACGCGTTCGTCTCGATCTCGCTCAACCTGATCATCCTGCTCGGCTTCATGGCCTACCTGGGCGCGGTGATGACGCTGCCGGGCATCGCGGGCTTCGTTCTGACGATCGGCATGGGCGTCGATTCCAACGTCCTCATCTTCGAGCGCATCCGCGAAGAGCTCGGCACGAACAAGGGCGCGCGGCAGGCGATTGCCGCCGGGTTCGACCGCGTGTTCGTCACGATCGTCGATACGCACGTCGCGTCGCTCATCGCCGCGGCCTTCCTGTTCCAGTTCGGGACCGGCCCGATTCGCGGGTTCGCGACCACGCTCTTCTTCGGGCTGCTGTCCAACGTGTTCACGGCGGTCTTCGTCTCGCGCACGATCTTCGAGTTCATCCTCTCGAGGCGGGCCCCCGGGTCAACCCGCTTGAGCATCTGACCGGGCCGGAGCATCCGACATGCGAATCCTGTCGAGCACCAACATCGACTTCCTGAAGTTCCGATGGCCGGCGCTGGCGCTGTCGCTCGCCGTCATCGCCGCGGGCGTTGGCACGATGGCGACGCGCGGCATCCCGCTGGGCATCGACTTCTCGGGCGGCACCGCTCTCGTCGTCAAGTTCGGCGAGCCGGTCACCGAGGACGCGGTCCGGCAGGCGCTCAGGCCGGTGCCGGGCGACAAGATCGTGCAGCAGTACGGCCAGCCCGAGGACTACGAGATGCTCGTCCGCCTGCCGATCGTCGGCACCTCGGGCGAGAACCTCGACCAGGGCGCCGAGTCGGTGCTGGCGGCGCTCCGCGCCAGCCTTCCGCCGTTCGACGTGATGAGCAACGACATCGTCGGGCCGGTCATTGGCGACGACCTGAAGCAGAAGGGCGTGTGGGCCACGATCTTCGCGCTCGGCGGAATTCTGGTCTACGTCGGCCTGCGCTTCCGGTTCACGTTCGCCGTCGGCGCCATCGCGGCGGTCTTCCACGACATCCTCGTCACGCTGGCCTGCCTGACCTGGTTCGACTACGAGCTGTCGCTCAACGTCATCGCCGGCATCCTGGCGATCACCGGCTATTCGGTGAACGACACGATCGTCGTCTTCGACCGCGTGCGCGAGAACCAGCGCGCGGCGCGGCGCGAGCCGCTGCGGAACGTCGTCAACAACAGCGTCAACCAGACGCTCAGCCGGACCATCATCACGTCCGGCACGACGTTCCTGGCCGTGGCGTCGCTCTTCGTGCTCGGCGGGGAAGTGCTGCGCGGGTTCGCCTTCACGATGATGGTCGGCGTGATCACCGGCACCTACTCGACGGTGTTCATCGCCTCGGCGGTCGCGATCATGCTCAACCGGCCTCCGCAGGGCGGCCCGGCCACCCAGGCGCAGGCCAGGGTCCGGCGGGCGCGGGCCTGACGGGCCCGGCGCGGGGAACGTGGACCTGCTCGCGGCTGCGCTGCTCGGCGTCGTCCAGGGTCTGACGGAGTTTCTGCCGATCTCGAGCTCGGCGCACCTGATTCTCGCGCGGACGTTCACGGGCTGGGATCCGGATCGGTTCGGGATCGCCTTCGACGTCGCGCTGCACGTCGGGACGCTGGCCGCCGTGCTGCTGTTCTTTCGCGCCGAGCTCCTGGCCATGCTGCGGGCGATGCCGCGCATCGGCGCTCCGGCGCCGGGGCCCGACGGCCGCCGGCTCCGGCTCATCGTCCTCGGCACGCTGCCGATCGTGGTCGTGGGCGGGCTGTGGACCGAATCGGTCGAGGCGGCTACCCGCACGCCAGCGGTCGCCGCGACGATGCTCCTGGCGGGCGCCGGGCTGCTGCTCCTGGTCGAACGACTCGGAACCCGCCGGGGCGGGGACGAGGTGCTCGGCGCCGCGGGCGCGCTGGCCATTGGCGGCGCCCAGGCGCTCGCGCTCGTCCCGGGCGTGTCGCGATCGGGCGCGACGATCGCCGCGGGGATGGTGCTGGGCATGACCCGCGAGGCCGCGGCGCGGTTCGCGTTCATGCTGAGCGTGCCGGCGATTGTTGCGGCCGCGGCCAAGAAGGCGTTCGACCTCCGCGACGCGCCGTGGGCGGCCGCCGACGCGCAGGTGTTCGTGGTGGGGACGGTGACGTCGGCCGTCGTCGGCTACGTGACGGTGAAGTACCTGATTCGGTTTCTGACGACCCACCGCCTCGATGTGTTCGCGTGGTACCGGATCCTGCTGGCCCTGGCCACCTTCGGGTGGCTGGCCGCGCGGTGGATGTGATGCTCCAGTGGTTGCGGCGGAGTTTTGTCGCCGGGTTCTTCGTCACGGTGCCGCTCGCCGTGAGCGTGATCGCGCTCGTCTGGCTGTTCCGGCTGGTCGACGGGATCACGCGCGACCTCGACGTGCGGTTGTTCGACCGCTCGATTCCGGGCCTCGGACTGGTCGTGACCGCCGCGACGGTGTTGCTGATTGGCACGCTGGCCACCAACGTGTTCGGTCGCCGGATGGTGCGGCGCGGCGAGCGCCTGTTGCTCCACGTGCCCGTTTTCCGGACAATCTACGCGCCCGTCAAGCAGCTCATCGAGGCGTTCTCGCCGGAGAACGAGTTCGGGTTCAAGCGGGTGGTGATGGTGGAGGACCCGCGGCGGGGATTCCTGCTCGGGTTTCTCACCAAGGAGTTCGTCGTCGACCGGGGCCAGGGGGCGGAGACGCTGCTGGCCGTTTATGTCCCGACGAACCATTTGTATCTGGGTGACGTCATCGTCTGCCCGCGTGAGCGGGTGTCGTACCCGGAGTTGACGGTCGAGCAGGGCGTGCGGATCTTCCTCACGGGAGGCATGGCTCTGCCGGCGCACATGCGGGCGGATCGGAACCCGGAAGGAACCGACGTCCCGCGGGGATGACCAGGGAGCCATGGATCAGCAGCAGGCGGTGATTGCACTGGGGTTGGGGGCGCCGCTCGTTGCGGCCGTGTTTGCGTTCTGGCTGGTACGGACCATTGCCGCGCAGGACGCCGGAACCGAGACGATGAAGCGCATCGCCGCGCTGATTCGAGCCGGCGCCATGGCGTTCCTCAAGGTCGAGTACTCGGTGCTGTCGGTGTTCGTGCTGATCATGGTCGTCCTGCTCGCGGCCTTCCTGCCGGTCCACGGCATCGGGACGGCCCTGTCGTTCGTCGTCGGGGCCTCACTCTCCGCGCTGGCCGGCTGGATCGGGATGCGCACGGCCACCACGGCCGCCGTGCGCACGACTCATGCCGCCCACACCGGCCTCGCCGGGGCGCTGCGCGTGGCGTTCTCGAGCGGCGCCGTGATGGGCCTGACCGTCGTCGCGCTCGGCACGGCCGGGCTGACGACGATGTACTGGTACTTCGGCGGGTTGTCGGGGGCGGGAGAGACCGCCGTTGCGCAGCTCTTCGGGTTCTCGCTGGGCGCCTCGTCGATCGCCCTCTTCGCGCGCGTCGGCGGCGGGATCTTCACCAAGGCGGCCGACGTGGCCGGGGACCTCTCGGGCAAGGTCGAAGCGGGCATTCCGGAGGACGACCCCCGCAACCCGGCGACGATCGCGGATTCGGTTGGCGACAACGTCGGCGACGTGGCCGGCATGGGCGCCGATCTGTTCGAGTCGTACGTCGGCAGCATCATCTCGTCGATCGCGCTCGCCTGGGCGCTCTCGGCCGCGACGGCGGCCGACCTCTGGCAGACACCGGCGGGCGAGTTCCCGGCGGTGCAGGGCGCCCTCGCGCTGTTCCCGATCATCCTCTCGGGCGCCGGCATCCTCGCGTCGGTGCTCGGCACGTTCGCGGTGCGCACGAACGACGAGAAGGCCGTGCAGTCGGCGCTCAACCGCGGCATGATCGTCGCGTCGGCGATCGTGCTGGCGGCCGGCTACCTGCTGGTGGTCGCGCTCGGCGTGCCCCTCGGCGTCTACTACTGCGTGCTGGCCGGCCTCGGCGCCGGGGTTGCGATCGGCAAGCTCACCGAGTACTACACGGCCAAGGACCTCGGCCCGGCGCAGGAGATCGCGCGCCAGTCGCAGACCGGCCCAGCCACCAACATCATCGCCGGACTCGGCGTCGGCATGATGTCGACGGCGCTGCCGGTGCTCGTCATCGCCCTGGCCATTTACGTGAGCTACGAGTTCGGCGGGCTGTACGGCATCGCCATCAGCGCGGTCGGCATGCTGTCGACGCTCGGCATCTCGCTCGGCGTCGACGCCTACGGTCCGGTCGCCGACAACGCCGGCGGCATCGCCGAGATGAGCCACTGCCCGCCCGAAGTGCGCAAGCGCACGGACTCGCTCGACGCGGTCGGCAACACGACGGCGGCGATCGGCAAAGGCTTTGCGATCGGCTCGGCGGCGCTCACCGCGCTCGCGCTCTTCTCGACCTTCCGCGCGACGGTCAACACCGCCGTGGCGGGCGCCGGCGGCCCCGGCGCGTTCGACCCGCGCGGCCTGTCGTTCGAGCTCGACAATCCCAACGTGCTGCTTGGCCTGCTGATTGGCGGCATGCTGCCGTTCCTGTTCTCGGCGCTCACGATGAACGCGGTGGGCCGCTCGGCCGGCAAGATGATCGAGGAAGTGCGTCGGCAGTTCCGGACGATCGAGGGGCTGATGGAGGGCAAGGCCGAGCCGGACTCGGCTCGGTGCGTGGCCATCTCCACCCAGGCGGCCATTCGTGAAATGATCGCGCCCGGGCTGCTGGCCGTCGTGGCCCCGGTGCTCACCGGGTGGGTGCTGGGCGCGGCCGGGCTGGCGGGTCTGCTCGGCGGGTCCCTGGTCGCGGGCGTGCTGATGGCCCTGATGATGGCCAACGCCGGCGGGGCGTGGGACAATGCCAAGAAGTACATCGAGGAGGGGCACCTCGGAGGGAAGGGCTCCGAGGCCCACAAAGCGGCCGTGATCGGCGATACCGTCGGGGACCCGTTCAAGGACACGGCGGGACCAAGCCTGAACATCCTGATCAAGCTCATGACCATCGTCGCCGTGATTTTTGCGCCGCTCGTCGTCGTCTGGATGCAGTGAGAGCCGGGCCGGGCGGAGGGCCGTTTTCGGCCGGCTGGTGTCTAAACTGACACGGAGCCCCCCTGCGGAGGCCGCGTTGACACCCTTTTTGGGGTCTGACTATAATCCCGGCCTTCGCT
>Ga0214472_10001416_pt1 | contig 27017 bp, 25 predicted proteins | sample RVTome_6_FD_207662 | JGI IMG/M metagenome (GOLD analysis project Ga0214472, IMG submission 207662) | Soil microbial communities from uranium-contaminated site in the Upper Colorado River Basin, Wyoming, United States - RVT140D175 | ecosystem: Environmental > Terrestrial > Soil > Contaminated >...
TCCAGGCTCGTGGCTTGCCCTACCGCCTTCCTCGCCCGTGTCACCGCTCTCCTGTCGATCCGCCGTGGTCTTCCCATGCCTCCACTCTGCCATACTTCGGCTCATCTTGAAAGCGAATTAGAATTAGCGGTCCATATCTGCGATCAGGGAGCAATGGCCCGCGTAAATTTTTATGGACAACTCCTCCGGCTTGAGGTAGAAGTCCCCCTAGCCTCCGGCAATCGTGCGGGCAATTGAACCAGGTGAAGAAGAGTCCTCATCGATGGAATTTTATCATCCGATTCGTTGTATGCCCTCAACATTATGGACTCTGAAATCAAACCAGTAAAAGTCCGTTCCTTAGTTCACCTTGTTCCAATCGGTCTCTTAGCGCTTTTTGTGTTGACTCCTTGCTTTGCTGGGGTCCAGGAGCGCTTGCGCATCGCTTATGCAGGCGGTGCTTCTGTCGTTCCTGTCTGGATCGTTCAGGAAAAGGGATTACTGAAAAGGCAAGGAATCAGCGGTGAGTTGATTCAGATCAGCGCAAGCACCACGGCGCTTCAAGCTTTGTTGGCAGGAGAGGTCGAACTTGTCGTAACTTCCGCGGCTACCCTGGTGAGCTCGCGTCTTGCGGGAGCTGGACAGATCCGGTTCCATTAAGAAGCTGTACGGAAAATAGATCTACGAATCCTTCGGTACGACCTGAATGAAGCCGGCTCCTTTTGAATACTTTGCTCCACAGAATCTTCCTGAAGCCTTAGAGCTGCTTGCGCAGTACGGCGAGGAGGCCAAGGTTTTGGCGGGCGGCCAGAGCCTGATGCCCCTCATGAACTTGCGGCTCGCTCGGCCAAAGGTGGTTATCGATATCGGTCGGCTTTCTGAGCTCCAATATATCGCCCCTCTCAGCAATGGTGATTTAGCCGTCGGTGCGTTCACTCGCCAGCGAACAGTGGAACGCTCCGACATGGTCCAAAGAGAGCACCCGTTGCTCGCTGCGACAATTCCGCTGATATCACATGCTCAAATCCGCAATCGAGGGACAATCGGCGGGAGTATTGCGCATGCTGATCCCGCAGCCGAGCTGCCTGCTTTGAGCGTTGCTTTTGAGGCTGAGTTTACCGTGCGCAGCTCTCGGAATCAGCGGGTCATCCGATCTCAGGATTTTTTTCTGGGCTATATGACAACTGCCCTACAACCCAGCGAGCTGCTCACAGAAATACGAATTCCTGCCTGGGACCCGCGATGGGGTTGGGCGGTTGACGAAGTGTCGCGCCGGGAAGGGGATTTCGCGTTGGTTGGGGTCATCGTCCTACTGCGACTGGATAACGATGTTTGCGAGAAAGCACGTATCGTGCTGTTTGGAGTCGGTGCTGCGCCAGTCCGAATGCGCAAGGCCGAGGAGATGTTAAGCGGGGGGCGAGCGGATGGGAAGGCTATTGCAGAGGCAGCCAGAATAGTGTCTGAGGACCTGGAGCCTGATTCCGACCTTCATGCCTCCGCGGAGTACCGCAAGGAGGTTGCAGGCACGCTGGCACGAAGATCGCTGGTAGAAGCCATTAGCCGGGCGAGGGAGGCTACAAAGAGATGAGTAGAAAGCACAACATCATTGTGACAGTGAACGGGAAAACCTATGAACGGTCGGTTGAGGCGAGGATGACGCTAGCGGACTTCCTGCGTGACGAGTTGGCCCTCACAGGTACGCATGTCGGCTGCGAACATGGAGTCTGTGGGGCCTGCACGATCATGATGAACGGTGAAGCTATTCGGTCTTGTCTAACTCTTGCGGTCCAGACAGACGGTAGCCGCCTGATGACTGTGGAGGGAATCGCGAGGCCTGAAGAACTCCACCCGCTCCAGACGGCTTTTCAAGAACGGCATGCTCTCCAATGTGGTTTTTGCACGCCTGGCTTTCTCATGACAGCGTATGTGTTCCTCAAGGAAACCCCAGCTCCCACCGAAGCTCAGGTCCGGGAAGCGATCTCTGGCAATATTTGCCGCTGCACGGGTTACCTGCCTATCATCCAGGCTATTTTAGAGGCAGCCCCTATCATGAGAAGTGCTTAGCAAGAGAGGTAGACAGCATCTTAAGGCTCAAACGATGACCGAAACCTATATTGGAGCTCCGATCAGGCGACGCGAAGATGTCCGATTCCTAACGGGGAGGGCCAAATTCGTTGACGACGTGAAAGTGCCGCAAATGCTCCACGCGGCGATCCTGCGGAGTTCCCACGCCCATGCACGGATCAAGTCAATTAAGACGACCAACGCGCTGGCCATCCCTGGCGTCGTGGACGTGATAACGTTTGAAGACATTGCCCACCTTGCCAAGCCTATCCCAATTCGGGCATATGCGCTGCCAGGGCTTGAACGATATCTGCAGTACCCTCTGGCTCGTGAGAAGGTGCGCTACGTCGGCGAGCCCATCGCGGTTGCGGTTGCGGAAACGCGCTACGTCGCGGAAGACGCGTTGGACGCGATAGACGTAACTTACGAAGTTTTGCCTGCTGTTGTCTCCGTGCATGAAGCCTTACGCGACGAGGTCCTTGTCCATGAGGAGAACGGGACGAATCTAGCCGCGCGCTATTCCATCTCGATCGGTGATATTGAGATGGCATTCCGCCAGGCTGATTACACCAGACGGGAGGAATTTAAGGTCCATCGGCATACGGGAAATCCCCTGGAGACGCGAGGTCTGCTCGCGTCGTATGATAGCGGTAGAGGGGAGTTGACTGTCTGGGGACCCACGAAGGTGCCCCATATCAACCGGGCTTTCCTGTCTTCTTTCCTGAGCCTCCCAGAACAAAAGATTCACTTTATCGAGCCGGACGTCGGTGGCGGCTTTGGCGTCCGTGGGGAGTTTTACCCGGAGGACTTTCTCATCCCCTTTGCTGCTATCAAGTTAGGCCTTCCAGTGAAATGGATTGAGGATCGGCGCGAGCACCTCATGGCGGCAAATCACTCGCGGGATGTCTGGTGTGAGGCGGAGATCGCGGCTCGGCGGGACGGAACCCTTTTGGGGCTGCGAGCCAAGTTGTATGGCGACATGGGAGGATATATCCGTACCCATGGCGGGATTGTCCCAGCTTCAGCAGCCGGGTTGTTGCCAGGACCCTACCGGATTCCAGCTTTCGAATGCGCCGTCCACTGTATAATGACCAATAAGACCGGGCTCGGCACTCTCCGAGCGCCGGGACGCTATGAGTCCTGTTTTATCCGGGAGCGTCTGCTGGACATGGTGGCCGCTGATCTCAATATAGACCCGGCCGAACTCCGCTTGAAGAACTTGATTCAACCAACGGAAATGCCTTACGTGCTCGGCGTGACTCGTCGTGGGGAAAGTCCCACAGTCTTCGATAGCGGCGACTATCCGATGGCGCTCAAGCGAGCGCTGGAAAAAATCGGCTATGGAGAGCTTAGGCAGCGTCAAGGACGGTACGAAGAAGGAAAGTATCACGGGATAGGGATTGGATGCTATGTCAAGAATACCGGCCGTGGCCCTTTCGAATGTGCCCGGGTAGAGGTGCGAAGCGGAAACAGCATCGCGGTCTACATAGGGCTCGCATCGCTTGGCCAGGGCCACGAGACGACTATGGCGCAAATCTGCGCCGACACTTTGGGAGTGCCCATCGAGCAGATAACTGTTTTTCATGGGAACACGGACTTTTTACCTTTTGGAGGCGGAACCAATGCCAGCCGCGGCACTGTGATGGGAGGCAATGCGGTATATCTGGCTGCGCAGGAGGTCAAGTGTAAGGTTCTTACCATCGCAGGAAGCTACCTGGGGATGGCGCCATCTGACCTGGAATTACGAGATGGGCAGGTTCACGGGAAGGGCGCAGAGACGGAGAAGCCGCTACTGAGCCTTGAAGACGTTGTGCCGCTTGCCGCGCCGACGAGCCGAGTTAATCCCTTAGAACCCGGCCTGGATGCCACGGCCTACTTCAAATCGGATAATCTGACATACACTTACGGCACACACGTGGCACACGTGGCTGTAGATCCCGAGACCGGCAAGGTAGAGGTGCTACGGTACGTTGCTGTAGAGGATGTGGGAAGGTGCGTTAATCCGCTGCTCCTGCATGGACAAATAGTGGGAGGTGTCGCCCAAGGAATCGGCGCGACTCTCCTTGAGGATCTGGTCTACAGCGAAAACGGACAGCTTCTGACCACGACCTTTATGGACTATCTCCTCCCTACCAGCACGGTTGTGCCCCCCATCGAAGCTATCATCCTTGAGGAAGCCCCCTCGACTCTCAATCCTCTTGGCGTTAAGGGAGGAGGCGAAGAGACCAGCTTGGCAACAGGGGCTACGCTCGCCAACGCGGTCGCCAATGCTCTAGCCTCCTTTGGCGTGAATGTCACTGAGCTACCACTGAGCCACAACCGAGTAAGGGAGTGGATCAGGAGGCAGCAGGATAAAGATTGACATAACTTAATCAACAGGCTTCTGAGACACCACACAATCGCTAGAGAGAATTTCCTGGGAGCACGCAAATGGACATGAACAAGTTTCGGCTGAGGTCATTCGTCGAAAGGCTCATCGAGCTGGGAGAGGTCGAGATTCACGACGAACCAGTTCCCCTCTCGGAACTCAGTCAGATTATCGAAGCATCCCCCAAAGCTACCTTGTTCCGTAAGGCCGGGCCGGAGCAGGTGGAGGTTGTCGCTGCCGTGTGCGGCGGGCGCCGCCGGCTCGCCGCGGCGTTCGGCGTTGATTATCGAGGACTACCGCATGAGTACATGCGGCGAATGGACAACCCTCAGCCCACCGTCGAGGTGCCGTCGAGCGAAGCCCCGGTGCATCAGGTCGTGCTCACAGGCGACGACGCGGATTTGACCAAGCTGCCTTTCCACGTTCAGCACGAGTTCGACGGCGGAACGTATATTTCCTCGGGTATTGACTATACTGTCGATCCGGAAACGGGCAAGACCAACGTCGGCTGCCGTCGTCTCATGCTCCGAGGCCGGCACGAGATGCGCTCCAACCTAACCGCGAATTCGGACCTTAAGCTGATTTACCTTAAATGCTTGGAGCGCGGCCAGCGGCTCAATGTCAGCTTCGTGATCGGTTCCCATCCCATCGATTATCTAGCTGCGGGATTGCATCGCGCGGGATTGCACCTCGCGGGCGACGAGTTCGGACTTGTTGCTACACTCAGGGGCGAGCCCTTGCCGATGGTTCGGGGGGTCACAAATAACGTTCCCGTCCCGGCAGACGCCGAAATGATCATTGAGGGGTATTTCGACGAGCTCGGCCACCGTGAGATGGAAGGACCCTATGGCGAGGGCTACGGCTATTATGGTCCCATGCACATAGACCCGGTCTTTCACGTGACAGCGATCACCAAGCGTAAGGACGCTCTGTTCCAGTCCCTGCTGCATAGCGGCCGATATCTTAGCCGAGCCGATTCCCCGAATACAGGAGCGCTCAATGCGGAGGTCGCAGCCTGGAATGCCCTAAGAGCCGTGGGGGTCGAGCCGGTCGCGGTTTGCGCGCCCACTAGCACAGGCCGCCAGCAACATGTGCGAGTGGCGATAAAGCAAAAAGCCCCTGGCCAGGCGCGGCAGGTCATTTCTGCGTTATTTGCAATTGCGCGTTTCAAACACGTCTTTGTGGTGGATGAGGACATTGACGTGTTTTCTGACGAGCAGATGGAATGGGCGATGGCTACCCGTTTCCGTGCCGAGAGGGACATTGTGACTGAGACGGGCTTTCCGCCTGCCTACATGGATCCCACCATGGAGAAGGGGGATGTGCTAACGAAAGCAGGTTTCGACTTGACCGTTCCGTTCGGCAGGCCGGACCTCGTCGACAACTGGGTCGCCGAGGCACCCCGGTTTGGAAGGCCGCAGCGGTTTCGAACAGTCCGCGAGGCCCTGGAGTCGGGGCCGATGTACTTTGCCCATCTCATGGAAGCCGTGGGCAGCAGGGACGGCCGCGAGGTCGCTCTTGAGCTCGATCAACTGCGAGAAGAGGGCATCCTGACCCGGCTTGAGAACGGGGAGTGGACGCTCAAAGTGAAAACCGCGGATAAAATCTAACCAAACATATTTGAAATTCACGGTTGGTTTTATATTACAAAATCGGAAAAGAGATGACTCGCGCAAAGACGCAAAGACGCCAAGTTCGGAGAATTCGGAAAATATTCTTAACTTTGCGCCTTGGCGTCTTGGCGCGATAAATTTTCTTGCAGTCGTTTTGTCCAACATTTCTGAGGGAAGAATCTAGGCCGAAAAAGAGGCTACGGAGATGAGCGGATTTGGGCTTGAAATGAAGATCTTCAAATGTGTCCTGGTTTGGGCTTTGGCCGGTTTGATATTGTTAACTTCCCGCTCAGGGATATTTGCCGCTTCTCCTACCATGCGTCTTGGTTATACTGCCATCTCTCCAACGCAATCCATAGCTTGGATCGCCCAAGAAGAGGGACTTTTCAGGAAAAACGGTCTTGCGGCTGAAATTATCTATACGAGAGGTGGAGGCACGACGATTCAGAGCCTGCTTGCAGGAGAACAGCAGGTGGCCCAGGTTGGAGGAGCCGCGGCTCTCAGTGCCATGCTCCAAGGGGCCGATCTCCTTTTCATCGCATTGCTGGTACGAAACATTTATTATGAGTTTATTGTTGGTCCAGAGATCAAGCAAGTCGCGGATCTAAAAGGAAAAAAAGTTGCAGTCTCGGGATTTGGAGGCATCTCACACATTGCGACGATCTTACTTCTGAACAAATACCAACTAATCCCTAATAAAGAAGTAGCTGTCGTCCGGGTTGGCGGCATGCCTGAGGCTATGGCCGCGGTAATGTCCGGCCTCGTCCAAGGAGCTGTTTTGACCGCTCCCTTCAACGCGCAAGCAATAAGAGCAGGGGCAAGGCGGCTCTTGGCGATGAAAGACGAGAATATCGTTTTCCCACTGAACACTGTGGTAGCCAAAAAAACAGATCTGGAAAAAAATCGAAACCATTACCTGGCCACATTAAGAGCCTTCCTTGAAGCCATCAGGTTTTTGAAGACCAACAAGAACAGGTCAATGGAAATAATAAAAAAATACATGAGGATGACGGACCCATTGGGCCTAGAGCTCGCCTACGAAGAAGCGCTTAATACAGTGGACGATCCGTATGTTGATGAAAATGTCATCCAAAACGCACTTCAGCTCATCGCTTCCATTAATAACGTGGGAAGGGTGCCACCAGCTAGCTCCGTTATTGACAACTCGCTACTCCATGAGGCTCGGACGAGTTCAGGGAGGCCACCACGGTAAAATACGCAGTCTCTCAGAAAATTCTTGCCTGTCCTGTTGCGGGATGTTTCAAGGATACATAACGGGAGAAACGTGCAAATCAGGTGTCCAGTTCGGATCTCGATCGTAGCCAGTTTTTTTATTTTTGTTGTCCTCCCGCTTACGACAACCGATGTTGCCGGCCAGGACAAAACTGAAAAAGTCACATTGGCGATTCCCGTTCATGCGTTGAGTCAGCTCCCTGCCTACGTGGGTAGCCGTTTCGGCCTCTTCCGTGAAGAAGGGCTTGACGTCCAGATCGTGCAGATCAGGACCGCCCTGGTCGCGCCGGCGCTGATCTCCCGAGAGTTGGATTACAGCACTGCGCTGCTGCTGCGCGTGGCGGCAACAGGTCTACCTATTAAGGCTATCGCCTTCGGCGGCATCAGCCCCGCTCTGTCGTTGAACGTCCGGCCGGAAATAAGAACAGTTGCTGATCTCAAGGGTAAAAACATCTCTGTCTCTTCCAGAGGAAGCACTACGGACGTTGTCGCGCGGGACATTGTCCGTCATTATGGTCTCAATCCGGATCGGGACATTATCACCATGCCGCTGGGGAGCCAGACCAATCAGTTGGCGGCTCTGCAGAATAACGCCGTTCAGGGCGCGATCTTCACACCTCCCTACAATGTCATAGGGGAAAAAGAAGGTTTTCGAGTCCTCGTCTGGGCGGGAAACATTTTCAAGGATCAACTCCAGGCAGGGTTGGCCACCTCGGACGACAAGATCCGGCGCAATCCCGCGCAGGTGAGGCGGATGGTGCGGGGGTTTGTGAGGAGCCTGATATTTCTACGCAAAGAAAAGGCTCGGGTGGTTGGTCTTATCGCGCGTGAGTGGAAGATCGATCCGGATGTAGCGGAAAAAAGCTACCTAGCGATGGTCCGGACTCTCAGCACCGATGGGTCCGCGAGCGAGACCGCGGTACAAGATGTCATTCAGCCGACGCTGAAGACGATTAAAACCCAGAGAGAAGTTCCGCTTTCCCAAGTGGTCAATTTGAGCTTTCTTCGCGACGTACAAAAGGACTGGGAATTCGTGAGGAATCAGGCAATTGACAGACCGAAGCACCTTCGGCAACTAGAGTTCACTTCATTTTCTACAGAGGAGGCGTAAAGTGATGGCGAAGACGGACACACTGCAAACTTGTGATGGCTACAATTACGAACCTGCCACGCGTGTTTCAGGTAGGCTGGTCCCAGCAAAAGCGATTCCTGCGAGGCCGGCCATGGGCACCGCGAAAGCAACGCTCGGGGTTTTCGCTTTTTTGCTTTTCGTCGGCTGTCTGATTGCTCCCGGTTGCGCAGCAGAAGAGCAAAGAGTCATGTTCGGGCTTACCAATAGGACCGGGACTGTAGCCTTACCGCATGTGGTCGCGGAAGAGAAAGGGTTTTTCAAGTTAGAAGGCTTGCGTGTAAACTTGATCGTGATGCAAAACCAGATTGTTGTAAATGCGTTGGTGGCAAAAAACATCGACTACGGCGGGACATTCTCGAACATGGTCGGCGCCGCGCTATCAGGATTGCCGATTCGGATTGTGATGGTGGTTATGGAAGGGGGAGAGCATGTCCTTGTGACCCACCCTGAAATCAAAAGGGTGGAAGACCTCAAGAGGAAGATCGTGGGGATCAGCAGTTTTGGGGGCGCGCCGCATACGCAGATAACGATGATTCTTCGAAAGTATGGTTTGAATCCGGAAAAGGACGTCACGTTTTTGCAGATCGGCGGAACGCCGAGCCGTTATGCGGCTTTGGAAAGCGGCTCCGTACACGCAGTGATGCTGCAGCCGCCGTTCAACAAGATGGCGCAAAAGAGGGGCTTCCGCGAACTCGTAGCTTTTAATGACATCGCAAAAGTTCCTTTAGGCGCTATCGCCGTGCATCGCGACAGGATCAAAGAAAGGCCAGACGAAATCGTTAGAATTGTGCGGGCGGAACTGAAGAGTATCGATTACATTCGTACTCGCAAGGACGACGTGCTGGCGATCATGGAGAAGAGCTGGGGAATCAAAGATCTAGATATCCGCGAGCAAGTGTACCGCGACACGCTGCCGATCTACAGCCAAAACGGCATGGTATCAGACGAGGCGATGCAACAGGTCATCCAAATCGTCCAAGGGACGCGAAAAACAACGCGCGAGGTGCCGCTATCCGAAATCGTCGATTGGCGCTTTGCTAAGCAAGCGGTGGCGGAGCTGAAAAAGTGACGATGTGACCCAGGAGACCCCAATGACGGACAATGCTGGCTGGTCTGCGTTGGCGGAGTAATAGGATTAGGGCGCGTTGTTGAGTTAGTGTTGAGTTAGGGGACGTTGTTGACTAGCTGGACAAACCCTGCCCGCATAATCGACCCTCTGAAGTTGAGCGAACTTAGTCCACGTAGTCAACAACGTCGGACACAAGCTGAAATTACCAGATTGTTCCGCCATCCTCTTGGCTACTGTCTAACCGGCGGTACAACGACCGCGCGCCCAAGAGCGTGCACGTAGGGTCTGTTACCTGCCCGTCGCTAATGCGAGGAGATTCCTTTCGCGCAGGGCGGCGATAACCACCCCGACATATTCCTTGGTCTCCTGGCGGATATCACCGAGCTGCGTCGTCTTGGCGATGCTGCTCCACACCAGCCGATCATTTCTAACGTCGTGGAGGCTCGTTTCTGAAATATAGATGTCGTAGAAGCGTAGACGGGGTGGTTCATAAAAGCCCGACCAGGCGTTGGAGTACCAGCGATAGTACCCGAAGCCTGGGTACGGACCGTAGGTTCCGGGAATGTATTCTGCTTGCCTTTCGACCCGCACCAGCCGAGTCGTGATCACGGCATCGGCGCCGGCCTGTTTTACCGCCCGCGCCAAGCGCGACTCCTCGACCGGTCCACTTTCCGGTGTGAATTCGTAACTGGGTGCCGCATCGGCGCCGGCTGCTCTGAGTTGGGCGACGAACTCGTCCTCGAAATTGCGGCGAATGGTGGTCTGCTTGCTTACGCCGATCACCAGGATCCGTTTGAAAGAAACCGCCGCGTAGCTGGGATTACTCCACTGGTTGACGATCTGCGTCGCCGCGCAGCCGCCAAGCAGCAACGCCGCGGCGATGAGCCATCCAACGATCCGAGCCGGCGGGATTCTCATAAGCATGATACTGGTTCTTTCGCCGCGACCCCTCGACTCAAGCCCCGGCCATGGCCGGGGGCCACTCGCTCGGGATTCCGCCTGAAAATCGAGGGGTCGTCCTGAGCGAGCGAAGCGAGTCGAAGGGCGACGGAGGTGGTGCTCCGGGCTTGCCCGGGGGGGCTCCACTGTCAGGACAGATTCTCTCCTTGCCATATCATCACCGGTTTCTCTGTTCGTCAACGGTGGTAACCCATGGCATTCCTTACGCGCCGCTCGGCCAGAGCAACGGCAGCTTCTCGCGGCAGCGTCTTGGACTTGGCGGACTCTGCCAAAACGACGCTCGTGTTCGCGCCAATTTTCTCTTCGATAGTTGCGAAAGCCTGGGTTTCCGTGCCGCCGTGGTATTCCACCGAGGCGCAGATGACGCCGCCGGCGTTGGCTATGAAGTCGGGAATGACGAGCGTCCCTTTTTCGTGCAGGATGCGCTCGGCTTCCGGTGTGAACGGGATATTCGCTCCCTGCGGCACGAGCCTGGTTTTCAATCGATTGACGTTGTCTTTGCGAATCACGTCCGGGCGGGCCGCCGGAATCCAGATCTCGCATTCGACGTCGATCACCGCATCCGCTCCGAGTTTTTCGCCGTCGGGATAGTCGATGACGCTCTTGGCCGAATCTTTGAGCGCGATCAAACGACTCACGTCGATTCCCTTCGGATTATAAATCGTTCCGCGCGAATCGCAGGCGGCGACCAGGACGGTGCCCTTTCCACCGAGAAAACGCGCGGCATGTTTGCCAACTGAGCCAAAGCCCTGGATGACGAGGCGGGCGCCCTTGAGATCGAAGTGGCAGTATTTGAGCGCCGCCTCGACGCTTGCCTTCAAGCCAAAGCCGGTGGCGCCGATCTCGTCGAGCGGAATCCCGCCGATCTCCGGCGGCAGGCCGACGGCGCGGCCGATCTCGTCCTTGATCCAGGCCATGCAGCGCTCATCTGTGCCCATGTCCGGACCCGGAATATATTCGACGAGATCGCGGATGGCGCGGGCAAAGGCTCGGATCAATTGCTCTTTCTTCGCCGGCTCTATTTTAGGATCGCCGAAGATCACCGACTTGCCGCCGCCGTGGGGCAAGCCGGCCGCGGAGTTTTTCATCGTCATGGCCCGCGCCAATCGGAAAGCTTCCTCGGCGCTCACGTCCGGCGCCATGCGGATGCCGCCGATCGCCGGCCCGCGGGCGACGTTGTCGATGGCGACGACCGCCTTGAGGCCGCATTTAGGATCGTAGAGATGAACGATTTTCACTGGCCCTAACTCGTCGGCGAAATCAAAGATGTCTTTCATAGCCGCCTCCTGCTGATAGGGGCGGGCACATAGGCCCCTATATTGGCTCGTTCGACCTTTCGTTTTTCAGGACCGCGCTCCAATAATTATTCACGGTTGCTTGAATATGCGCGATGGTTTCCTCATCGCGTTTCGGTTCGAAGAGATGGCGAAAGCGCCCCTGACGCATGAGATAATTTTCCACCGGGGCAAACTTGCGCGGAATTTGGGTGTGCGCGACCTCGCCGTGGATCGCTTCTTTGAGCGGCCAGATGCCGGTCTCGACCGCCCGGCGCGCGATCTCGACGGACCATTCCGGATCAAATTCCCAACCGGGCGGGCAGGGCGTCAAAGAGATGAAGAGCTTGGGGCCCTTAAATTTCGCGGCGCGATAAATTTTTTCCGAGAGATCGAGCGGGTATGCGGGCGACACAGTCGCCAGATAGGGCGGTCTTTGCACCCGCCAGATCTCGAAGAGATCACGCTTCTCATGCAAGCTGCCATGGGGCGAGGAGGGCGTGATCGGACAACTTGCCGTGCGCGAGCCGTAGGGCGTGCTGGCCGAGGTCTGAAAACCGGTATTGCCGTAGGATTCGTTGTCGTAGCAGAGATAGTAGAAATCCAGACCGCGATGAATCGCCGCCATGGTGGACGACAGGCCGATGTCCTGCGCCGCGCCGTCGCCGGTGAGAACCACGACTTTTCGATCTTGGTCGGCGCTGAGCTTCCCTTTCGCTTTAAGAATGTCCAGGGCGTCGCGCACGCCTTGGGCGCCCGCCGGTGCGCAGGCCATGGCAGTGTAGATCCACGAGGAATTGAGCGGCGTTAACGGGTAAGTGGCGAGCAGAGTCGAGCAGCCCGCGGCGTTGACGAAGACGACGTTTTCGCCGAGCGCCTTGTGAAACAGGCGCAAGTTCAGTTGGCCGCCGCAGCCGGCGCAAAGCGGACCGCCCGGTCCAAGCGGCTCCTCGTGGGAGATCGTGCGCAGGCTCTTATAAAATTCCCGTTTCACGGCTTGGTTCTTCCTCCCGGGCGATGGCGAAGAATCGACCCACTTGGCGGCACTCTTCGCCGGTAAAGAGCAGGTGCGGGCGCGCCGTTTCAGCAGCGCTTTCCGTTGGGTTTTCCATTTTCGCCAGCATGCCGTCGAATTCGCCGGGGCGAAACCTCCGCCCACCCAGACCGCCGATGAAGGAAAGCAGCACCGGCGGCCGCTCGGCGAGTGGGTAGAGCGCGCCGGCGATCTCGCTGAAGAGAATGCCGCCTTTACCGACCGAAATATTCTGATCCACCACCGCGACACCCTTGCGCCCGCAGAGGACGCGCTGCAGCTCTTCATGGGGAAAAGGTCGAATCAAGCGCAAGCGCGCCAGACCGATTTTCTTGCCCTTCTGGCGCAGCCGTTTGATCTCGGTCTTACCCATCGACGCGAAGGAATTGGTCATGACGATGACGTAGTCGGCGTCGTCGAGCATGAACTCTTCGATGATGCCGTAGCGCCGGCCAAATGTTTCGGTGAATTCGTCGGCGATCCTCGGGTAGATCGTCAGAACGTTTTCCGCGGCGTTATGCATCTGGTGTTTGAAATAACTGTACAGACCCGGATCCAGGACGGCGGCGCCCATGGCGACCGGCTCGCGATTGGATAGAAGGGGATAAGCGGGCCTAAACGCGGGAAGAAAATTTCTGGTTTCTTCCGGCGTAGGCACCTCCACCGCTTCCCGGGTAAACGACAGGTAAAAGCCGTCGAGATTAACGATGGCCGGCAGCAAAACCTTTTCATGTTCGGCAAAGCGATAGGCCATAAGAATCGAGTCGAGCACTTCCTGACTGGTCTCGGCATGAAATTGGAGAAAACCGGTGTCGCGCGCGGAGAGCACGTCGTTATGATCAGGTTCCAGGGTAATCGGATGGGCCAGCGCGCGGGACACGTTCACCAAGACCAGCGGCAGCCTGAGCCCGGCGATGGCGTAGAGCACCTCAAAGCCGTAGAGCAACCCCTGGCTGGAAGTCGCGGTGAAGACCCGCACGCCGGTGGCCGCCGCGGTGGCCGCCGCCGCCAGCATGGAGTGCTCGGAATCCATCATCACGACGCGCGCGGGTATCTCGCCGAGTTGACTCCAGCCCGCCAGGGTCTCGAGGATCTCGGTCTGCGGCGTGATTGGAAACGCCGGCACGTAATCGACCTCCGCCAATCTGGCTCCCCAGGCGGCGGCGGCGTTGCCGGTCAGCATCGTTCTCGTCATCAGGCCTCCAACCTCCGGCTGATGGCATCGGTCGGACATTCTTCGAAACAGATCATGCAGCCCTTGCAATGATCGTAATCGACATGGGGATAGTTTTCCGAATCCAACGTCATTGCCGCTTCGGGACAATAGAGATAGCAGAGAAAACAGCGCTTGCATTTGCCGAGTTCAATCTCCGGCCGTTCGGTGCGCCAGTTGCCGGTCTCGCGCAAGGCAGCGCTGCCGCGATGCCTGATCGTGGGCCCGGCGAATTGCGCGGAACCCAGATAGGGGACCGCTTGCCATGCGGTTTCTAAGATTTCCATCGCCGTTGAGGTGGGGGAGACGGGGACAATGGGCGCTTGAGCATACGCTCTGCGCGCCGCGGCCTGGTTTTTTCCGATGACGTCCGCCGGCAATCCGAACTCGGCGATTTCAATTCTCACCGCTTCGTCGAGCGCTGCGATCTCGATGGCGGGGATAGACCTTGCTGCGACCGCCGCCGCCGCCGCGCTGATAAAGGCGCTGCCGATCAGTTCCCGGGCGATGGCGCTAAGATCGATGAAGATATAATTCGCCGGCGGCAAATGTTTTGTGCGTGCGGGAAGCTGATCCGGATCGGCGTTGACGAAAAGCGGGGTGTGTGAAAAGACGCCGTGAAAAACCTGCTCCGGCGCTTCCTTCAATAGTGAGTCGTCCATCACTACGGCCAGACCGGGCGTCTCTACGTAACCCCGTTCGCCGATCGGTTCCCGGTCCAGGCGCGTGAAGGAAGCCAGTGGCGCGCCGCGCCGCTCAGCACCGAACAGCGCAAAGTCCTGGGCGTAGAGCCCCGATAGAAAACCGCTTCGGCCAAGGATGCGGCTGGCGACCTTGGTGCCCTGGCCGCCGCGTCCGTGAAAGCGAACTTCGATCATCAATTTACCTCGGTCGTTCCACCTGATAATTCCGCAAGAGTAGTGCCACGGACTGTTAGATTTGGGACGCGAGCTAGAAGGAGATTCTGCACCGTATCGCCGCCGCGCGAGCTTCCATCTTGCACTCTTGCAATGGCGGCGGAGAAATTTTTTCAACAATGCGAAAGCATGCAGCCATATCGGCGGAAAATCGAGATTGTGTGCTGGCACAATGATTGCGGAACATCCTTGGTGGGAAAATGAGCAACATAATCAGAAAGGGGGTAACGACAATGGCAGACAAATCAAAGGAAAAAGAAACCAAGGCGGTGACGCCCTGGCGGCCGTTCATGGACCTCACCCGATGGGAGAGGGATATGGACCGAATCATGGAGGATTTCTTTGATCGAAGGATGAGGCCGTGGTGGCCGGAGCGGTGGTCGAGGAGGGAAGCGATGGAACTAGAGGCGCCGGTGGTGGATGTGTTCGAAGACAAAAACGACATCGTGGTCAAAGCCGAGCTACCGGGGATGGAGAAAGAGAACGTGGAAGTAAAGTTGACCGACCACATGCTGACGATCACAGGGGAGAAGAAAAAAGAGGAAGAGATCAAGGAGGAGAATTACTATCGCAGCGAGCGCTCCTACGGGTCGTTCATAAGGACTTTAGAGCTGCCTGTTGACGTCCATGCCGACAAGGTCAAAGCGAGCTTCAAGAACGGGGTATTGGAGGTGCGGCTGCCAAAAACCGAGGAGGCGAAGAGCAAAGAGATCAAAGTGAAAGTGGAGTAGCGGAGTCACGCGTGAGCGTAGGGCAACGGTAACCAAGGAGGAAATCATGTACACAGGAATGCTGATACCGCTGGACGGTTCGAAGACGGCAGAAAAGGTGTTGCCCTACGCTCGCTACCTGGCCGGCAGACTCGGGACGCCGGTGGAGTTGTTGGCGGTCATCGATATTGCGGAACTAGCCGCCCAGGTGTCCGCCGAGAAAGCCCGCTTTCTTGATACCATGATCGAAGACGGGGTTCGGCAGAGTGAAGAATGTCTTACGAGAATTGCGGCGACATTCCCGGGCAGCCGAGTCAAGTGCACCATCGACAAGGGTCGGGCCGGGGACGCTATTATCGGCCGAGGCGAAGCGGACACGGGAATGCTGATCGCGATGGGAACCCACGGCCGTTCGGGAATGAACCGCTGGCTGTTGGGGAGCGTCGCGGAAAAGGTCCTTCGTGGGACTACCAACCCGCTTCTTCTGGTGAGAGCGACAGACGAAGCGAAGTCGGAAGGGGAGGCGACTCTCAAGTCCGTCGTGGTGCCGCTGGACGGTTCCGAGATCGCCGCGAGCGTGCTGCCGATGGTCGCCGGCCTGGCGAAGAATCTCGGTCTCGAAGTCGAATTGTTCCGAGCCTTCAACATTCCTTACAGCGTGTACGGCACCGGCGACGGCTATTATGCGGTCAATGTCGACGAGTTGATCGCCGAGGTCGGCAACGAAGCGCGGGAATATCTCGAGAAAAAGAGCGCGGAGCTGAAAAAGCTCGGGGTCGCCAAGGTAACCTGCACGACGAAGGAAGGCTTCGGCGCGGATGAAATCATCTCTCTGGGCCGGAATACCCCGGACAATTTCATCGCGATGTGCTCCCACGGGCGCTCGGGAGTGAAACGCTGGGTGTTGGGCAGCGTTACCGAGACCGTGGTGCGCCACAGCGAAGATCCGGTCTTGATCGTGCGGCCCGGATGACGTCCGATCGGCAAGGGAGCGGCGAGGCCGTGTACAAGTAGATCCTCGTACCCCCTTGTCTCATTGCCATGGCGACGCACGGCCTCTCTGGAATCCGGCGCTGGCTTTTAGGCAACGTCGCGGAGAAAGTAATTCAGCAATGAACTACCCCGCAGCTTGCTGCGGGGTATCGAAGCACAAGCACGTCGAGCGAAATTGTAGGGTGGGTGGAGGCGTAAAGCGCCGATACCCACCGCGGGGAACGATGGGTATCGCTAACGCTCAACCTATCCTACGCGTGAATCGCGACGCAGCAAGCTGCGGGGAATGAACCCGTAGAGATTCAAGAAATTCCGTCTTGCTGTTTCGGCCTGAGTGCCGCGGGCTTGCCGGGGGGCTCCACTTGACGGCCATCGGCGCCGGGCGTAGAGATCTTCTATCATGGAACTTACGACCGTCCGCATCGAAAAGCCCGACGACATCAATTTCATTCTTGGGCAGAGCCACTTCATCAAGACCGTGGAAGATCTTCACGAAGCGATCGTCCAGGCGGTGCCCGGGATCAAGTTTGGCTTGGCTTTTTGTGAGTCCTCCGGCGAAATGCTCGTGCGCTGGACGGGCACCGACGATGCGATGATCGAGCTGGCCAAGCGCAACGCGCTGGCGCTCTCGGCTGGCCATAGCTTCATTCTTTTTCTCGGCCCCGGGTTCTTCCCGGTCAACGTGCTCAACGCCGTGAAAATGGTCCCCGAAGTCTGCCGCATCTTTTGCGCCACCGCGAACCCCGTCGAAGTTATCATCGCCGAAACCGATCAGGGCCGCGGCATCATGGGCGTTATCGACGGCGGCAAGAGCAAAGGAGTCGAAGGACCGGAAGGCATCGCCTGGCGCAAGGATTTATTGCGAAAGATCGGTTACAAGTTGTAATCCTAAGGAAATTTCCTCCTTTCTTACTCTTCGGTTCGAAAGCATCTCGCATGCTAGCGGCAAAAGACCGCATAGTATGCTCTTCGATTGGGCACAAAAGTTTCCTCAGTGACAAAATCCGGCAAACTGGCGGGCAAGTGACACGCGCCGACACTTTAGCGGGCCGTCCGTGACCCGGTTCGTATAAAGTTTCCTCTTATGTCGCTTGCATGGTCTTTGCATCGGTAGGCTGTTGTAACCCAATGAATTCGGATGCGGACGATTACTTGGAGATGCTACGCCTGTTGGAGTGCATCCTCAATGCCTATAGCGACGCAGATTCTCGCCCAAAAGAGCAGATTGAATTGTACGGGAAACATAAAGCACCTTGGCAGACTGAGCAAGTTAAGCCGGTTGGACGATTGCTTATGATGGCCGACAGCCGTAAGACGAATCGCAAAAAAGTTTCAAGGGTGAAGCCGCGAACTCGTAAGGCGAGAGTAAAATGTCGCTCCAAGGTAATAAAAGGCAATGCTACAGCCGGTAGGCGTTGATTTACGGGCAATGTGCCGAGTTCGTGTAAGGAGCACGAAGGCAAATCATGGAACTACGCAGTCACCCGTCAATGACTTATCGAGGCACGTCCAATTGGCCTCCTGTGTGGAACACGGCAGGAACGGGCCACCGTAAATGCGTGAGAGGCGAAATCGGGACTCTAAAAAGCGCCTGGATTTCTCGGCAAGAACCACAAACACTCTGTATCTTAACGACGGTGCACGATGACACCTTGTATACCGCGCTTCTATATTTTGACGACTCATCCTTCTGCCGACGTTGCTATAATTTATTCACTGATCATCGGGGGAAATCGATAGCCGACATTGCCAGTATGGAAATCGGGGATCAGCCGTCGAATGCTGAGGTCGCTTAATCGATCGGAGCAGGGAAGTCACCTCGCCCAGCTCATCGCATCCAGCTTCCTGTGATTGATCTTGCGGAGACCGGTACAGACGTAATTCCATGGCCTCGCAATATAGAGAAATTAACGATCGGTAGACCCGACGCCGGTAACGCACGCCGGATACCGGCTCCTGTTCTGAGAGAACTTATACGATTGCAAATTGGGATCGTAACCCGAATCACGCCGGAGAGCCGGATTTACCTTTTTCCGTGAGCCACAAGGTCTTGATAGAAGCTTGTCTTCTCTACCCGCTGGGTGGGATTTTCGTCCACCACGTCTTCCGCCTTAACCGCCGCCACTTTAGGATGGGTTACGGCGAGTAGCCGCTGCATGTTTTGTATGCCCTTAAGTTGGGGCTTGATATCGAGGCTATAGAGCCACTGCAACACCTCGTAACCGTTCTCTGCCTCCCTGGTATTGGATAGTCGCAGATTCTTTACCAACGACTTGAGCGCGACGTCCCGATTCGCGGGGTTCTGGATAAAGGCGACCGACTCGAGCACGCCTCTAAGAATCGCATCGACTGTACGAGGGTTCTGTTTAAGATAGGAGCGGCGCGCCACAAGTGCGAGGCCCTGGTAAGGGATCGGCGCTCTGCCGATATCCAAGAGCGCGGGGAATCCTTTTTCCTTAAGGATCGCGCTGAAGGTATAGCCCAAATAGCTGGCGTCAATTCTTCCTGTGGCCATCGCCTGGGTCAGAACAGATTGATCACCGACAACCATGACGAAAATCTTGTCCCTCGTCGGCTCAAGTCCCAAGTGGTCCAGAGCCAGCATGGCCAGGGACCACACTCCGCCGCCGATGCTTTGAACGCCAAGTTTTTTCCCTCTCAGGTCTTCGGGCCGACGGATTCCGGGGGCCACCATAAAGTCGCCATCGGCGCGATTGACGATGCCGCAAAAGAAGGCGACATCCATTCCGCCAAGCGCAGCATTCAAAACCACGGACGGGGTCGTACCGGCGATCTGTATCTCACCCGAGGCCAGGGCGGCTATCGTTTGAGTGCTGGTGCGGGTCTGAATGATTTCAACACTGACGCCGTGCTTGCGGAAAAAACCCTGCTCGACACCGATCCAGAAAGCCAGGGATTTTTCATTGAGGATCGCTTGTGTGATACGCACCGCCGGCAATTCCGCAGCTTGGGCGGAGAAGCAGCTTAGAAGAAAAAAGAGGAAAAACTTGAGCAGACTGCTCGCACAGTTCGGCCATAAATGCCTTTTCATAGGGTGCCTCTCGGGTCAACTTTCTACTCGAAATTTCATACTGCGGAGAAGTAGATATTGCAATGAAAAAAAAGCTCTTCCGGGATTACTGTGAAAGAGTATTCACCACAGAGACACGGAGTGCAGAGTTCGGAGTATTTTTTAATCGCTACGGGTTAATTCCCCGCAGCTTGCTGCGCCGCGATTCCGGCGTAGGATGGGTTGAGCGTTAGCGATACCCATCGTTCCCCCCCCCGGTGGGTATCGGCGCTTTGCGCCTCCACCCACCCTACAATTTCGCTCGAAGTGCGTTTTCTTCGATACCCCGCTGCTTGCGTTGGGGTTCTTCATTCCAAAAACTCTTTTCTCCGCTGTCTCAGCGCCTCCGCGGTGCAATTTCCGAGTCCTTGCACTGAAATAGCGTTAGCCAGGTTCGCCACACAGAAGCCTGAAGATCCGAAAAAAAATACTTCTTTGGAGCGGATGAAAAGGGTGAGGCGCCCCCTTTTCTGCGCCCAACGTTGCGCGGGCGGCGGCGGCACTTTTAGGCATGCAAGTTTCGCAAGTCAGGCACTGGCTTTACTTTGCAACTCATCTACGCAAGGCTTCACGTTCTCAGCATGGATTTGTTGACAGTTTGAGGCTGACGGTGTCGCTCCGACTCTATGGTGCGCCGACCACGGCTGTTTGCTCGTGGCATGGTCTATGGATTGTTTAGAAAGCTGGGTCTGACCCCCGCAGCAAGCTTTTGGCCGGCGCGGATGAAGGCGTTGAGGGAAGTCTGTAGAACTGATTGTTTAGATCGAGGTTGCGCTGCCCCGCTTATGCCCGCTGATCATGCTCTGCGCCAGCCGTTGGTGTAGACGTCCAGCTTCTTATCAACCGATTGTGGCCTTTTTACACACCTATTGACAACGGATCGAGTTTGGTTTCAAATCGGCAAGTCGTAATGTCAACAAAAAGTTCAGTGTTCTTAATGATTTTAACAAGTTTCAATTTCAACGTTGGGACGGTTCTGAGGAAGAGTATAAAATGAAAATCATTAATCGGACTTTCGGCCGTTCGGTGCTGGGCTACATGATTGCTTTGGTATATCTGGCGATAGCATCGACCGTCCCGGCTCAATCGAAATTGGAATCGGTCATAAAGGCCGCGCAACAGGAAGGTGCGCTGACAGTGAACGCCCCTTCCAGTTTGAGTGCCTCCGAGCGCGTGCAGTTCGTTTTAACTTTTTTGAAGAAATACGGCCTTAAGATTGACGTGCAAATCGATCCTTCCGGAGGCTCGATGGTCCGGAAGATCGCGAAGGTCGCCCAGGAAATTGCCGTTGGTCAACCCCCAACATGGGACGTGTTGATAATGACGGACTACCATCATTCCATTCTCTTTAAAGAAAATTTATCCCAGCAATTTGATTGGTCCGGAACCTTCGGCATCGACAAGAAATATGTCGCTTACAAGAACCACTCGATTGTATTTGCTACATCCTTTGCCCTTCCTGCCTATAATAGCGAACTGGTGCGCAAGGAGGAGGTTCCTAAGAGCTGGGATGACGTCGTTAGTCCGAAGTGGAAAGGGAAGATCGGCATCAACAACGCGACCCATCACTGGGGGCGCCTAGCCCAAGTCTGGGGCGAGAAGCGGGGCGTGGCGTTTATGAAACAGCTTAAGGCGCTCGACCCGAAGCTCGGCAGCAATGCCGAGATCTTTACCAAACTCCAACTCGGAGAGATTCTAGTGGCGGCGACCCTCACGGACAGTTATCTCGATCAAGCGCGAAAATCCGGGGCGCCGATAAAGTTTGCCGAGATCAATCCGATCATCGCGCCGCAGTATATGTCCGGAACATTGAAAGGGGCCCGGCACCCGAACGCAGCAAGCCTGTTTAGCGCGTTTCTGTTATCTAAAGAGGGACAGGCCATCTGGGAAAAAACGCAGGGCCAGTCCTCGCTCCATACCACGGGCACGCAGACCTGGAACTACGTCCAGGGAAGGGACGTGGTGGTTCTGGAGGAAAACTTCGCTTTATCCAAGATCGACGGTTTGAGCGAACAAGCGGACAAGATTTTCGGTTTCCGCCGTTGAAGCGCAGCCGTCATCCACGACATCCAACCAGGAGAGAGGAAACCGCCTGATGTCGAAGGGGGCGCGGCTCTTTCCTCTGCTTGTGTTGTTTGTGCTTGCCTTGCTGGTGGGCATTCCGCTTTTAGCGGTCGTTTTCATCAGCCTTAAAACCGGCCTGCCGGGTCAACCGGGAGCGCTCACGCTCGCAAATTTCCGCTCCGTCTTTCTCGCTCCGGGCACCCACATCGTTTTGTGGAATACAATTGTTTTCGCCACCGGGACCATGGTAGTCACACTCTCTATCGCGATCCCAATGGTTTGGTTGTTGAACAAAACGGACCTGCCTCTCAAAGGTTTCTTTTACTTGCTAATGATTGTAAGCGTTCTCATCCCGACGTTTCTTCGTGCCATCGGATGGATCCTTTTGACCAGCCCGAGAATCGGCCTTCCCGCCCTTCTCGGAATCGAGGAACTTAACTTCAGCCTCTACAACCTTCCCGGGATGTGGTTCGTGCAAGGGATCTCGTTCGTGCCGGCAAGTGTTTTTATGCTCTCTGCCGCTTATCGAGCCATGGATCCGGCCCTGGAGGAGGCGGCTTATACCAGCGGCGTGGGAAAGCTCATGACATTTTGGCGCATCCTGGTCCCGCTCACTTGGCCGGCGATCGCCGCGGTCTTCGTATACTATTTCATCACGGCGATGTCGGTCTTTGAGGCTCCCGCGATCCTCGGTCTGCCGAACGGTATCTTTGTCTTGAGCTCCGCGATCTTTGAGGCAGTGGAGGCACGGGACGGTTTGCCGAAGTATGGAGAAGCAGGCGCGCTAGGTATGTTCATTATTGCCGTCGGATTTCTTGCAAGTCTTTTTTATGTCAGGATCATCAAGCAAACGCAGAAATACGCAGTAGTAACGGGTCGGGGTTACAAACCGCGGCTGGTTCAGTTGGGGAGATGGAAGCCGTTCGCACTCGGCTTCGTGGTGCTCTATTTCTGCACCGAGCTTCTCCTGCCCTTCTTGATATTTTTCTGGGCTTCTCTGTTGCCATATCTGCGAGTTCCTTCATGGGAAGCGTTGAACAAGCTCACGTTGGTCAACTACGCCAATATCTTCGATTACGGAGGAACAGAGCCGTTCGCAAACACATTGATATTGATCGCCGTCGCACCGTTGCTGACCATCGCGTTGAGCATTCCCGTCTCTTGGATCGTTGTGCGCAGCCGCTTTGCTTACCGAGGCACGCTCGACACTCTGGTGTTTTTGTCGCAGGCGATACCCAATATCGTTTTAGCAGTGACGTTGCTCTACCTTTTCTTGATCACCCGGAGCACGCTTCCGATTTACGGGACGATTGTCACTCTAATCCTCGCCAACGTCATCAACTCTCTTGCCTATGCGACCCGAACGATTAACAGCAGCATGATTCAAATCCACCGCGAGCTCGAGGAAGCTGCGCGGGTCAGCGGGGTGCCGGGGTTTGTTACGGTCATTAAAGTCACGATGCCGCTCGTTGCCGGCGCCGTGTTCAACGGTTGGCTGTGGGTTGTCCTGTTAACTTACCGCGAAGTGACGATGGCGCTGGTGCTTGGCTCGCCCGACAATCGCGTTATTTCGACGGTCATCTGGGCATTGTGGAGCGAGGGGCGGGTGCCTCAAGTGTCTGCCCTTGGCGTCGTAATGATGGCGACATTTTTTATATTTGTGCTGTTATTACGGCGTGTGTTTGGCGGCTTTTACGCGGACCGCCTCGCGTAACAGGAATCCATGACAGGTCACACGAACCGATGATCCGGATCCAAGGACTCACCAAGACCTTCGGCGGTGTCGGGGGGCAAATCGCTGCAGTGAATGGCATCGACCTTGAAGTCGAGGAGGGCGAGTTTTGCGTGCTCCTGGGGCCCAGCGGCTGTGGTAAGACAACGACCCTGCGCTGCATTGCCGGGCTGGAGCGGCCGGACGGGGGATTGATTCGGATTGGGCATACCCTGGTTGCCCATCCGGAAACCGGAGTTTTTGTGCCGCCTGAAAAGCGAGACATCAGCATGGTTTTTCAATCCTACGCGATCTGGCCCCACATGACGGTCTACGACAACGTGGCCTTTCCCCTTTCCTGGGGGAAAAAGAAAGTAAACAAGCACGAAGTCGGGAGGAGGGTCGACCATGCACTCGCGCTAGTTAAACTCGAGGCGCTCAAGAACAGACCTTCCACCGATTTGAGTGGGGGCCAGCAGCAGCGCGTCGCGTTGGCACGAGCGCTTGCCTTGGAGGCCAAGGTTATTCTGATGGACGAGCCCCTCAGCAACCTCGATGCTCGGCTGCGCGACGAAATGCGCATCGAGCTCAAGAGGTTGACTAGTCAACTTCGCGTAACCACGCTCTACGTAACCCACGACCAGATCGAACCGCTGTCATTAGCAGATAAGGTCTGTGTCATGAATGAAGGCTCCCTTTTGCAAATTGGCAAGCCGGAGGAGGTTTACAAGCAACCCAGGGATCGTTTCGTATCGGAGTTTTTGGGCCAGATGAATTTCCTTACGGGACGCATCGCAGCAGCCGATTGTGTGGAATCGGAAATCGGAAAACTCGCCGTAATGATACCAAGAGGCCTCACGATTGGCGATGAAGTAACCCTGGGTATTCGACCGGAGTCCATCGCCCTCAGAAGGAACTCAGAAGAGGTGTCAAGGTTTCCACAGGGCGAGGTGACGGTGCGATCCTTTTTGGGGAACTCCGTTCTTTATGAAGTGCGTGTCGGTGATGCGATGTTGAGAGTGCAGACCGGTGACGATTCTTTCTTGCCGCAGGATAGTATAGAACTGCATTGTCCAGCTGACGCCTGGCGACTCTTTTTGAAATCTTGAAATCAAGCTCTGAATGAGGCAAAGACTGCCGAAGTGACCGGACCGCTCAGGAGTATTGCTGCGGAGCAAGTGGGAAGTGTTGAGTCGTAGAAGTGCCGCGGTCAGACAGCGTCGGATCCAGACTGGGCGGCTTAATGATGAGTGTGCTATCAAATCCCCAGCTGAGGACCCTGGGCGTTATCCCGGGGGTATTTACCGATACCAGACCCTGTTGTCATGGTTATAGTATAGAAGGCTCGACCCCGCGGCCTCCATTCCAGGCTGCGTTGGGAAATAGACTATTTTGAGGAGGACAAATAATGAGGCGAAGTAACCTTCTGAAATCTCGTTCAAGCGTGATCATCATCTCAGCCGCCATCCTGGCGCTGGTCGCAGTCACCGGAACCGTCTGCGCTCAGCCAGCAAAAGAAAGAAATTAGAATCGCAAATGCTTCCCTCAGCGTCACGGCGCTGCCGCTGATCGCGGCCAAGGAGTGGAGGCTATTTGAGGAGCAAGGATTTGATCCGGAGATCATTCTCATTTCCCCGGCCATATCCGCGCCGGCCCTGATTTCTGAAGAAATCGATTACGTTGCCGGGGTTGGACCGGGGTCGGTCAGCGCGAGTCTGGGCGGGTTGCCATTGCGAGCAGTTTGGTTCTCTTCCGAAAGAGTTTCTTATTCGTTGATCGCAAATCCAAAATTTAAAAACGTGCCGGAGCTTCGGGGTAAGAAAATCGGCGTCACCGGCAGTTTGGGAGCAACGAACCACGTATCGCTCGTCATCGCGCTGGAGAAGCTTGGCCTGGTTCCCAGGGATTTCAATATTTTAGCCCTCCCGCCGACAGAAATGGTGCGTTCCCTCGAGTCTGGATTCATCGATGCGGCGTCATTGAATCCACCCGCAATGTTTTTCGCCGAAAAAAAGGGATTCAACAACATACTCGACATCGGCTCTTTGGTGGAAATGCCCGGAGGTGGTCTGACAGCGCTGACGAAAGCTATCAAAGACAAACCGGATGAGGTCAAGCGCGTTATCCTGGCGCTGCAAACTGCTAAAGATATAATCCAGAAATCAAAAGAGAAAAGTGTCGAGCTAATGATGCGGATACTAAAAATGGATAAAGAAATCGCTAACGACACCTACGAACTGTTCTTAAGGACGCTCAGCAAAAGCGGCATTCCCACCCGGGCGGGTATGGAAAATTTGCTAAAATCGATTCAGGCCCGCGGCCGTTTCGTCGATAAGAAGCCGGCATTCAGCGATCTCGCCGACGACCGATTGGCGAAAGAAGTCGCTAAACAATTAGGCTACAAATTGCAATAGGCTTCACCTTCGAAACACCGCGCTAGTCCTCGACCCTACCTGTTCAATTTTTCCTTTCACTTGCCCCATGCGTCGGCGGCCGTCGCAGGAGCGTAGGCCAAAAGCGCGCAAACTCCCTCGACCCCTCGACTCGGGCCCCGGCCATTGGCGGAGGGCTCCGCTTTGAACATGGTCAAAAACTCCGGCTTGTTATCGGGCGACAATGCTTTATGAGTGTTTCTCGTTGACGGACTTTTACATTTCCGGAATTCCAGAAACTCGGACATGTCGCTAGACCCGTTTTCGGGGCATTTCCGACGACTTGCTCGATACGGCTACCATCATTGGCTGCCCGCGCCGACTTCGGCGCCGCGATGCCAATGCACCAAGTTTTTCACCGCCGCCTCCTTCTCCGGGAAGAATTTGTCTTTGATGTCCGGTGCGGGGCGCGCGATAGATCGCACACAGCGACTGTCATATTAGACATCGTCTTCTTATTGCGGTAACAAAACTATAGAGCGAGGCTGAGGTAAGCTACGGCCACCGCGTGTGGTTCATCGACGCGGTGGCCAACCGTGTTTTGGAAGTGGGGGAGGTATCGTTATGACACCGGACGAAGAGACCAAAGTTCAAGACGTCATGACGAAAAATCCGCATACCTTAGGAGGCGGATAATGTGCTCGATCTGGCGGACGATTTGATGACCATGGCGCGCGTCCACCATATTCCGATCCTCGAGCGCGGGAAACTGGTCGGCATGCTGAGCCAGCGAGATCTTTTTTTTTCCGCCCTCGACAAACTCCTGGGCATCCGGCAAAAGGAGCAAAAGGATCTGATGAAGACGATCCGCGCCCGGGAAGTGATGAGCCATCCGGTCATTACGATCTCCGCCGGTGCCAGCGTGAAAGAAGCGGCGCGTTTGATGGGGGAGAACAAAATCGGCTGTTTGCCGTCGTGAAAGACAAACAGTTCGTCGGGCTGGTGACGGAGACGGATATCCTGCGTTACGTGGCCGGGCGGTAGAGCGGCGGGTGCCCGCCGCCAAGTTCAAAACGTTCAAGCGGTGCAACCCGCTTCTCCCGCAGCTCAGATTTCTGAGCAGCGTGGTCAGGTTTTTCTATTTGGTGTGTCCAGATGAATTGCTGTCGTGATCCATAGGGTGACTCTCATTTAGGTGAGGGAAGTCCCGAGGCGGAAAGAGCCAGAGGCCGCCTAGCTTGG
>Ga0214472_10001419_pt1 | contig 26987 bp, 21 predicted proteins | sample RVTome_6_FD_207662 | JGI IMG/M metagenome (GOLD analysis project Ga0214472, IMG submission 207662) | Soil microbial communities from uranium-contaminated site in the Upper Colorado River Basin, Wyoming, United States - RVT140D175 | ecosystem: Environmental > Terrestrial > Soil > Contaminated >...
CAAGATCTCGGGCAACTTCGGCCACACTGCGTTCACCATTGATCATCATACTCACGGCATCGATCTTGAACTGCCGATCGTATTTCTTTCGGCGTTTCTCCGTTTCCATGCCAGCTCTCCTTTCAATGAAGATACTGGCTTTTCTCCTTGTCTACAAAACGGGGTAAGGATCATGTCATTGTTCTGAGAAGTGAATAGGTCTTTGTATTGGCGAGTGAGAGCTGCTTGATAGCTCATCTCTTTCAGTTCAATTTGGTGCTGTAGTTGATCCTTGTTTTTTTGCATTTTTTTGAACTTCTCTATCAATTCGTCTGCAGAAAACGTATTTATGTCGAGGCAATATTCCTCGTGACCCATATCTTTCATCAAATTAGATACTTTTCTATGATAAGAAAGTGCGATTACTGGTTTCCTCGTCACATGGGATAAAAGGACTCCGTGGAATCTGGATGCTATGACAAAGGTCGTAGAAGCAAGCTCGGCCAGAAGTTCATCTACCGTTTCGATCTGATTATCTATGATAAAGCGATCTCTATCGTTTTTGTGGAATCTGGACTTTAGTTGATCGATTGCAGGTCGATCAGCGCCAACCTCGCCAGGGAAAAGTCGAATCGATGCATTCTGCCCGTGAAGCCACTGTATGAACTCTGTTAGTTTCTCCATGTAGGTTTGATATACTTTCTCGTCATATTCTGGCCAACAACCTGGTTTGAAGTATGTCATAGGACCAACCCCAATGACAAGCCCGTCCTCGCTTGAGGGAGTTTGGAACGGCGCGTCAATGCTGTGAGCCAAGTCAGGGAACACTGGATCGCCTCGATTGAAACCAAGTTTCGCAATAAACCTCTTTGAGTCTTGGTCTCTGAAGGACCGAGATGTTGCTAGTGCAAGAGCAGTCTTGATAAGTAAGAAACTGAGTTTAGAGTTTATTGGACCAGCTCCAACACTGACGAAATGTACTTTTGCCCCTCCCAAAAGTGCGCAGAGTGTCCATTTAAGAAGAGTGTAAGGATGTGAAAGTGGTCCACCAAAGTAATCGTCAAGCTGGCCTCCGCCGGAGATGATTAGATGATGGAATCCGGATATATTCTTCATAGATCTGATGATTATAACAATCTCAAGAAATAACCGAAAGATCAGATGTCTTGCTTTCAAAAATTTGCGATGTGTTGGGGTTGCGATCGATTGATCAGAGCCATCCAACCGCTCAGATGGTTTTCTGCTGATCGGAAAACAACGAATTCCATGTCTTTTCTCTGTGTCATCAGGATTGAGTGAAACTCCGTAGATCTCTAATTGGTTTGAGACTTTTCTTGCATTGTAAATCATAGCCTGTTGAATTGCCGCATCCCCCAGGTTTCCGAAACCAAAAGGGCCGAGAAGCGCTATCTTAAGAGTATTTGTCTTCATTGATTAAAGACCTCAAACTGATCCTTGGGAACGCTGATTGCCGTTCTGTCTTTGGGCGAGATCATTGAAATTTCCAACGGCCAGTGGATGCCAACCGTTAGGTCATCCCACCGAAAACCTCGTGCATGATCAGGACTATAGACAGTGGACATCTGATAAAACACCTCGGAATTATCCGTGAGAGTTTGGAATCCATGCGCGAATCCTTTTGGGACAAAAAGCGTTTTGTGGTTTTCCTCCGAAAGCTCAACGCCGATCCATTTTAGAAAAGACGGTGATCGTGGCCTGATGTCAACAATAACATCGTATATCTTTCCCCTGGTACATCGCACAAGTTTGGACTCGGCAAAGGGGGGAATTTGGTAGTGCATACCCCTAAGGGTGCCCCTTTTCATATTGAAAGACACGTTGCATTGCACTAAGTCAGCATCCAATCCGTGTTCTGCGAACTCTTGCTTTGACCAGGAACGGGCAAAAAAGCCACGATCGTCGGCAATCTTCTCCACATCAATAATATAAGCGCCAATGAGTGCTGTTTGATGAAATATCACATCGTCTCACAAAATTGTGGCTTCAGGAATGGGCACCACGAATTTTCCGCCCCATTCGCGAATGAATGCATTTTGCTTCATTATTTCATCCTTGAAATTCCATGGTAAGATGAAGAGATAATCAGGTTTGGTTTCGCGAATCCTGTCCGGGTGGTGGATCGGGATATGAGTTCCGGGCAGGTACTTTCCCTGTTTGTATGTGTTCCGGTCGACGGTGTAATCGATGAAGTCTGTTTTGATTCCACAGTAGTTCAGCAGTGTATTTCCTTTGCCTGGGGCGCCATAACCGACGACGGTTTTTCCTTCTTCCTTTGCCCCGATCAGAAAACTAAGCAGTTTCCGTTTGGTGGTTTTGACTTTCTCGCCAAAAGTGGAATAGTACGCTATATCAGTGAACCCCACGTCGATCTCATGTTGACGCAGGTTGATAACGCGTTCGCTGACAGGTTTTGAGATGTCTTCTACATGCCGGGCATAGATCCGAAGCGATCCACCGTGAGTCGGAATCTCTTCAACATCAAAAATGACGAGGCCATGTTCCGCAAATATCTTTTCAGAAGTAATCAATGAGAAATATGAAAAATGTTCATGATAGATGGTATCGAATTGATTTTCCTCGATGAGGCGGAGCAAATGAGGAAACTCGATAGTAACCACTCCGTTCGTTTTCAGAATAAGTTTCATTCCTCCGACAAAATCGTTGACATCCGGGACTTGGGCGAGAACATTAGCCCCGCAGATAAGGTCCGCCATTTTTCCCTGGCGGACAAGGTCTTTCGCCGTGGCAACGCCGAAAAACTTTACGAGAGTTGGTATTCCCTTCTCAATTGCAACCTTTGCGACATTTGCCGCCGGCTCAATTCCTAGCACCGGAATCTTCTTCTCAATGAAATGCTGCAAGAGGTAGCCGTCGTTACTCGCTAGTTCAATCACAAAACTATCCTTGTTCAATTTCAATCGCTCCGTAACCATATCCGCGTATTGTCGCATGTGCTCTACCCAGCTGTCTGCATATGACGAAAAGTACGCATACTCGGTGAATATATGATCAGGGCTGACGTATTCATCGAGTTGAACAAGGTAGCAATTAGAGCAGACGTACGCGTGCAGAGGATAGAAGGGCTCCATCTTGTTCAAGCTTTCCTTCGGGACGTAGCTTTCACAAAGTGGCGACATTCCGAGGTCGACGAATGTGTGTTGAAGTTTCGTACCGCAGAACATGCAGCCCTTGTCACCTATTGGAAGCGACTCATCCTTCATTGTACAGACTCCGCATCAGGAAAAATAATGGTTCGTATTCAAGAATTAGATTGGTATTTCTTCCTGCGGAACCTTCCAGCGAAGGTCTGCGGCGAGGAGGTTCTCACTCATCAATGTTTTTATCTGGTCGATTCTCTTATAGCGAGGTCCTTCGAAATCATCCAACTTCAGACCGATCTGCTTGTATGTTTCGTACAATTGCTCTGCGCCTTTGCGAGCGTTCCACTGCGGCTTCCACTGCGGGAGAACCCGAGTGATTTTTGAAAAGTCAGCGCGGTAGCAGCGCAGATCAGGTCCGGCGTCCTCTGCATACTCGACCTTGCAACCCGGGACAACATCTTTCACGATATCTGCAATCTCCCGAATTCGGTAGTTTTCCTGTGACTGCCCCACATTTAACGCCTGGTTATGTATGGCTTCTCTCGGCGCTCTTAGCGCAGCGATAAAGGCACGGGAGATGTCCTCGATGTGAACGATCGGCCTCCATGGGGTTCCGTCACTCTTCATGAAGATAAGCCCGGAAGTGAATGCCCACGCAACCAGGTTGTTGAGCACGATATCGAACCTCAGGCGTGGAGAGACTCCATACGCGGTGGCACATCGAAGGAACGTGGGGGAAAAGGAATCATCTGCCAGTTTGGAGACGTCGCGTTCGACATACACTTTGGACTCGCCATAGGGCGTAACCGGGTTGAGCGCCGAGGACTCGTCGACAGGAGTATCACCTGCTGCGCCATAATTGCTGCACGAGGATGCAAAAACAAATCTCTTGATACCTGTTTTCTTGCATAACTCTGCAAGGCGAACGCTTGCCAGGTGATTGATGTCGTATGTCAATTGCGGATTGAGATTACCAAGCGGGTCGTTTGAAAGTGCTGCGAGATGAATGACTCCATCGAATCCTCCGAGATCTGACGCATCAATGTCTCGGATGTCCTTTTTAATGGTTGGAATATTCTGATCCCATTCTCCGAATGTTGATCGGCGGTAGAGGTCCGAATCAACACCAACTACATCGAATCCTTCATTCAACAGTAGCGGCACCATGACTGAGCCGATGTAACCTCGACTACCTGTGACCACTATCCTCATTGTCTTGACCTTTAAGAATTGTTCGAAAAACTATTTATTTTCCAAGTAATTTTAGAGTTCGTTCAAGAAGACGATTCCATTTCTCCGGGTCGAGATAAAACCGAAATACCTCGAAATAACATAACACCCGTTGGCGGAAATTCAGTTGGCTGCGATTAATCCCCTTTATGAATTCGACAAGCCTCCTCGATCGAGGATAGCTTCGCTTCCCAATTGAAGAGGGGTTAAACCAAGCGGCCCATTCCGAATCATTCATACAAAGTTTCGTTGACCCCCCTTCATGCAAACGATGAAAGTATAACCGATGCGGGACCTCACAAAAGTGGCCATGAAGCACCAATTCGGAGAGGAGAACTTTGTCTGCCGAGTGGTAGTCAGCCTCCATCGCAGTCTTCAACAGGACATTTCGTCGAATCACCCCATACTCCGCATTGCAATCATAGTCACGAATCCGTCGCATAACCTTTTTGAACCGGATAACAGGGTCATCGTCAAGAAAAGAGAAATCGTCTACATAGTCACCGAGATCATTTCCGTCATCGTCAATGTTGATTGTCCTTGGATAACAAAGGATAACCTTAGGGTTTTCCTCAAGGACCTCGATACACTTTTCGAAGAGTTCTGGTGCCATCAGGTCGTCATATGTAGCCCAGCGAAAAAATTCCCCTCTCGCAAGGTGAACGGTTCTATTATAGTTTGCAGCAACACCCAGGTTTTCCGAGTTCCTGCTATATCGAACCCGACTATCGTTCTTCACGAACTTCTGGCAAATTGTGGCAGTAGCATCGGTTGAACCATTATCTGAAATAATGAGTTCAAAATCCCGAAAAGTCTGGGCAAGAATCGCTTCAATCGCTTGAGCTAGGTATTTTTCGCCATTGTAAACGGGTAGTCCTACACTCAGCAAAGGTACATGATTAGAGATTGATAGTTCCATAGGTTTGAATCACAGCTTGCCGAAAAACACCAATCATTGCCGTTATAGCCCGAACCTTGACTTTATGACGGACCGAATTTTCGAAGGGAATGTCACAAGAACAAAATGTTTGTAAAAGTCTGTTTCGCGTTGTTCGATCGTCCTGGCAAGAAACAGAATTGCTATGTATAAGCCAGTTCCTAGAATGCCCAATAGCACCCAATGAATATGAAGGGCAAATCCGCCCAAAAAGAAGGCAGATGTGCATGAACCAGCAAGAAGACTCTTGAAAACGACTTGGTAGCGAAAGTTCTGTAAAACGCCTTTTGGAAGTAGTAAAAGGAACGAACTCATGACGAATATTTCAGTGATCCCTGTCGCCACCGCTGCCCCAATTCCTCCATTTGAGAAGTGATCCTGAGTGTATGGTATCAAAATGAAGTTGAGGACAACGTTGATGGGGATCGTCACAAGGGATACAGACATGAGTGATTTCTGCTTGTCAGAAGCCAAGAGGGTTGTCCCTAAGATCATATCGACATATAAAAAAAACATACCCCCCGCTAGACACTGGAGAAGTATCACTGCCTGTGCATATTCTTCAATTCCATAGAAAATGCTCACAACCTCTTGTGAAAATGCTATCATGCCAATAGACATTAGAATCCCAAACATAATGACATACTCAAGACTCTTCTGCGTCGTCCTCCGATGCATATCGCTCTCACCCTTCCAGAGTCGGGCGAGTACCGGGTATACTGCCACGGTCAATATTTGTGGAAAGTTCATGGATTCAAAAAAGCGATATGCGACGCCATAGTATCCAATCACCTCTTCGGGAACCATTTTCGACAGCATTACGGAGTCAATCCGATAGTAAATGGTTCCAAACGCGACAAGAAAAAAATACGGTGCACCAGTTCGAATTTGAGTGAACGCGTTGCGCCAGTCAACCTTAGGGATGGACTTGACTAGTGATTTCGAAAACCTGAGCATTACGGAGGTATTGATGAACCCTCCGGTGACAATAATAATCGCTATGAGGATGGCATTGGCACCCAGTAACAATGCGACTACTGCAACACTACTTACGAATAAGCGCTCCGCAACCGCGGCAAAAGAAGTAAATTGCAACAACTCATGCCCTTGATAACATGCGAAGAAAGTGGTCGTCACTGCCCACGCAAGAAGACCTAAGCTCATTATTGTCAGGATCGTGTTCGTTTCTTCATTGTAATGTGCAAACCGTGCAAGAAGTATTATACTTACAATAGACAGAAGCGCAAAAAGCATGCGGAGTGCAATTGAGTCAACAAGCAACTGCGCTGTCGAGTCTTTATTGCGTGATACCTCCTTCGAGATGAGATAGTTACCTCCATAATTCACCAGCACTTGGAATATTCCCACAATCGAGATTGCCAAGAAAAGTCGTCCATACTCAACTGCCCCAAGATAGCGAGGAAGAAACAGAGTTAAGAGGATGCCACCTGCCATTGTGAATATTTGCTGCAAAACAATGATAGAAGTATTCCGAACCACACCTTTTGCAACATCTTGGAACATAAGATCACCTGACTTAGAAGCAATGCGGGTTGACGATGGACCTATACACTTCTTTTGGTTTGTGGAGTTTTTCGAAGAATAATGTTATATCCTTGCTCAGCGTCCGTGCCGATGTAGCCTAAGCTCAATATTTTTGTAATAAGATTCAGGGTGCGCCAAAACAGCATGAACCATTTTCTTTCGTATTCCGGGTGATCCCATGTAGAAAACCTGTAAAGTTCGATAGAGAGGTTATTCTTCTTTGCAAATCTCCTTATTGCGGGCGGAGACATGGAGAACTTGTGGAATGATTTGAACGGATAATTGCCTGGAGTGCCGGCTTCCTTCAGTCCGATGAAATACTTGTAATACCAAACATGAACCCAGTGAGGTGTGAATTTCGTTAGCAGACCACGCAGTGTTAGAACATTTGGTGATGCAAGTATTAATAATCCCCCAGACTTCGCAGCCTTGTTCATGTTGCTTAGTGCCAGATTTGGGTGGATCAGATGTTCAAGAACATCCCAGCATATGATCAAGTCGAATTTCGAGCTTGGGAGGAGGTCCGATTCCAAATCCCCTAGAATCTTCTCAGAGAGATAGTCATTTTTGTCAAGTTGCTCTTGTGAAATATCTATCCCCACAAGTCGGGCCTCTTTTGAATACTTGAAATGGTTTATCGACCCGCAACCAGCTTCCAAAATTGTGATTGATTTTGGGTTGCCAAGTAACGAGTCGACGATTGACTCTAGTGATTTTTCTTGCTCCAAGAAGGATCCTCCTGTTGCTTACTGAATAATTGAAGTGTTGGTCGGTTAGATTACTTCGCGAAAGGTGCGAGAGACTTTTTGCAAGTGTATTTACGATTTGTCAATCTGATCCGAAAGGAGATTCTCCGTGCATGAAGTTGTTCTAATTTTTGGATTGTCAGAATCATCGCTTTTTTGAAGACGATATTTTAGCACTGCAATAACAAATTGAGGTAGCTTCAACATCCTTCGCCAGCGTGTTGGCTGGCGGATAAGGCGATAAAACCATTCCATACCGATTCTTCTGATAAGCAATGGAGCTCGTGGTGTCACTCCTGCCAAGAAGTCGAAAGTTCCCCCCACTGCAATTGCAACTGGTATTCTCAGTCGCGGCTGGTTTCTCGAGATCCACAACTCTTGGTTTGGTGCCCCGTAGGCTACGAGAAGGATATCTGGCTGTGATTTGCATATCGATTCACAGATACTATCGTCGTTTTCAGGGTTCGGGGATCCAGAGAGCGTGCCTGCAATACAAAGATCCTTGTTTCTCCTCCTGAGTTTTTCAGCTGCCACCTTGGCGATACCTTCGCCCGCGCCAAGAAAGAAAATCCGCCAACCATTTTTGGCAGCTGCAAGTGCTAACTTTTCAACAAGGTCTACTCCAGGAACCCGATTCTTGATCTTATGTCCCAGGAATCGGATCGCCCATGTTATTCCAATCCCATCGGCAAGGTTCAAATTGGCGGAGTTGAGGACATCCCGGAAATGCTTATTTGACTGTGCGGTCATAACCATCTCCGGGTTGATTGGGAAAACGGTATGAGTATCTCCGCTTCGCACCATCTCACCGAGAAGCTGGATCACCCTCTTTTCCTCGTATGTATCTATGCCGACGCCAAGTATATCTACTTTTTTCAAGAATCCATGCAAAAAATGTGCTACAACTGTTTTTCTATTCTCTGGAAGAATCCTATCATACCATTTCGAAGCTTTGAAATCCTTCGACGAAGAGATGTTCTTTGATTAGAATGGTATTCTTTGGAGCGGTTGCCAACAGCCAACACTTGAATGGTTGTCACCCTCAGATAGCAAGATCATGTAGATTACCGTTTTCCGAAGATTGAACCCGCTTAGCTGCCAGGAGTTGATTCCTTGCTGTAACACTCTGATAGACAGACTCCAATGTTTTGCCGATTGCTATCCAGTCATAGTTGTTTCGGGTAAATGCAAATGCCTCTTCGCATATCCTAGTCCGAAGTTCCTCGTTGTCAAAAAGTTCAATTATGCTTGACGCAAAATCTTCCGGAGTGTCCGCAAGTAAGACATGTTTCCGGTGGACCACATTCAAGCCCTCGCATCCCAGAGTCGTTGAAACAATGGGCCGCATCATTGCCATGGATTCAATGGCCTTGATTCGAGTCCCTCCACCGATTCGCAAGGGAATGACCGAAACCTGCGCGCGCGAAATGTATGGCCGAATATCGTCGACAAAACCGGTAACAACTATTTTGTCGCTCGCCTTCATTTGAACTTCGACTGGAACGTCGGGACCAACCACATAGACCTTTGCGTTCGGGGCTTTTCGTTGGACAAGCGGAAAAATTTGCTCCAGGAAAAAGAGGATACCATTGTGATTAGGGAAATACGACATCGCGCCGGAAAAAATTATTGAATGAGGTTCAGGTGCAATCTTCTGTGGGGCGAAGAAATCAAGATCGACCCCATTTGGAATAACATAGACAGGCGTCTTCACATCCTTGGTGATCATCTGTCGGTCGCGTTCAGAAGTCGCAAGGAGCCCCGCGAAGAGATTACCCAGTATAACCTCATGACGTCGCAGCAAAATGTAATCCAGGAAGAAGAACAACTTTCGCATCCCAAAAGGAGCTTCCTTGAACGAGCGGTAGTTGTTGTCATATTCCACATTTTGTGTATCTGCCAAGTGAACATAATTGCCCGGGGTTCCGTAGACACCAAGAAGAGAAATCGAATAGTGGATCAGGTCAAATTGCTCAGAGGCGCAGAGCTCGCGGAGCCTTCTGGCCAGGTCCGGGTTAAATAACCTGTGTGCGGGACTTTTCCAGGTAAAGTACAACCAGAGAAATTTCAAGATCTTGACAGTCCTAGACCTCCGGCTTTCAAAGAATTCTACTGAGGTACAGGTAATACCAGACAGCTTGATGAAATCTACTTCCTCCTTTTTTGACCCAAGACCAAGGAGTGTTACCTCATGACGCTTGGCTACTTCTCGCAATATGTTGAACAATCGCTTTGAGAAGCCCGCGTTGGGTGGGAAGGGGGGAGCATGTAATACCATCAAAATCTTCATGCGACCCAATTGCCATTCGATAATATTGCCGTTTGTTGAAGTTCAACACCGCGTTTCTCTGCGACAGCAGATTTCACAATTGACTGTACATTGTCGAGCCATAGTTCAATGGCATGATGCTGTTCAACGAATTTTCGTCCTTCAATTCCCATTGTTTTTGCAATTTCAGGATTGTTCCATAAATGAAGAATGGCATTCTTCAATGCCCGCGGATCGTGAGGAGGCACAAACAGTCCGGTCTTTCCCTCTTGTATCACATCAGCTTGCCCTTTCACTCGAGAACATATTACTGCTTTGCCCATAGCCATGGCTTCAAGTATACTGGTGGTTCCATTATCCGTATCCGTTGGAAGTATTGGCATCACAACGAATCTGGAACGCGCGTATAGATCCCTCAGTTCAAAATATGTTTTTTTTCCGATCGTTAATGTAGGCCTCAGCGCGCCAGGTTTTTTCACAGCATCTAACCACTCATCCTTCTTCCCCGGGAAAGATCCGGCTGCAATATGGCAGGGGATCTCCGCCTCCTTAAGAGCCTCGATTAACGTACCATAGTCGCGCATCTCTCTACCGACCGAACAAATCATATCACCTTGACCGTCCATTGGTCTCCAAAACTTCGTATCGACTGGCCATCGCAGAAGCGGAACTCGCGATGAATCGTATCTCATTTTCACCATTGCAGCATTTCGCTGAACGGACGACATTAGTATTATCCGTGAGAACTGTTTTCGAACAAGCTTCAGTAGAAACGCTTTCTTAGGCTTCGTGATCCATGAGAAAATACCGACGTGCGGTGTCTTGGAAAATGTTGCCTTCTGAAGGAACGCGAACGGTATCCCTAAGTTCTCTGCCCATGATATTATTGCATCATACCTGTTTCTGAGCCACCACGCTTCCATGACTTGAGAAATGGAAAATGGGAAAAACTTGTAGACGAAACGTCTATAAAGAGGCGCGCATGTAAGGAACCGCTCGTCTAATATCTCGCTCTGGAGGGTCTCAGCAAACAGAGAAATGCGCGGAATTTGGTCTTGCGATTCCTGGTTCTTGGTCTCTTTCGGATCAGGTCGGTTCAGGCCGGCTGTTACCAGTGTTAATACTTTCAGTTGCGATCTACTCCAGTGCTATGAATCTAATTCTTCGACCATTGGAGGTGCATTCTTTCCCCCAAGAAGAGATTTAGTTTTCCAAACATACCACCGATACATCTGATATGGCCCGAACATCCGAAAAGCGAATCCTGCCATGCCAATAGAGTTGACCATACTAATTCTTCTAATTTCGAATAAGTCAACTCCAAAAGTCGCCGGGCCTGTCCAGCCACTGCATGCGGTTGCATAACCGGCGTCTTTGACCATTCGTTTTATTTTATCATTCGCGAGACCATACGGATATGCAAAAGTTCGAACCGGAGCGTTAATCATTATTTCAAGAAGTTCCCTCGAGCGGGAAATTTCTTCCCACGCCTTTTCCTCTGGCAAAGACGGCAGCCTCGGATGATGCAAGGCGTGTGAGCCAATCTCGAACCCTGCTGAATGTAGCTCCAATATCTGCTGTTGGTTCATTAGGGGAGCCACCGCGTTTTGATAGCGACGGTCCCAGATGCTCGTTTTTACATTCGGATCTCCCAATACAAAAATAACTGCTTTCATCCCCATTGATTCAAGAATTGGGTATGCAATTTCATATGTCTCAACGTACCCATCGTCAAAGGTCAAGATCACAGGTTTTTTGGGGAGATTAAGCTCTCCCGCCAGATAGAGCCGATAGTCGTTGAATGTGATCGCCGTAAAACCCCATTGATCCAACAACTCTAGTTGACGTCGAAATTCTCTTTCTTTAACACAATATTCATGTAGTACATCGTTTGTCTCTTTCGACAGAATTCGATGGTACATTAGCACTCTCATTTTTGAGGGGTTCCCCAGACCTCCTTTCCTGACTATTTCAGGGGTAATCGTTTCAGGAACTCTCATTTGTATTGAAGAATGCGACATGCTTAGAACCGCAAAGCTGAAATAATGATTCTTAGTTGAAATTCCGGATGCGCAGAATCACAAGAATTCTTAGCGCAATCAAACGAAATGATAAGCACTCTCTACACGATCGGCTTTATTTCCTTGAGTTTTTGCATTTCCTATCGTGGCAGGATGATCTGCTTCTCTGAGGAGCAAGGGGAGTAAGCCCATAAGCACTCCGAGATAAATCATGTTTCTATGAAAAGTGAGTTGCATGTCAACATACGATACAACTAATTGATTCAGGATGGCGGCGATCACCATTACGCAAACTGCTTTTAGAAAGGTGTCGTCAATTTTTTTGAAAGCATTGGATGTCTTCATGACAAAAGCAATAATGAAGAAGGCAAAGAGAAAGAATCCAACCGGCCCGGTCTTTACTAATAACCATAGTATTTGGTTGTGTGTGACATACCCTTTTAGAGCGAATGTTCCATAGACTCTCAGAGGCAATTCGTATTTCCTTCCAAAGCCAAGCCCCAAGATGGGTGATTTTTTTAATGTCACCGAGAGATTATAGTTTTCCTGATCTCGGGCGATATTCGAAGTATAGTCCTCCCAGTTAATGACATTTGGGTCCTTGATGACTGTGGATTTTACCATTTGAGCGACTTGACCCATACGTCCCCCAAGGTCCCAATATATTGCAAGATATACTCCAAAGAGAACTGCGAAGAGAGTGAGGAGGATGAGTATTTTCTTCCGCTTAACCTTAGGGAGCATAAGAAGCAATGCGCAAAAGGCGGTCACGGCAGACGCAAGGGCAGCACGCCGATTAGCCACATAAAAACCCAGAATCAATGGTATCATAATCCATCTCAGTGCTCTCCTTTGTTTACCACGGAAACCATAAACGTAGTATCCTGCAAGAAGTACAAAGAGGGTTACCGCAAAAACAGGGTCTTCATGATTCATCAAAGTCCTTGCGCCTCCAAGGCTTATTCCTCCGGCAATAAAGCGTCCGGCGCCCTGAAGTGCTTTGCAAGTTATTGCCAGGATGCAGATCCAAATGAGGGTGTAAACTTGTTCCTTTGTCTGAATAACTTTTCCAGTAAAAAAATACATAATCCCCAGATATGAGAGTGCGCGTACTTCCCACAAAGAAATCATGGGATCTCCTCCATTTGCAAATCCATGGACCAAAGAGACAATCAACCAACTGAAGAAAAGCCCCACCGCAGCTACAATTGCGGTTTTCGAGCTTTGTCGATCTCTCTTGATCACTGAAACGAGAATCCACATCGCAATTAAAAAGCATAGGTGGATTTCCATGGGAGTCAAAAAGCCGACGGAGAGATTGGGGAAAATAGCGTTGAGCGTCAGAAAATAGGAGGCCTTGTAAGTCATGGGCTCAAACCCGGGGATGGCAAACTGATCAAAAACGAGGACCAATCCAACAAAAACAAAGAATCCCCATTCCAAACGATAGTAAGTAATAATCGCGATTGTTCCGATCGCCAGACCCGCAATACTAATATACAGATCGCCGTTGGTGAAGACATGGATCAAACCAATTGAAATAGAGCCAACAACAACAAACGCGGCAGGGAGAAAACTTTGTGATGATCCGAGCCAAGCATTGAAAAACCCGACTCGATTACCGCGTGAACCAGCAACCAGGTAACCCATCAAAACTCCGGGGGTTTTTCCATTGTGAACATGTGCACCATTGCAATTGCGACTACAGCGAGGGCAAAAACGGCTGCCAAAAAATATTGCTTGACACCTATCTTATCCGATCTAAGGCCGACCACAATTGCTGCGAGTAGTGATGCTATCAGTGCGACGAGAGTCATACTCTATTGCGCGTATTCTTTAGTAACTCTGTTGAAAACAAAACCTATGACTTGATTCTGATTTACACGCCGGAACATTTTTTCAATATGTTCATGCTTCGTTCGGTTAGCGTCTACTACCACGATGAGGCCATCCATCTGATTTGTCAGGAGAATAGGGATGCGTGGCTCGTGTAGGGCAGGCATGTCAACGATGACAAACTCAAATTCCTGTCGAAGAGAGTAAAGTACATTCCGAAACGAAGCGAGCTGATCCAGGCCAAGGGTGGATTGCGCTTCGGCAAGTGAGACTTGCTCCCCATTTCCCAGATAATCCGCATTGAGTGAATGAAAGGGCATCTGTCCCGCTGAAAGGATGTAAAGATGCTTCACTTGTGTATGGGAAACCTGGATGGGGCGGTCATTTAGAGTTTCTGCAAGTCCAGGGGCAAGTCGGGTTCCAAATATTTTGTGAATTCTTGGACTTTGAAGATTGAGATCAACCAGTACAGTGTCCCTTTGGTTTGCGCTTGCCAAGGAAACAGAGAGATTTGAGGCGACGAGGGTTTTTCCTTCTCCCACGTTTGCACTGGTGATTCCAACTGTGAGGTTTACACCAGTATGCTCCTTCGCGAGCATTGAGTAGTTAAAGCAATTGTAGAACATTGGCGATACCACGGCCGAGTCAATATGTTTCCCCCGCTCAGGATTAAACATGATCGGCTTGAGTAATCGCACAAGACTGTGCTTATCCTCCGGGGATTTCGGATCGAAGGTGCCTTCGTTTTCGTCTTCGAATGACAAGTTCCCGTTCACTTCCATACTAGTTTTCAAACATGGTAATTGATCTTAATGCCTGGTCGCTTCGGGTAGCATAGCAATCACCGGCTTTTGATAGACGGCAATATCTTTTGGGGAACGAATGGTTGTATCAAGGAATTCAGTAACAACCGTTGTTATGGCTCCAAGGAGAATCCCGAGAGCAATGCTCCCCAATATGATCAACGGCCTATTCGGTTTTGTAGGTGCTGTTGGAAAAGGTGCCGGATCCAAGATGATAAACTGGTTCGCCCCACGTTTCCCAACCTCCTCATTGATCTTCGCCTGCTCCAGCTTTGCTCTCATCTCTTCGTACTGCTTTCTGTTCGTTTCAAAATTTGATTGTTTTTCTTGGTTTTGTCTGTCTGCGGTGGAACTTTCTTGCAGCTGGCCTATTGTTTTTGTTCGCTTCCTTTCAACTTCCCACTGCTGATTTTGTGCTTTACGCATTTCCACCTCTACACCTTTCTCAATTCGACTGAGGTGTACAAGCATTTGATCCTCGATTCTCTGGACTTCCGGGTAGTTTTCGGTGTAGCGACGGACAAGATCATCGTGGTCATTAACCAATGTACGTAGATCATCCACGAGAGGTAAATCTTCGATAAGAAGGGATAAGAGCATTTGTTTCCCGCTTTCGCTTCTCAGGAACCGGGAGTTTTGACGAACTATGTCAGGAAGCGAACGGAGGTTTCCAAGAACCTCCTGATACTCACGAATCTTAGCAGTGAGCGCCGTGATTTGCTTTTCCAAGTTGTCAATTTGGTTATAGATGGCTCGGCTCTCCGGAGCGTCAGTCGCGTCTTTCTTAATTGATATTACCAAGTTCCGCGCACTTGACTCAAAGATCTCCCTGTATTCTTCTGCTTTTTTCTCGTAATAATCCACAGTTGCTTCATTTTGCACATTTTCGAATTGAACTTTTGTTTTGATAAATAAATTTGCCAGAATTTCTGCACCGCGTTGAGCTCTCCCAGGGTCACTGTCACTATATCCGAGAACAAAGGAATCAGAACCAGGACGGTTAACGATGATACTACTTTTTGCGGCAGAAATGATTGCGTTCTGCTCGGCCTCGGATCCTCTACGCATGATCCCCAAACTATCAAGGAGCGTCTGAACAAAAGTCCTGCTGTAAACAATCTCGTTCGTGTTGCGCATCTGCTGCTCCAAAGCGAGACTCATTTCCCATCCAGTGACCGGATTAAGGATCTTGTCAACGCGGACGAGGAATGTCGTTGTCGATTCGTACTTTCGGGGAAGCTGGAATGCCCCGATAATCCCTATCGTCGAAACTATGATGGCTGGCATCAAGAGGATTTTCCATCTTCGCCGAAGGACGTTTCGAATCTCGAATATTTGCAACTGGGCGGTTCTCACGGGAAGCCTCTATGAGTAATTAAGGAACTAAAGGTTGTTTTGTGATATTCATCTCAAGCGATATGGAAAGATCTCTGCAGCCAGGTTTTTCGTGGCCTAGGAACGCAGTAACAAAAGGTACATAATAAATAAAAATAATTTGTGATGAAAGCACACATCGATTGTCGCTAAATGGGGAAAAAGAGTATATTCCAACCTGATAGCGGGCACTACGAGCAGATTGGACGCCGCAAACCGGATTTGTATTTTACCTCGAAATTGTTGAATCTACCTTGAGAAATCCATTGCTATCTTTATAGGGCTTGAGTATGAGATCGAGCGCATTTGTCTTATCCGTATTCGCCATCCTCGGGATTACTATCTCTTTCAACATCTGTGGTTGTTCGAGCGCCGACGTATCCACGCGACAGAGCCCATCACGTTCAGCAACGCCGACGCAGTACATAACTCCGCAGGCTTTCACCGACACCTCGCGTATTGCGGTTGGTGATTCGATCAGCTTCTCTGTTTGGCAATACCCCGAATTTACAGCTCGTGGAGTCGTCAAGGCCACAGGAACCATTGGGGTTCCACTTGTTGGAGAGATTTTGGCCCTCGGCTATTCGGCGGAAGAGTTTACTCAACAGTTGAAACGCCGGTTGGGAGAGTTCATCAAAGGGGACATAAAGCTCAATGTGGTTGTTACTATTGCACTTCCAAAGATCACCGTATTAGGTGCGGTGTCCCGCCAAGGGAGTTTTCCAACATCCCTTGATGTTGCTTTGCTCGAAGTACTATCCGCTGCTGGCGGTTGGTCGCCCGACTCAGACACGCGTTTTGTTCGAATCACTAGGGGAAACCCAATTAGTAGCGAAGCATCCTCTTTCGAGGTTGACGTTGATGATCATCTTTCGCGGGGCGATATTCGGTCGCTTCCATCCATACGACCCGGGGACGTTGTTTATGTTCCGAAGAAAGAGAACTATGTCCGTGAGCTCTCTGAGTTCTTTCGCGATGCATTGCTCCTCATTGGCCTGTTTGGACTTTTGAATTAGGGTTAGAGATAATGGTTCGCCTTTTCACTGTAATAGGTTCTTCTTGTATTCCGGTACTTCTGTGCATAACGACTTCCTTTTCACAAGTTGTTCGGGAGCAACAGGATCGCTTGAACCATTTCGGATCTCGAGTCGCAGCTTTGGGCGACTCCTATGTATCGGATGCTTATGACGTTTCAGCAGCATTCGTGAACCCGGCTAGTATTCTATTTATTGAGAGCAAGAATATCTTGTTGGATGTTCACCAGGACTGGAAGAACATGGCTCTTCAGGAGGGCATAGCTGTTCCCATTTTAACGAGGGGCGTGTGGGGACTTGGCATTTCGGCGGGCATCCGCCACGCGGGTGTCATCAAATCAGAGAGCACAGTTTCCGGTTTGAGTTTTTTGGAGTATTTCCTTAACGTCGCGGCGAGTCGCCTGCTGGCAAACGCTTTCAGCTTTGGAATAGGTGGAGGAATTACCTACGGGTCTGTTGATGGGTCGAATCAGCTTGCATTTAATGCGAGTTCTGGTTTGCTTTACGCCCCATCTTCTGGAGTCACCTATGGAATATCATATGGGGCATCAAGTCGTGTCATCTATGAATATGATGTCGCGAAGATTCGAACAAGGCTACTTAGGGACTCAGTTTCGCACAACATTCAGATTGGCATCACAATGCGTCTCCCGATAAGAACTGGACCCCGGAGTTTCTCACTCTCTATAGCCAGCCAAAAGTACATCGGAGTCAGTGGGCTTGATTACCGAGTCGGCATCGAAGCATATCCACTTGATTTTTTTGCACTTCGCGTTGGATACTCCATACGCGACAAGGCTGTTTCCGCGCGCTACGGTGCTGGCATTCGGTTTTCGTTTCTTGAGATCGACTACATGATTGCACCAAGCAAATCTGTCAATCGATTCCAAGCTATTACGTTCTCCTTTGGGCTTGGGAATCGATAGGATTCTTGTTTCTCTCTTGCTAAGAAATCTGATGAGAAGCAACTAGATGATTGTCCCCTGATTCTTTTTGGAATAGCTGTTTGAGAGAATGATTGATAAAGGGTGGAATGGCCTGATTGCGCATGATGATTGAGAATTGGCGAGGTTTGGTTTGAGAACTCCCAAGGGTCTCGCAGTCGGTTATTAAGGTCACGGGCAGCTTGGGATTAGCCCTCAGTATTGTTCAGCGAGCGTGGTTGACGAATCTCTTCTAAAGTAAATAGTTAGGTTTCTAATACAAAAGCACATGAATATTCTTTGTGATTGAATTACCTTCATAAGAATTGTTAGAAAATCCGCATGACTGTGGTTCCAGAATAGCCACGAAAGAAACAGGTAAACCGTCCCGGAAGATTCCTATACTGCTAGCCGATTTCCTATGAGGAAGTCCATATTTTCTGTTAACTTTTAGGTGTTTGTGTGATGCTTGGCACTGTGATCTGAGTGTAGATTCGCTATCATTCAGCACCAAGTCAGTACGTCATTGACCCTTCTAAATCTAAACCAGGTAACCTTTAATCCTTATTGACCCGTTCTTTGGGGACCGATTTGCAGTTTCATTCTTTATGGCCTCTTTTTGCCTTCGCGAAGACATTGACTGAATTCATATCAAATATTTTTGGCAACAACGCAATTACAATCATTGAGCTACTGGCAGGTTTTTGTGTGGCTCTTCTGGCAGCGCTGCTCATGACGCCTGGGGTCATCAAACTTTCGAGAAGGATTGGCGCAATAGATCAACCCGACGAAAGAAAGTCTCACTCCATACCCACTCCCCGATTAGGGGGAACGGCTGTCTTCTTGAGCTTGTGCTTGGGTTTAACCGCCTTGTTACTATTTGATAACCCGCTTATCATGAGCTCATGGCTTGCAGGAACGCAGGGTTTAGCTCTGGCCATTGCCTGTACACTGATGTTCATACTCGGGGCGTGGGATGATCTGAAGACATTAGGACCTGCAAGAAAGTTTGGGATTCAAATCTGCCTAGGTACCTTAGTATATTTTGCAGGATTCAAGATTTCAGGAATAACACACCCATTCACACTTGGATTGTTACCCCTTGGCGCGTTTGAGTATGTGGTCACCTTACTATGGATCATCGGAGTGACGAACGCTGTCAATCTCATCGACGGGTTGGATGGCTTGGCGCCGGGTGTTTCTGTTATTGCTGCCAGCACGATGATTCCAATAGCTTTCATAAACGGCGATGCTGCATCCGCCGTTGTTCTTATGGTCTTAGCAGGCTCTATCCTGGGTTTCATGCGCTATAATATTAGTCCAGCCAAAATCTTCATGGGAGATTCTGGGAGCCTCGTTCTTGGGTTTTTGCTTGCCGTTCTTTCTGTAAAGAGTTCGACGAAAGGGACAACCGTTTTTGCTCTTATTGTTCCAGTACTTGCCCTGGGCCTTCCTATCATGGATACATTGCTTGCAATGATACGTCGTTTGTTGGGCTCGTTTGTCGGAGACAAGAAGCAAACGGCACCTTTACGAATAAAGGCAGTCTTCCGTCCGGATAGAGGCCACATTCATCATAAGCTTGTGGCAAACGGATTCTCGAGCCAGAGGGCGGTCTTGGTTCTTTACGCCGTATCATGTCTTCTTGGACTTTGTGCGTTTGCCGTTACCGTAGCCAACAATGTTGTCGCTTCCACCATCCTCGTTGTCCTTGGGATTGCATGTTTTGTCGGAGTCAGAAAGCTGAATTACCGTGAGATGGCAGTATTCAAAAATGGGATGCTGCTTCCGTTGTATGATTCACCTGCTCTCAACAAAGATTCTATTAGGATCTTTTTTGATCTTGGCTTTATACTTTTCTCAAGTGCCCTGTCCTTGGCTCTGACCGTCCAGGGCAATCTTCTTGCGGAAGATGGAAGAGATTTCATATTCGTCCTTGCAATCCTTGTTGGAATAAAACTGGTTGTATTTGCAGTCTCGGGGATTTACAGGCGTGGGTCTATCGAGATCGGAATTACGGACGCCCTTCGGCTGATCAAGATTGTTGGTGTGTCTGTTCTTGCAACAAGTGTCATCTCATTTTCCTTTTTTAATCCAGGGACTGTCAATCTTGCTGGCTGGCTTCTTGAGTTTTATTTTTTGGTAACGTTTGTGCTTGGATCACGAATGTCGTTCCAGGTTCTGAAAAGACTTGCCAAGCCCGAGATCAAAGATCGCAAGAGAATTGCTATATATGGGGCGAACCACCAGGGAGCGTATCTGGTCGATCAAGTTTCGGATGGAAATTTGAAAGGAGCTGAAATAGTGGGGTTCTTCGACGAGAATCCAGCGATGGAGGGTAGAGACTTTGAAGGTAACAAGATCTTTGGTGGTCATTGGAAGATATCATCGATTCATAAGAAATCGCCTTTTGATGAACTACTTATTACCGATGAACACATTTTTCCTGAAGTCTTCAAGAGGCTCAAACTGGAATCGCGCAGATTAGGCTTTTCAATCAAAAACATCGAAGTTAACTTTACTGATTCAACAAGCGAGACTCTAAGAACATCGAACTTGCAACATATGCATCAGGAACCACAGCTTTCCAATATCAATTCATAGAGACCGAAAAAAAGTTCAGCAATATCTCACAATAATTGAATAGTCCGTTTGGCATGGTTCCAAGCGGACTTTTTTTATGACCATCGTTGTATTCTGTTGCAGAAGCGATATTATTGTCATATCCTTTTGTTCTCAAAAATCTGAATTCTAATCACGAAGGCTAACTTTGCATACTGGTCAAGAGGATAGCCAAGGGGAAGCAAAACGGTCGTCGTTCTTCCCATCATTGCGTCGGGTTACGTCATCCGGCCGTTTCATACCCGAAATCGATGGACTGCGATTTGTAGCAATAGCAACGGTAGTGATCTTCCACCTTGTCGTGGGGCTTGCTGCAAAATCTCCATCCAATTTTACAATTCCACAAGGTAATGTCTTCACCCAGATCGCGCTAACAGGTTTTCATGGCGTAGAGTTGTTTTTTATTATCAGTGGCTTCATACTTGGTCTCCCGTTTGCCTCTCATTATATACTAGGTAAAAAGAAAGCAAGCCTTGGTCAGTACTTCCTGAGAAGACTCACTCGGTTGGAGCCCCCTTATATAATCTGTATGATCGGACTTTTCGTTCTCTTGGTTAGCGTTAGAAGCCGGTCCCCCCAAGAATTGATTTCCCACCTAGCAGCAAGCCTCGCGTACCTTCACAACGCATTTTTCGGAACTGAGAGCCTCATTAATAATGTAACGTGGTCACTTGAAATAGAAGTCCAATTCTATCTACTCGTTCCTATTCTGTCTCGTTTGTTTGCTATCAAGAACTCCCTCCTAAGGAGATCAGTCATTCTATTCTTTTGCGTCAGTTCTATTTTGGGCGGTTGGCTGTACATTCTCCCTGGTGGCTGGCTTCACCTCACGATACTTGAATACTTACACTTCTTTCTCATTGGTTTCTTTTTGGCGGATTTGTACCTGACCGCATGGAAACAAAAGCCCATAACAAATACGCGTTGGGATCTGGTCGCTGTAATAGGGTGGCCGTTACTCTTTTTTATTTGGGTTACATTTCCAGATAGGATTTCAATTGTGTCAACTGGTCGGGAACATTTTATTCCCGTTTTTGTTTTTCCATTTCTTGCTCTCGTTCTATATGTTGCCGCCTTTAAGGGTCGAATCACTCGAGAGTTATTCGTCAGACCGTGGTTAACCTCAATCGGTGGAATGTGCTACACGATCTATTTGTTCCATAATCCTTTTTTCGGTTTCTTTTTTGATTACACAAAGGAAATCGCCCCCTCGTCTCTCTACCTGATTAACCTAGGCATTCAGAGCATTCTCGTGATTCCTTGTCTGTTACTTGTCTCAACAATTTACTTCTTAATTATTGAGCGGCCATGTATGCAAAAGGACTGGCCAATGCGATTAGGGAAGAGAACTCTCGAGTTGTGGAGTGAAGCCGGAGAATATGGTGCTAACCCAAGGAAACTCCTTCAGCTCTTTAAAGGTCGCCACGGTTCGGCAAATGAGTAGTTCGAACTTGAGATAGCGTTCGTCGCATCAAACCGGTTAGCATCCACGCGATTTCCAAATTCCACTCTTGCCCTCCGTGAAGCATCACCTTCCTATCCGTAGATCAAACGATCAAAACGAAATGCGGTTTTCACAGTTTTGTTTGACTGCCACCCTATGACAATTCATCCTCAACCGCGGCACCTACCTTGCCAGCGCCAAATCTGAGATTCTCTCCAATTTCTCCTTCCTTTCTGTGGTACGCCATTTGCTCGATTTGTGACTGGCGACATTGTACTTTTCCTAAATTATTTACTTGACTCAGGCGACGAATTTAAGTAATTTGAGTAAAACGATACCACAAAGGGGACTGCCAAATGATATCTTGCTCATCAACCCAAAAAGCCGGTCTTTACCAAAAGGCCAAATTCGTCCAGCGGTCCAGAATCTTCATGATGATGGCTTTGGTGGTTTCTCACTTCGTAATGCCATATAAAGTTTTTGCCCAGCAGCAGGGAAAGTTAGTGGCTTATTATCCCATGTGGGCGCAGGGGCCTTTGTCTGCGACAGCAATTCCCCCATGGGAAATTGATTGGCAAGGCCTTACCCATGTTATTCACTTTTACAATGGCTCAACCGTCAACCCCTCGGTCTTTCCTTATTTTCGTCCAGTGATTAGTGCAAACGACTCTTTGAGAATTCAGTACTGGTACACAGACTGCGGAGTTGGGTGCTACCCGGTAAACTATCAAGACAGTCTAATAATCTATGCACACAGAAATGGTGTCAAAGTTCTTCTTGATATCCAAGATGTTGTTCCAACAAACATGAACGTCATTGCCGCAGATTCAATCAAATCACAGGCGCTTGTGGATGCATCTGTTGCGTATATTCAGAGGAAGGGCTACGATGGAATTGAGATTGACATCGAGAGTTGGTCAACACCTCCGTCTCCACTCAGCGGATATCAAAGACTAATAAGGCTGTTTCGTCAACGACTGAACCAGATGAACCCAGTTGGACTTTTTGCGATATCACCTTCAACAGGAGCGTGGAATGATTGGTCAGCCTCACAGAACAATCTGGTTGATATGTATTTACTGCAATGTTACGAGTATGAATTCGCGTGGAATTCTAGCACTAGTCAGAATGTAAACTGGTATCTATCTCCTTTGTTTACGGGTGCAAGCACACCGCCTTCAATAAATGCGAAAGCCTGGAATACGCTTGGCGCTCCTCAATGGGTGGCAAACGGCCATGACCCGGCAAAACTTGTTCCCGGAATGCCAACTTATGGTCGTGTGTTAATCGGTCAAGACTCTTTATTTAAACCGTGGGGCGGCAACCTGACTTATAGTACTCTCAAAAAAGTCCTTGCCTTGCGCTCTAATGGTGGAACTGAAAGGTGGGACGATGAACGGAAGGTACCATCGATTGGCGGTACGGCTATCACGAGTGATGGAACGGTAAATGCCGGACAGAAGTATTTTGCGACTTACGAGAATCCTCAGAGCGTGGAGGCAAAGGTAAATTGGGTCAACAACCAGGGGTACGGTGGCCTAATGATTTATGATTTCACAATGGATCTTGATCACACAAAACCATTTGGTCAGCGGAACCCTCTTATCAAAGCCGCCCGCGACGCGATGCGTGGCACGGATACTACACAAGCGACTGGTACATTTAGTGCTTCCGCAGATACACTTCCTGCGGGGGGTGGAAGCGTTACACTATCCTGGACCTCTTCTAACGCCACATCTGCCTCAATTAACCAAGGTATTGGTAGCGTCGCACTGAACGGGTCTCAGTCGGTGACAATTGGTTCAACAACCACATTTACACTCACTCTTTCAAATACATCAAGCACGACAAATTTGAACGTGACAGTTGCGGTCAGGCTTCCTGGTGGTCAAGGCCTTCAGGATGTGACAATGCTTGGATCGACAATTGCTCTCATTCCCAATCCGACGGGCGGAGGTAATCCAAACATAGAAGTCATTCGAGATGGTGTAACCCCGCCCGTTGGCGGTACGAATGCGATGGATCAGTATGATACGTACACTGGAGGTGCGCCAAGAGCAGAGGACTGGATTGGCTATCAGTTTTCGTCAACCAGGACATTTTCCAGAATTGTATATCAAGAGGGTCTTGATAATCAATGGGGCGGATGCTTCAATCCACTCGGAGTTGAAGTGCGAAGAAACGGGCAGTGGTTACCGGCACAGAACATTTCTTTTTCACCTGCCTATCCCGGGAGCAATGCGGCTAGTTTCGAAACCTACGAGATTAACTTCACTCCTGAAGTAGGTGATGCGATCAGGATCATCGGTCCTCCTACAGGAACTGGCTACTATATAGGTGTTGCGGAACTTCGGGTTTTCGACAATGGTGTGTCAGGAACAGGGACGTTGCCGGATTTTCTGCCAAAGGACTTTGGATTAGATCAAAACTACCCGAATCCGTTTAACCCTGAGACAAAAATCACTTACCACCTACCGGAATCCGCAGATGTAGTTTTGAAAGTGTTCAATATGCTTGGCCAAGAAGTTGCCACACTTTTCGATGGTTTACAACCAGCAGGAACATTTGTTGTTCCATTTTCTGGTGCTAATCTCGCGAATGGGATTTACTTCTACTCTATTTCTGCAAATGGCTTTCGGGATGTGCGTAGAATGGTACTCCTGAAATAGTTTGTTTTTTTCTATCAAAAGAAGCCCGACAAGTTCACTTGCCGGGCTTCTTTTTTGGACTTCACAAAAATAAGTTATATCATTTATATTGTTTTAGACGACCAACCAATAAGAAAGTTGAACCTTCCACGACAGATGCCAATACTACTAGCCCAGAAGCTTAAGCTTACGCTGAAAAGAGTCTTGCCGAGGCAGATTGTTCAGCTGGTCCAGCGCACACGGTACGCTAGGGTTATTGGTAGGATAGGTGAAGATTTTGAACAGGACTTTCAAGTTGTTCGAGCCCTTTTAAACAATGGCGATGCGGCAGTCGACCTGGGGGCAAACATGGGCAGCTATACAAAGTTCATGGCAGATTGTGTAGGCGCAGCAGGGAAGGTCTATAGCATCGAGCCGATTCCTGAAACCTTCGACATACTTCAGCACATGATAACTCGAATGGATTTCTCGCACGTTGTCGCAACGCGCTGCGCTGTCTCGGATTCTATCGGCGAGGTGACGCTGGAGATTCCGAGACTTGCACACGGTGACGAGAATCGATATGAGGCTCGAATTGTGGAGACTCCATCAAGTCAGGGAATGCGTTTGGTTAGGACGGCTTCAACAACTGTGGACACAATCCTTGTGAATGAAGAGAGAGAAGTTGCATTAATAAAGTGTGATGTAGAAGGCCATGAAAAGAATGTCATTAAAGGGGCCAAAAGGTCCATTAGCAAATTCAAACCGGCTTGGTTGATCGAAATTTGGGGGGATCCTGATGAAGATGGCTCGGCCGCAAGCAAAATGTTTGTGATGATGCAGGGATTCGGGTACAAAGCCTACTGGTTCGACGGGAGGAAACTCAGGGTGAGAAAGATCGGCGAGACTTCAACGAATTACTTTTTCCTATTCCCACATCACGGAGATAAAATTATGAAAAAGGAAAGAGGTCGGGAAATACTCACCAGAGGATAAGTCCGACGCCGGCGATTATCCGAAAATCCTGCCCCAACAGCACGACCAATACCTAACCCGTTGGCTGGACAAATCGAAGCCCCTTCATCTCGACTCACGCATACTCAGCGACCAGCGGACTCGGTGCGCTGGTAGAGTGAGTTCCTCCATTGAGGGGATTGTATTCCAACGCTAGTAGGATTTCAGATCTTTTATCTCTAAGCTATTGAGATCTTTCTTCGCGAGCGCCTCCGCCAATCGGTTTGCGAGTTGGATGTTGGTAATCAGAGGTATTCCGAAATCGACCGCCTTTCTTCTAATCAAGTAGTCATTCGTCAGCTCAGCTTCTTGGAAGTTCTTTGGGATGTTGATGACAAGATCAATTTTCCGTGCTTCTATGAGCTCACCCGCGTTGGGAGATTCTTTCTCAGATGGCCAATGAACGGTGGTCGAAGGTAATCTATACTCTTCTAGAAATTCAGATGTACCCCTTGTCGCGTAGAACTCGACGCCGATTCCGTGCAAGAGCTGAGCACTTTCCAGGAAGGAAACCTTGTCAACAAGAGGTCCGGTAGAGAGGAGGACACGGTGTACTGGAAACCGGAATCCAACAGATATCAAGGCCTTCAGAAAAGCCTCATCAAAGTCATCGCCAAGGCACCCCACTTCTCCGGTGGAAGCCATTTCCACACCAACCGTCGGATCAGCTCCCTGGAGTCTCGTAAAGGAAAACTGCGGCGCCTTCACTCCAACATAATCAAGATCGTAAAAAGATTTTTCTACCCGCTGGACAGGCTCGCCCAGCATCGCGCGAACCGCAAGTTCGATGAAGTTCACCTTGTATACTTTTGAGACAAATGGGACGCTTCTTGAAGCACGGAGATTGCACTCTATAACTTTGATATCCGTTCCCCGTGCAAGATACTGAACGTTGAACGGACCGGTGATGTTGAGCGCGCGCGCGATGAGGGCAGAGATTTTCCTGATCCGTCGTATAGTCTCGAGAAATGTCCGCTGGGGTGGAAGAACGAGTGTTGCATCCCCTGAGTGAACTCCTGCGTTCTCGACATGTTCCATGACCGCCATCGCAACCACCTCTCCTGAAACTGCAACCGCATCAACCTCCACTTCCTTAGTATGCTCATAGAATTTGGAGATGACGACCGGATGCAATGGAGAGACGTCCACAGCTTTGTTGAGAAACGAGAGCATTTCCTTTTCGTTGGTTGCCACTCCCATAGCGGCACCACTCAACACATATGAGGGCCGTAGCAGAACCGGATATTTCACCTCTTCGGCGAACCGTCTAGCATTCTCAACGGAATTTGCTTCCGTCCATGGTGGTTGGTCGACACCAATCTCATCAAGGAGAGTTGAAAATTTATGTCTGTCTTCCGCCCGATCGATATCTAAAGGAGATGTTCCCAGCACTTTCACACCAGCTTCATGTAACTGCAAAGCAATGTTGTTTGGAACCTGTCCTCCAACCGAGACGATAAC
>Ga0214472_10001420_pt1 | contig 26964 bp, 26 predicted proteins | sample RVTome_6_FD_207662 | JGI IMG/M metagenome (GOLD analysis project Ga0214472, IMG submission 207662) | Soil microbial communities from uranium-contaminated site in the Upper Colorado River Basin, Wyoming, United States - RVT140D175 | ecosystem: Environmental > Terrestrial > Soil > Contaminated >...
CGCTGTTCCTCGCCTACACGGCCAACATCATCGATCCGGGCATGGTCGAGCGCCTGATGGAAGAAGACTCCCAGCTCATCCTGCCGAACCTGATCCTGGGCTACATGCCGTTCGGCGCGCAGGTGGTCTTCTTCGGCGCGCTGCTGTCGGTGATCATGAGCACCGCCTCGGGCACCCTGCTGGCGCCCTCGGTAACCTTTTCCGAGAACGTGCTGAAGGGCTTCTTCCGCAGCATGACCGACCGCCAGTTGCTGCTCGCCACGCGCGTCACGGTGGTGGTGTTCACGGGCCTCGTCGCGGTCTACGCCATCACCACCGAGGCCACCATCCACCACATGGTGGAAAGCGCCTACCGCATCACCCTGGCGGGCGCCTTCGTGCCGCTCGCCGCGGGGCTGTTCTGGTCGCGCGCCAACAATCTCGGTGCGGGGATGGCGGTCGTGCTCGGGCTCGGGACCTGGCTGTTCCTCGAGCTCTTCATCCCGGAAGGCGACATCGAGCCGCAACTGTTCGGCCTGGCCGCCAGCTTCATCGGCATGCTGGTCGGCGGCTACGTCGGGCCCAAGCCCCACCATCGCCCGCACGCGGGCCATCACCACGCGGCCCAGGCGACCCACCATCTGGCGCGCTGAGCCGCGCGCGGAGGGGCGCAATGCGCTGCGCTTGTTGCGCCCTTCGCTGCGCCCGTCGCAGCCCCTTTGACCGGGATCAACGCAGTCCGGCGCGACTCACACTAAGGTTGCGGGGCTTTTTTCCCCACTGAATCCATGACAACCCGCCCACGCATCGAACTCGTCTGCCCGGCCGGCAGCCTGCCGGCCCTCAAGACCGCCGTCGATCACGGCGCCGACTGCGTCTATCTCGGCTTCAAGGACGCGACCAACGCGCGCAATTTCACCGGGCTCAATTTCGATCCGGTGGCCATGCGCGAAGGCGTGCGCTACGCGCATGACCGGCGGCGCAAGGTGCTGCTCGCGCTCAACACCTATCCGCAGGCCGGCAACTGGTCGAGCTGGACCGCGGCGGTCGATCGCGCCGCCGAGCTCGGCATCGACGCGGTGATCCTCGCCGATCCGGGCCTCATGGCCTACGCGGCAAAGACCCATCCGCAGCTACGCCTGCACCTGTCGGTGCAGGGCTCGGCCACCAGCTACGAGGCCATCAACTTCTACGCGGAGCGCTTCGGCATCCAGCGCGCGGTGCTGCCGCGCGTGCTGTCGCTGCCGCAGGTCGAGCAGGTGATCGCCAACACCCCGGTCGAGATCGAGGTGTTCGGCTTCGGCGGGCTGTGCGTGATGGTCGAGGGGCGCTGCGCGCTGTCGGCCTACGCCACCGGCGAATCGCCCAACTGCAACGGCGCCTGCTCGCCGGGCAAGCACGTGCGCTGGGAGCAGACCGCGCAGGGGATGGAGACGCGCCTCAACGGCATCCTCATCGACCGCTTCGGCGAAGCCGAGCGCGCCGGCTACCCGACGCTCTGCAAGGGCCGCTTCGACGTCAATGGCGAGACCTACTACGCCATCGAGGAACCGACCAGCCTCAATACGCTGGCGCTGCTGCCCGATCTCGCGCGCGCCGGGGTGCGCGCCATCAAGATCGAAGGCCGCCAGCGGAGCCCCGCCTACGTCGCGCAGGTCACGCGCGTGTGGCGCGCCGCGCTCGACCGGGTGATGCACGACGCCGACAGCTTCACCGTGCAGCCGGCCTGGATGGCCGAGCTCGACAAGGTCTCGGAAGGGCGCAGCCACACCCTCGGCGCGTACTACCGCCCATGGAAATGAACCGCATGAAACTGGCCCTCGGCCCCCTCCTCTACTACTGGCCGCGCCAGGCGGTGCTCGATTTCTACGCCGACATCGCGGAAAGCCCGGTCGATACGGTGTATCTGGGCGAGACCGTGTGCTCGCGCCGCCACGAGTTGCGCCTCGACGACTGGTTCGACGTGGCCGCGGTGCTCACCGCGGCCGGCAAGGAAGTCGTGCTGTCGACGCAGGCGCTGATCGAATCCGAGTCCGACCTCAAGGCGCTGCGCCGCATCGTCGCGCAGGACAACTGGCGCGTCGAGGCCAACGACATGTCCGCGGTGCGCCTGCTGGCCGCGGCCGGACGGCCCGACTGGGTGGCCGGCCCGACGCTCAACGTGTTCAACCCGCACACCCTGGCGCTCCTGGCCGAGGCCGGGGCGACGCGCTGGATGGCCCCGCCCGAGATGTCGGGCGCGGTGCTGGGCGAGCTGCTCGCGGCCGGCAGCACGCCGATCGAAACGGAAGTGATGGCCTGGGGGCGGCTGCCGCTTGCCCACTCGGCGCGCTGCTTCACCGCCCGTCACTACAACCTGCAGAAGGACACCTGCGAGTTCCGCTGCCTGGGTCTCTCCGACGGGCTGATGTTGCGCACCCGCGAGGGGGAACCTTTCCTGACGCTGAACGGGGTGCAGACCCAGTCCGCGCGCATCCACAACCTGCTCGCCGAGCTGCCCGCCGTGGCGGCCACCGCCGGGGTGCTGCGCATCAGCCCGCAGGGCGAGCGCAGCGTCGACGTCATCGCGCTGTTTCGCGCCGTCCTCGACGGCCTGCTGGCGCCGCGCGTAGCCTTCGAACGCAGCGCCGAATGCATGGACGAAGGCCCCTGCAACGGCTTCTGGTACGGCCGCCCCGGCGTGGAACAGTACGTCGCCCCCTGACACCGATCCCGGAAAACCCGCCCATGACGACCTTCCGCATCCCCGCCTTCACCCTCCCCGCGCCGCTCGCGCGGCTGGCCGCACGCCTGCCGCAGCGCCCGCCCACGCTGGCGCTCACCGTGGCGCTCAACCTCGCGCTGGGACGCATCCTGCCGCGCGAGGAGCTCGCCCCGCTCAGCGGCCGGCGCCTGCGCCTCAAGGTCGATGACGCCGGCCTCACGCTCGACTTCACCCTCGAGCGCGGCGCCTTCCGCCCGGTGAGCGGCGGCGGCGAGCCGGACCTCACCCTGAGCGCGACGGTACGCGACTATCTCGCGCTGGCCCTGCGCGAGGAGGACGCCGACACGCTCTTTTTCGGACGCCGGCTGCGCATGGAAGGCGACACCGACCTCGGCCTGCTGGTCAAGAACACGCTCGACGCCGTCGACTGGGATGCCCTGCAGATCCACTACGCGCCGGCCAGCGTACTGCGTCGCCTCAACCCCCTCGCCCGGCGCGCACGCGACGCGGCGGCGCGCCACTTACCCGCTCCCGGCTGATTGGCCTGCGAGGCGTAGCCGACACGTAGGGCGCAACAGGGCGCAGCCGCATTGCGCCGGAGCGGCCACGAACGGGCGCGGCGTCTGGCGCGCGGAGCATCCGGTGCCGAGCGCCGCGCTTAGTGCGCCTTCGTTGCGACGGCGCACCCGACGCCCCCGTGCGCAGCCCCGCCATGACGCGATGTTGCGCGGGACGAGCGGGACACGATCGGCACGACCGCCCCGCCTCCGCTAGAATCGGCCCATCATCACCACTGCCCCCGCCGGGACCCGCCCGATGTCCGCCGCGCGCACCGCCTCCGCCTTGCCGCGCCATCTCGCCCTCGCCTACGGCTTGCTCGTGGTCTACGCCTGCCTGCATCCGCTGACCGGCTGGAAAGCCACCGGGCTGCCGCTCCTGGACTACCTGTGGGCGCCGTGGCCGAAGTACTACCGCGTCGAGGACCTCGCCCTCAATGTACTCGGCTACCTGCCGTTCGGCTTCGTGCTGGTGCCCGCCCTGCCGCGGCGCATCGGCCTGGTCGCGGCCGTGGTGGCCGCGGCACTCGTCGCCGGGCTGCTCAGCTTCACCCTGGAGACGGTGCAGAATTTCCTGCCGACGCGGGTGTCGTCCAACGTCGACCTGGCCTTCAATCTTGCCGGCGGTGTCCTCGGCGCGCTGCTCGCCGCGCGCTGGGGGCATGCCCTGTTCGACGAGCGCGGCTGGCTGCACCGCTGGCGTTCCGAGCGCATCGTCGCCGGCCATATCGGCGACCTGGGGCTGCTGCTGCTCGGCCTGTGGCTGCTCGCCCAGCTCATTCCCGACAGCTTCCTGTTCGGCAGCGGCGACCTGCGCCAGGCGCTCGGGCTCGCCACCCCGCTGGATTTCGATCCGGAGCGCTTCATCGCGCTCGAATCGGGGCTGGTCGCGCTCAGCGTGCTGGCGGTCGGGCTGTTCACCCGATGCATGATGCGCGCCACGAAGGCCGGGCCGATCCTGATTGTGCTGGTGCTCGCACTCGCCGCCAAGGAACTGGCCACACGCTCCTTCTTCGCCGGCGCCACGCCGCTGCTGTGGCTCACCCCGGGCGCCCGCCTGGGCCTGCTGTACGGCCTGCCGCTGCTCGCCGGCGCCCTGCTGCTGCCGCGCCTGCAGCAACACGCGCTGGCCGGGGTCGCGCTGCTCGCGATGACGGTGCTCACCAACCTGCTCCCGCACAACCCCTACTTCCTGCTCGAGCACAGCCTGCTCAGGCAGGGGAATTTCCTCAATTTCCACGGGGTCACGCAACTCGTCGCCACCGCCTGGCCGTTTCTGGCGCTGGCCTACCTATCGGCACTCGGCCTCTGGCGGGGCCAGCATCTGGCCGAACACTGAGCGCGTGACCGGACGCGCCGCGTCTGATCCGCGTCGGGGATAGCGAAACGCGAGGTAACGCGCGCGTCGGCCTCGGGCCTGCTCAAGCCTTGCCAAGCTGGAGGACCAGCGCGTCACCGGCGCAGGCGTCGCGCTGCGCGACGTGCTGCGCCGGCCGCTCGCGATGCGTCGCCCAGGTGGCGGCCGGCCGCCACTGCCGCACCCAGCCGGGCAGCTCATCGGCCGGCATGGGGCGGGCGATGCCGTAGCCCTGGGCGAGATCGCAACCGAGCTTCAGCAGCAGCCCGCCGTGTTCCGCCGTCTCCACCCCTTCGGCGATGACGGTGCGGCGGAAGGCGGCGGCAAGCCCGATGACCCCCTCGACGAGGGCGAGATCTTCCGCGTTCCACAGCATGTCGCGCACGAAGCTGCGGTCGATCTTCAGCACGGTCGCCGGCAGGCGCCTGAGGTAGATCAGCGAAGAGTACCCCGTGCCGAAGTCGTCGAGAGAGAAGTCCACCCCGAGTGCCCGGCACGCCTCCATGATGCGGGACACGCGGTCGACGTCGTCGAGCGCGGCCGTCTCGAGCACTTCCAGTTCGAGCCGCCCCCGGCAGGCATGTCCGGATGGCAGGCAAGCTTGCTTTGCAGCCGCGCCAAGAAATCGTCCTGCTGCAGGTGGCGCGCGGCGACATTGACGCTGACCGCGATATCCAGTCCGGCGCGGCGCCAGGCCGCCATCTGCGCGAGTGCCGCATCGAGCACCCAGTCGCCGAGGCGCACGATGAATTCGCTGTCCTCGAGGCCGGGCAGGAAGTCGCCGGGCGCGAGCAGCCCGCGTTCCGGGTCCTGCCAGCGGATCAGCGCCTCCGCCCCCAGCACCGCCCCGCTGCGCATGTTTACGCGCGGCTGGTAGTGAAGCACGAATTCGTTCCGTTCCAGCGCCGCCACCATGCGCTGCAGTGTTTCGCGCTGGCTCCTCGCCTGGCGGTCGTGATCCGGATCGAACAGCTGGTAGCGGTTGCGGCCGGCTTCCTTGGCCTGGTACATCGCCTGGTCGGCGTGGCGCAGCAGCGTATCGGCGTCGCCGCCGTCGAGCGGGTGGAGCGTCACGCCGAGGCTGGCGGACACCTGCACGACGACGTCGCCGATCTGGACCGGCGCGGCGGCCGCCTGCAACAGGCGCGAGAGAATCGCGTCGCATCCCGACGGATTGTCCAGGTCGGTGAGGACGGCCACGAACTCGTCGCCGCCGAGCCGGGCCAGCGTATCGCCCTCGCGCAGGGCCGCCTTCAAGCGGCTCGATACGACGATGAGCAGCTCGTCGCCGGTTTCGTGTCCGTGCCCGTCATTGACCGCCTTGAAGCCGTCCAGGTCCAGATACACCAGCGCCATGATGTTTTCCCGCCGGCGGGTATGGACGATGGCCTGCTGCAGACGGTCGGCCAGCAGCACCCGGTTCGGCAGGCCGGTGAGTGCGTCATAGTGGGCGATGCGCTCGAGCTGGCGCTGATGCTCCTTGAGCGAAGTGATGTCGGAGAACAGCGCCACATAGTGCTGCGTCCGGCCCCCGGCGTCGCACACGGCCGAGATGTTGAGCATCTCGGCATACAGCGCGCCATCCTTGCGTCGGTTCCATATCTCGCCGTGCCAGTGGCCCTTGCCCGTCAGCGCGCGCCACACCGAGGCGTAGAACTCCCGATCATGCCGGCCCGAGTTCAGCATGCGCGGATTGCGCCCGAGCACCTCGTCGCGCGAGTACCCGGTGATGCGGCTGAAGGTGTCGTTCACCTCGACGATGGTGCCCGTCGCGTCGGTGATGATGATGCCTTCCTCGGCGTGGGTGAATACGCTCGCGGCGAGCATGAGGCGGGCCTCGGTTTCCTTGCGCGCGGTGACGTCGCAGCCGATGCCGACCAGCCCGCGGATGCTGCCGTCGTCATCACGGATCGGCGACAGCGATATCTGGAAGTCGGCCGGTGCCGCGGCCCGCGTGCGGGTCCATTCGAAGACGAGGTGGGTGCCGCGCAGTGCTTGGGCATGGGCAGCCTCGTGCGCCGCGCCGTCCTCGCCGAAGACCTCGCACGGGCGCCTGCCGACGAAGCCCGCGGCGGTCCATCCCAGCCCTTCGAGTCCCTTGCCGAAGATGCCCGTATAGCGCCCGGCGCAGTCGGCCGTGTAGATGATGTCGTCGCTCGAGGTGACCAGTGTGCGAAAGCGCTCCTCGGAGGCGCGCAGCGTCTCGTGCATGGCGAGCAGCGGCGCGAGCACCATGCGCCGGATCGAGATGCTGAGCGCCATGACGATCGCCAGCGCGGCGACGATCATCGCGCCCACCATGGCGTTCTCGAGATTGTGCCGTTCCTCGGTGAACTCGTCGAAATAGGCTCCGGCGCCGATGACCCAGTGCCATTCCGGAAAGTCGACGAAGGCCGCGATCTTTTCGCGCGGATCGGCCGCGTCCGCGCTCCGGAAGCCGTAGCGGCCGACCCGGTCCTCGCCGCCACCACCGTGACGCTGATGACGATCGCCGCGAGCTTGAAATGCAACCAATTCTGGGTCGATCGACTCATGGTTTTATGCCCGCCTTGGCAGGCCTTGTGGGTGCTTCGCGAATCGCCGGCCAACGACTTTCGCAACGTATTCGGCTTTTTCCTCCGGCGGGCCCTCCGAGCGCCGCGTCCGGCGCAAATATCGGGGGCGTCGTGAAGGAGTACCGCTCCGCCCGCCGGGCAGGTGCGCGCACGTTCCCCGGCGGTGCGATACGGCATGCGCTCGACGTGCCCACGATGAACGTCGCCGCCGCGCGGTGCGGGCCGAACCCGCTCCAACGCCGGGCGCACGGGGCACCCGTATAATTGCCCACGGGCGCGCCTGAAGGAGGCGCCCCCCGCCCCACCGGAGACCCCTCGATGAGTTATTTCAAGCACCACGTGTTCTTCTGCTGCAACCAGCGCCCGCCGGGCGAGACCTGCTGCAACAACCATAAGGCGAGCGACATGCAGACCTACGCCAAGGACCGCATCGGCGCGCTCGGCCTGAAGGGCCGCGGCAAGGTGCGCATCAACAAGGCGGGCTGCCTGGACCGCTGCGACGAAGGGCCGGTGCTGGTGGTGTACCCGGACAATGTCTGGTACACCTATCTCGACCGCGAAGACATCGACGAGATCATCGACGAGCACATCGTGCATGGTCGCGTGGTCGCCCGCCTGCAACTGCCCGATCAGCCATGAGCCGCCCGCTGCCCACCGAACACGCCCTGCTGCGCGGCCCGGACGGCGCCATCGAAGTGCTGATCGACGCCCCCGAGACGGTGCGCGGGCTGGCCCTGGTGTGCCATCCGCATCCGCTCTTTGCCGGCGCCAACACCAACAAGGTGGCCCACACCCTGGCACGCGCCCTGCGCGATCTGGGCTATGCCACGGTGCGTCCCAACTTCCGCGGCGTGGGCAAGAGCGAAGGCAGCCACGACCACGGCGAGGCCGAGACCGAGGACATGCTCGCCGTGCTCGCCTGGGCGCAGTCGCGCTGGGGCATCCTGCCGATCGCGCTGGGCGGCTTCTCCTTCGGCGCCTTCGTGCAGACGCGGGTGGCGCAGCGCCTGGCGGGCGGCGTCACCCCCGCCCAGCGCATCGTGCTGGTGGGCACCGCCGCCGGCGCGGTGAAGGGCGCGCGCAGCTACACCACCGAGGCGGTCCCCGCCCATACACTGGTCATCCACGGCGAGCTCGACGACAACGTGCCCCTCGCCAACGTGTTCGAGTGGGCGCGTCCGCAGGAACTGCCGGTGGTGGTGGTGCCGGGCGCCGACCATTTCTTCCACGCCAAGCTGCACGTGATCCGCGACCTCATCGCCCGCCACTGGGCCCCCTTATAGCCGGCGCCCTGCGGCGCGGCCCCACCCGGGAGACAGCATGAAACTCTTCGCCTCGCTCACCAGCCCCTACGCACGCAAGATCCGCATCCTTCTGGCCGAAAAGGGGCTGCCCTTCGAATTGGTGGTCGACTCGCCGTGGGAGGCCAACACCCGCGTGCCCGAACTCAATCCGCTCGGCAAGGTGCCCGCCCTCGTCACCGACGGCGGCGAGGTCTTCTTCGATTCGCCGGTGGTGGCGGGCTATCTCGAAACGCTCAATGCCGCGCCCCACCTGCTGCCGCACGACCCGCTCGAACGGGTCCGGGTACGCCAGAGCGAGGCGCTCGCCGACGGCGTGACCGATGCCGCCGTCACCGCCCTGCTGGAGTCGCGCCGTCCCGACGGGCAGCGCAGCGAGGAGGTCATCGCGCGCCAGATGGACAAGGTCGAACGCGGCCTCGCGGAACTCGAGCGGCGCGCCGCCGGACGCAACTGGCTGCATGGCGACAGCATCAGCCTGGGCGACATCGCGGTCGGCGTGGCGCTCGCCTACCTCGAGCTGCGCTTCCCGCAGTACGCCTGGCGTGCCACGCACCCGGCGCTGAGCGCGCTCGGCGAGCGCCTGTTCGCCCGTGCGAGCTTTGTCGACACCCGTCCGCCCGTGGGCTGAGGACGTGTCGGGCGCGATCGCCGAACGCACGGCGCGCGGCGCGTCGGCCGCCGTGGCGGCACCCCTGCGCCCCGCGCCACTCACCATCCGGGGGCTGCGCAAGCGCTACGGCGACAACGAAGTCGTGGCAGGAGTCGATCTCGAGCTGCGCGCCGGCGAGTGTTTCACGCTGCTCGGCCCGAACGGCGCGGGCAAGACCACCACCCTGCGCTGTGCGCTGGGGCTGGCCGCGCCGTCGGCCGGCGTGCTCACCCTGTGCGGGCTGCCGGTGCCGGCGCGCGCGCGCGAGGCGCGCAGGCGGGTGGGCATCGTGCCGCAGCAGGACACCCTCGACCCGGATTTCACCTGCGCCGAGAACCTGATGGTGTACGGGCGCTACTTCGGCCTCCCCGAGGCGGTGATCGCCGCGCGCATCCCGGGACTCCTCGCCTTCGCCGGCCTGGAGGGCAAACGCGACGCGCGCATCCAGACGCTCTCGGGCGGCATGAAGCGGCGCCTGACGCTCGCGCGCGCGCTGGTGAACGAGCCCGAGCTGCTGGTGCTCGACGAACCGACCACCGGCCTCGATCCCCAGGCGCGCCACCTCATCTGGGACCGCCTCAAGCAGTTGATCCGCGGCGGCACCACGGTGCTGCTCACCACCCATTTCATGGACGAGGCCGAGCGCCTGGCGGACCGGCTGGCGATCCTCGACGCCGGGCGCATGCTCACCGAGGGCAGCCCGCGCGAGGTGATCGCGGCGCACATCGAGCCGCAGGTGGTGGAAGTCTATGGCGACTGGAACGGGGGCGGGGCCGACGGGTGGGCCGCCGCGCACGCCGCGCCACTCGCGCGGCGCTTCGAGGTGAGCGGCGAGACCGCGTTCTGTTATGTGGAGCAGGCCGCGCCGCTGCTCGCCCATCTCGCCGGACAGTCGGGCCTGCGCTATCTGCATCGCCCGGCCAACCTCGAGGACGTGTTCCTCAAGCTCACCGGGCGCGAACTGAGGGACTGATGCGATGAACGGCCCGACCTTCGCCTCCCCGTGGCGCGCGCCGCGCCTGTCGCTGCGCTTCGTGCCGGTGTGGCGGCGCAATTTCCTGGTGTGGCGCAAGCTCGCCCTGCCCTCGGTGCTGGGCAACCTCGCCGATCCGCTGATCTATCTCTTCGGCCTGGGCTTCGGCATCGGCATGCTGGTGCCGGAAGTGGCCGGCGTGCCCTACATCACCTTCCTCGCCGCCGGCATGGTGTGCTACTCGACCATGAACAGCGCCTCCTTCGAGGTCCTCTACTCGGGCTTTTCGCGCATGCACGTGCAGAAGACCTGGGAGGCGATCATGAACACCCCGATCGATCTCGACGACGTCGTGTTCGCCGAACTGGTGTGGGCCGCCTCCAAGGCGCTGCTCTCGGGCACCGCCATCCTGCTGGTGGTGGTGCTGTTCGGGCTCGTGGACACGCGCTACGCGCTGTGGGTGCTGCCGCTGGTGTTCCTCATCGGGCTCACCTTCGCCGCGCTCGGCCTCATCGTGACCGCGCTCGCCCCGAGCTACGACTTCTTCATGTACTACTTCACCCTGTTCGTGACGCCGATGACGCTGCTCTCGGGCGTGTTCTTCCCCATCGAGCAGCTCCCGCCGGCGCTGCGCGCGGTCACCGACCTGCTTCCGCTCACCCATGCGGTGCAGCTCGCCCGGCCGCTGCTGATGGGTCAGGTCCCCGCCGCCGTGCCGAGCCATCTGGCCGTGCTTGCCGGCTACGGCATGGCCGCCTTCTGGCTCGCCCTGGCGCTCACGCGGCGGCGCTTGCTGAAGTGACCCGGCACGCCGCGCGAGCGCTGGCGGCGGGCCGGGCCGGGCCGGCCACGCTCAGGCCCGCGACACGGTCACGACGGTATCCATCCAGCACTGCTGCCCGGACACCGGATCGGCGCTCTTGGGAATGATCGCGTTGGCGTTCACGCCCGCGTCGTGCCACCAGCGCTGCGTGTCCAGCCGCTCGTCGTCGACGCCTGCGGGCGCACGCTTGCCGGACGCGAAACGACCGAACTCGGTGTGGCCGCCGTGGGTCGGCAGCGCCACGACGCCAGGCGCCACCGCCTGGGTCACCCGCGCGAGAGCGACGATTTCCCCGATCTCCGAGGCGATGCGCACCCGCTCGCCGTCGCCGATACCGCGCGCGGCAGCCGTCACCGGGTTGAGCCAGGCGGCGCTGCCGTGCTGGATCTCGTCCAGCCAGCGCGCATTCTGGGTGCCTCCCTGGGAATGCACGTTGACCTTGAAGGTGACCAGCACGAGCTGTTCCGCGCTCAGCCCCTCGTGCCCCGGGATGCGTGCCAGGCAGGCAACGCGGGCAGCCCGGCGGCCGCCATCACGCCCGAATGGAGCTCGAAGAGCCCGCTCTTGTTGACGCCCTGCGGCGCGAAGCCTGCCACGCCATGGGCGCCGACCTTCTGCGCCACGTAGCCGCGCCATGCGTTCGGGGTGGCGGCGTAGCCGGCGCGCCGCGCTTGCGACTCGCTTTCGCAGCCGGCCCGCTACCAGTCCCAATACACGCCGGTCGCGGGGTCGAGCAGGACACCCGGCCGGGCCAGTTGCTCCGGCTCTACCGGGGCAAGATAGGCGCCGTAGGCGGGTAGCGCGTTCTTGTCGCTCCACACGCCGGCCTTCTTCATGCCGTTGAAGCCGCGCGCCTTGCCCTTGATCTCGGGGGTGAGCTTGCAGCAGGCCTCCTCGACGAACTTCGCGCCGGTGCGCACCGGCAGGGCGATGCCGATGAGGCTCGCCAGTTCGCCCAGCACGTCCTTGATGTCGCGCGCTTCGCCCATCGGCGCTTCGACCGCCGGCTGGCGGATGGCGAATTCCGCCACCTGGCTGGCCGACACGCCGTCCTCGATGTCCCAGCTTTCCAGGAAGGTGGCATCGGGCAGGATAAGGTCGGCCAGGGCCGCCGATTCGTCGTAGAAGGGCGTCACCGCCACCGTGAAGGGCAGGACCGTTTCGTCCTTGAGCAGCGCCGCGGTCTGGGCGGCATCGCCATTGGCGTAGGCCGCGTTGTGGCCGATCCACATCAGCACGGCCGGTCCCCCGCCGTTCGCCTTGGCCTCGCTCAGGGCGAGGTGGCCGACGCCGTCGAAGGGCAGCGCCGCCACGCCGGCCGGGCCGTGGGGTGAGCCTTTCGAACTTCGCCCTGGGCGAATCCTGCGGGCCCGGCCTGTCCTGACGCCCGCCGGAGTCGATGAGTTGGCGCATCAGACTGCGGTCCAGCCACAATTCGCCGGCGCACACCTTCTCGATGGCCTTGAGCAGGACCTCCGGGTGGGCGCTCTTGAAGACGATGCCGCGAACGCCGAGGCGAATCGCGCGCTGGAATCCCTCGGAGTCGCTCGCGCCGGTGAGCAGCAGGATGCGCGCCGCCGGCGCGGCCGCGCGCAGGCGCGACAGGCCATCGGCCATGCATCCGGCGACAAAGTGGTGGTCGAGCAGGATCATGTCGGGCTCCGTGACGGCGGCCAGCGCGAGCGCCTCGACGCAGTCCGACGCCTCGCCGACGACCCGGTAGCCCGACTGGCTGTTGATCAAGTCACGCACGAGGGTGCGCATCAGCACTGGCGCTTCGATGAGCAGGACGCGCTGCTTCCCGACCACCCGCGCGAAGGCCGCGCCCTCCGGGTCCGTCGCCACGCGCCTCGGCGGGGGATGCGCCGCGGCTGACTCGTTCGTGCCCCAGGGCGCGTAATCGTGCCTGTTCAACATTGGCGAACCTCCCCCGTACCGTCGTCTCGGGTTCAGGCGCGGCGCTGCGGTCCGTCGTGCATCCCGATCGGAAACCGTTCAGGAAGCATCGAACCCGGGCCGCGCAGAAACGCGGCGGCCGGGCTTGGAATCTGCCTCGGCCATGCACCGGCACGAATCGGACGACGGCACATGAAACGAATTGTGTCCTTCCGCCTCGCCGAACGCATGAGCCGGATCAGTCACTCGGGATGGCCTGGATGTACTACCGACAATTTGGGAGGGTGTAGCTGCGCCGCCCGGATAGGGCTATAAAGGCGCACCCATCCATGCTTTCCGGTGGGGTTCATGGACGGATTCTCCGCGTGGCGCGTCCTTCCGCGCGTGGACGGCAGAACGCAGACGCCCGGGCCGGTTCCGCTCGGCCCTGTCACCTGACATAATCGGATACAGCTCCTGCGTGGCGGGGCGATCGGGCCGGTTCCGGCGAGTAGGCAACAAATGCAGACGAGTTCAACAGGTAAGGGGTTGCGGCTGGGCGAACTGCTCGTTCGCCAGGAAAAGCTCACGCCGCGCGACCTCGAACAGGCGCTGGCCGCCCTGCCGGAGATGGACGACTTGCTCGGGCGGGTGCTGGTGCGTCTCGGGCTGCTGTCCGAGCTGGATGTGGCGCGCGCCCTGTCCGGGCAACTCGACATTCCGCTGGTGCAGGCGGGCGATTTTCCCGACCAGCCGGTGATGGTGGCGGGACTCGCGCCCGACTACCTGCGCAGCCACGGCGTGTTGCCCCTGCGCCACGAGGGCGACCGCCTCGAGGTGGCGATGAGCACCCCGCAGGACGAGTTCCTCGCCAAGGCCCTGCATCTGGCGACCGGCCTCGAGATCCGCGTGCGCATGGGGCTGGAGTCGGAAATCCAGGCCGCCCTGGCGCGCCTCTATGCCGAACCGGAGGTCGACGAGGCGCACGCCGGCAATGCCTACGTCGCCACCGAGGGGGCGGGCGGCGACGAGTTCATCGAGCACCTGCGGGATCTCGCCAGCGAGGCGCCGGTCATCCGTCTGGTCAACCAGCTCGTCGCGCGGGTGATCGATCTGCGCGCCTCGGACATCCACATCGAGCCCTTCGAGGACGGCCTGCACATCCGCTACCGCGTGGATGGCGTGTTGCAGGATGCCGACATTGCGGCCGGCAATCTGGGCCCCGCCGTCACCTCGCGCATCAAGCTGCTCGCCCATCTGAACATCGCCGAACGGCGCCTGCCGCAGGACGGTCGCATCATGACCCGGGTGAAGGGACACGAGCTCGACCTGCGGGTGTCGACCCTGCCCACCGTGCATGGGGAGAGCGTGGTGATGCGCGTGCTCGACCGCGCCAGCATCCGCCTGCGCCTCGAGGACATGGGCTTCGCCGACGACAACCTGGCGCGCTTTCGCGAGCTGCTCGGGCGGCCCCACGGCATCCTGCTGGTGACCGGGCCCACCGGCAGCGGCAAGACCACCACGCTCTACGCCGCGCTCGCCAAGTTGAATGCGACCGAACTCAAGATCCTCACCGTCGAGGATCCGGTCGAGTACCAGCTCGCCGGCATCAACCAGGTCCATGTCCAGCCGCAGATCGGGCTCACCTTCGCCCACGCGCTGCGCTCGATCCTGCGCCAGGACCCGGACATCATCATGATCGGCGAGATGCGCGACGGCGAGACCGCGCAGATCGCGGTGCAGTCGGCGCTGACCGGGCACCTGGTGCTGTCGACCCTGCACACCAACACCGCCGCCGCGGCCATCGTCCGCCTCGAAGACATGGGCGTGGAGCGCTATCTGATCACCTCCACGGTAAACGGCGTGCTGTCGCAGCGGCTGGTGCGCCAGCTCTGCCCGCATTGCCGCGAAGCCACCGAATTGCCCGCCGCCACGATGGAGCGGACCGGGCTCGCCCGCTTAATGGCCGACGGCGCGCGCGCGGTGTTCGTGCCGCGCGGCTGCCCGCAGTGCAAGGGCACCGGCTATCTGGGGCGGACCTCCATCCACGAGCTCTTCGTGATGGACGAGGCGGCGCACCAGGCGATCCTGTCCGGGGCCGACGCCACCACGCTCAACGCGGTGGCCCGCCGCGGCGGCATGGAGAGCCTCTACGAGGATGGCCTGCGCAAGGTCGCCGCGGGGGTGACCTCGCTCGCCGAGCTGCTGCGCGTCACCCAGGACCAGAACGGCCATGGCTGACTACGCCTTCCGCGCCGCGCGCCCGGACGGGCAGCTCGTCGATGGCCGCATCGAGGCGGCCTCGAAGGAGCTCGCGCTGCGCCAGTTGCGCGGGCAGGGCTTCACCCCCATCCGGATCGACGAGTCGGGTACGACCGCGGCCGTACCGCTCGCGGTCGCGACCCTCCCGGCGGCGCCCGCCACGACGCCCGGCAGGCGCCTCTTCTTTGCCGATCGCGGCCCTGATCACACCGACGTGCACGCCCTCACCGGCGAACTCGCGATCATGCTGCGCGCGGGCCTTTCGCTCGACCGCGCATTGCGGGTGCTGGCCGGCATGGCCCGCAAGCCGTCGGTGCGCGCGATGCTCGAAGACCTGCTCACGTCGGTGAAAGCCGGCAAGGGCCTGAGCCAGGCCCTGCTCGCCCACCAGGCGCTGTTCGGCGAGTTCTACATCAACATGGTGCGCTCGGGCGAAGCGGGCGGGCAGCTCGCCGAGGTACTCACGCGCCTGGCCGAGCATCTCGAGCGCGTCCGGGCCCTGCGCGAGAGCGTCGTCTCCGCCCTCCTCTATCCGGCCATCCTGGTGGTGGTGGCGGCGGTGTCGGTATTCCTGATCCTGGCGTTCGTCATCCCGCAGTTCGAATCGCTGTTCACCGACATGGGCGAGGCGCTCCCGCTGCCCACCCGCATCATCGTTGCCGCCGGCCATGTGGTGGTCGATTGGGGCTGGCTGCTCGCGCTCGCCCTTGCCGCCGCCATCGTGCTGGGCCGCCGCTGGCTGCGCACCCCGGCCGGGCGCCGCTGGCGGGACGCCCGTCTGTTGAGACTGCCCGCGCTGGGCAGCGTCGTCCAGAAGTTCGAGATCACCCGCTTCGCGCGCAGCATGGGCACCCTCCTCGGGAGCGGCGTAGCGATCGTCCCCGCCATCCGGATCGCCTCCGAAACCATGGACAACGTCTGCCTGCGCGCGGCGATGACGGGTGTGGTGCCGGCCATCAAGCAGGGCGGACGGATGGCCGAGGCGCTCGCCGCCACCGGCCTGTTCACCCCGCTCGCGCTCAACATGGTGCGCCTGGGCGAGGAGACCGGCCGCCTGGACGACATGCTGCTCGAGCTCGCGCGGGTGCACGACCATGAAGTGCAGGCGGGGGTCAAGCGCGCCCTCACGCTGCTCGAACCGCTGCTCATCCTCGGCCTCGGCGGGGTCATCGCCGTCATCATCATGTCGATCCTGATGGGCATCCTGTCGATCAACGACCTGGCGGCCTGAGCGCCCGGCGATGAGCCCAGCCGCCCTTCAGCCCCCGCAGGCCCTGCCGGACCAATACACCGAGGCGCTTCCAATGACCCCATCACCCCGCCCTTGCCCCCGCCGCGCCGCCGGTTTCACCCTCGTCGAACTGCTCGTCGTGCTCGTCATCCTGGCCCTGCTGGCCGGCGTGGTCGGGCCGCGCGTGCTGGATCAACTGGGCGGCGCCAAGGTCAAGACCGCCACCGTCCAGATCCGGGATCTCGAGCAGGCCATCGAACTCTTCAAGCTCGACGTGGGGCGCTTCCCCACCAACGACGAGGGGCTGGAAGGGCTGGTCAGCCGACCCGCTGTCGCGACCGGCTGGAACGGCCCCTACCTGAAGGGCGGCGTGCCCGCGGATCCGTGGGGCAGTCCCTACCATTACGAGAATCCGGGCCGCCACGCCCAGATCGACATCGTCAGCCTGGGCGCCGACCGCAGCCCGGGCGGCGAGGGCGAGAACGCGGACATCGGCAACTGGCGATGAGCCCGGGGCCGAGCCGCTCGTCCGCTTCGCCGGCGCACCGCACGATCGGCGCGTGCGGCTTCACGCTGGTCGAAATCATGGTGGCCCTGGCCATCGCCGCGATGTTGCTCGCCATCGCGCCGGTGGCGCTGGGACGCGCTTATGAAACCATGCAGTATCGGGCGACGGTGCGCGGCATGCTGTCCGACATGAAGAGCGCCCGGCTCGAGGCCGCACGCAGCGGACGGCCGAGCACCTTCACGGTGGACCTGGAAGCGCGCCGCTTCGGCGTCGGCGAGCAGCTCCGCTCGCAGCTGCCCGAATCGCTCGAGGTGCGCGTCGTGGTGGCGCAGACCGAGATCCGGCCGGATGGCCGCGCCGCCATCCGTTTCTACCCCGAAGGTGGCGCCACCGGGGGCAGCATCGAGTTGGTAAGGCCTTCCGGGGCCGGCGTGAGGCTGCGCGTCGACTGGCTGCTCGGCCGCGTGACCCAGGAGGTGCTGGGGGCATGATGCAGCCTGGCGCGAGCCGTTCGCAGGGCGGCTTCTCGCTGCTCGAGATTCTCGTCGCCTTCGCCATCATGGCGCTGGCGCTGGGCGTGCTGTACCACGCGCTCGGCACCAGCGTGCGCGCCGCCGCCGAGGCCGATCGCCACACGCGCGCCGTGCTCACCGCCGAATCCCTGCTCGCGCTGCACGACAGCGTCCCGCCCGCCGGGCTCAGCCGGGAGGGGACCACCCCCGACGGATTCTCCTGGCACGTCGCGAGCGAGCCATATCCGGTCGGCGGCGAATCCGATCCACCCTGGCTGCTGCAGCGTGTCAGCGTGCAGGTGCGCTGGGCCGATCGCGGGCGCGAGCGCGACTTCCGGCTGGTCAGCTTGCGACCCGAGGCGGCGGAGCGCCCATGAGCCGCGCACATCGGCGTGCGGGCTTCACGCTGGTCGAGGTGCTCATCGTCCTCGCCCTGGGGGCGCTCATCATGCTCGGGTTGACCGCCGCGCTACGCAGCTTTGGCGACACCGGCGCCCGCCTCGACGCGCGCAGCCTGCATGGCGAGGACATGCGACTGGTGAGCGCCTTTCTGCGGCAGAGCCTCACGGAGGCGTCGCCCCGCCGCAGGCCGCCCCGCCTCGACGGCGCACGCGGCCCCTACTTCACAGGCGACGGCGCGACACTCGAATGGCTTGCACCGCTGCCCGCGCGCCACGGGGTAGGCGGCCTGCACCGGCTACGCCTGTCGGTGCAGGAGGAGCAATCACAGCCGCTCGCGGCACAACGCCGGCTGGTGCTGCAGTTCGTGCCCTTCGTCATGTCGGAGAGCGAGATCGACTGGTCCGCCGAGTCGGCGCAGGTCCTGCTGGAAGGGCTCGAGTCCTTCGCCATTCAATACCAGCGGCTGGGCACGGCCGACTGGCAGGATGCGTGGGACGACCCCGCGGTTCTGCCCGGGCGGGTGCGGCTGCACATCGCCACCGCCGGCCCCGCATGGCCGGAACTGGTGATCGCGCTGCTCGCGGCCCGCCCGGGACAGGACCTCGCGGGGCCGGAACAGCCAGGGGCGGAGGACTAGGATGAAGCGCCCGCCGCGCGCGCTTCGTTCGCGCCAGGCCGGTGTGGCGCTGGTGGCGGTGCTGTGGATGGTGGCGGCGCTCGCCTTGCTGGCGGCGGCGCTGGCCGCCACCTCGCGCGCCGACCTGCGCAGCGCGCAGGCGGCCCGGGCGTTCGCCGAAGCGGCCGCACTGGGGGACGCCGCGATCCAGCTCGCCGCGCTCGAATTGCGCAGCATGCCCTCACCGCCGGCGCGCCCGGGCAGGGAAAGCTACGAAATCGACGGGCGCCGGGTGGATATCCTGGTGTCGCCGGTCAGCGGATTCGTGGATCTCAATCGGGCCCCGGAGAGCCTCCTGCACGATGTGTTCCTCCATGGCGCGGGCGTCGATGAGGCACTCGCCGAGACGCTCGCCCAACGCATCATCGACTGGCGGGATGCGGATCGCAGTGCGCTCCCGCACGGCGCCGAGGACGACGCATACGCCGCGGCGGGCGTACGCTACCGGACCCGCGGCGGCCCCTTCGAATCGCCCGAAGACCTGCTGCAGGTCCTCGGATTGAGCTTCGATGTATATGATAAAGTCACTGCGTTTGTAACGGTTCATGGCCGCGCGCCGCGCGTCGATCCGCTCGCCGCCGCCAGCGGCGTGTTGCGCATCCTCGCCCGCGGCGACGGCGTCCATGCAGCCCGCGTTGCGGCGGCCCGCGATACCGGAGAGAGCACCATCGACATGAGCGCCTTCGTCCAGGAACACCTGCAGCCATCGTCGTCGGGCACGCGCTTTCGCATCGAGGCGCGGGTCGGGGACGACGGCGGGCGCGTTCTCGCCCGGGTGCGCTGGATTGACCTCGCCAGCAAGAGCGCGGACGGCTCGCCGTGGCGCACCCTGCGCGCCGAGCCGGTGCGCGCGATCGACCCCGGAGCATTCCCCGATGGCGCTTGAGGCGGGCAACTGGCGCCTGTTCGGCCTGGATCTGCGCTCGCTGCCGCGCATCTGGCGCAAGGGCTGGGACGAAGCGCTGGGCTGGCCCGTCTTCGCCTGGCTCTCGCCGCAGGAGCCCGTTCGCGTCCTCCTGCCCGACGGGGACGAAGTGCTGCGCCTGGGCGCGAGCGCCTCGCCCGCATCGCCCGCGGCGGCGGCGCGCACGCTCGCCGTGGTACTCCCCGATTCGGCGGTGTTGATCCGGGAACTCGTCCTGCCCCCGCTCGCCCGTGGCGAGCTGCGCGAAGCCCTGGGCCTCGAAGTGGCGGCGGTGAGTCCCTTCCCGCCCGAGCAGGCCGCGTGGGGCTGGCGCGCCGAGGCGCAGGGCGATCGTCTGCGGGTGCGTCTCGCGCTGGCGGCACGCGCCCATGTCGCGGCCCACCTGGAGCGGCTGGGCGAGCGCCTGGGCGGCGCACAACCCGAGGTGTGGGCCGACGCAGCGTCGCCCATCGTGCTCAACGGGTACGCCGAAGATGCGCGCGGCGCGCGGCTCGCCGGCGCGCGCCGGCGCATCGTGGCGGTCCTGGCGACGACCGCCGTCCTCATCCTGGCGCTCGCCGCCACCCCGATCCTCCAGGCGCGCCAGCGCCTCCTCGACGCCCAGGCCCGCTATGCCCAGGTCGAGACCGAGACCGCAGGCCTCGTTGCCGCCCGCAGCACCCTCGCACTTGCCAACGAACGTGCCCGCGCGGTGCGCGCCCATCTCGCGGAGCGCCCGGACCTCCTGCAATTGATCGAAACCCTGACCGCCACGCTGCCCGACGACGCCTATCTCACCCGCCTCGAGATCGACGGGCGCAAGGTGCGCATCGCCGGACAGGCGGGCAATGCCTCGCAACTGATGAACATGCTGGGCGCACGCCCCGCGGAGTTCCGCGAGGTGCGGGCGCCGTCGCCTATCTCGCGCGTGATCGGCGCGGACAAGGAAAGCTTCGTGATCGAGTTTGTCCTCGCCGCGAAGGAGGAGGCGCCATGAGTTTGCCCGGCGGAGACGCACGCTTTGTCGTCGCCACGAGTGCCGCGCTGCTGCTCGCGGGCATCGCGCTCGTGGGCTACGTCCTGGTGGGCCTGCTCGAAGGCGCCGAAGCGCCGCTGGCCGCCATCGAGCCGCGCTACGCGAGACTCGCGGGCCTGAAGGAGGTCGCTCCGCAGATCGAGCGCGGCGTCGCCGAGATCGGTGAGACGCTCGCCCGCCACGCCTACCCCGCCACGGGCGGTACCGATCGAATCGGCACCGACCTCCAGCAGCGCGTGCGACGCGTGGCCGAATCAGCCGGGATGGGCGTGACGGGCAGCCAGATCCTGCCCGTCCGTGCGGCCACGGGCTTTTCGCAGATACCGGTCGCGGTGACCGTCGAAGGCAGCCTGGAAGGGCTGCGCACGATGCTGCTCGGCTTGCGCGAGGAACCCCCCCCTTCCATACAGGTCGACAGCATCGTCATCCAGACCCGCGCCCGGCGGCGGGCGCGCGCGGCGCCGGTGGACCAGCACCTGACCGCGCAGATGAACCTCAGCGTCCTCCAGTTGCAGCCGTGAAGCGAGGCGCCTTGTTCCTTCTGCTCCTGGCCAACGGCGTGCTGCTGGCCGCCACCGCCGCCCTGTGGACGGCCGGCGAGGCCCGCTGGTATCCGCCCGCCGCCCTGCGTCCCGAGCCGGCCTCGCTCGCGCCCGCGACGATCGATATCCGCCACACCGAGTTCGGGTCGCTTCCCGAATCCCTGCAACGCCCGCTGTTCAGCCCCACCCGCAGCCCCGTGCCGGAGATGGCCGACGGCGCCACGCCGATGGACGACTTCGATCCGGTCCTGCTCGGCATTTTCGAAGCGAACGGCGCCGCCCAAGGGGTGATCGTGCGCGTCGAAGGCAAGGTGTACCGCCTCGCCATCGGCGAAGCGCTCGGGTCGTGGACGCTGCATGGGATGGACGATCAGGGCGGTGCCATTTTCAGGCGCGCGCAAGAGCAAGAGCAAGAGCAAGTGCAGGTGCAACTGCGTCATTTGCCGCAGCCGCCCCCGCCACGCGCCGCGACCCCGCCACGCGCCACGACCCCGGTTCCCGGGCGCGCGGCACCCGCCCCGAGTGGCCGAGCGACGCCGCTCGCGCCGCGCGAGGTGCCTGCCGCCGCCCCCCGCCCCGCACCTTCCACCGATTCGGGCCAGCCTACACTCGCAGAACGCATTGCCGAGCGACGGCGCGCCACGCGCTCAACCACAACCGACCCAAAAAACTAAAATGCCTCCATTCGAACTTCGTACGGCGGTGCGCGCCACCGTGTGCGCCGGCGTGGCGCTCCTCGTGGCCGGCTGCGCGGGTAGCGCGGCAGTGCGGGGCGATGCGCAACCCACCGGGCCGCTCGCCCCCCCCGGCGCACGCACCGGCAACGCCGCCTCCGCCCCGGGCGGCGCGTCCGCCACTGCGCCGGGCGGGGTGGACGAAGCGCTCGAGGGCTTCACCGAGCGCCAGAAGCCCACCCTCATCATCGGCACCGACCGCCAGATCCGGCTTTCCGCGGCGCGCCCGGTGACCATCTCGACGGGCGGGGCGGTCTCGCTCAAGTTCGAACAGGCCCCCGTGACCGAGGTCGTGCATGCGGTGCTGGGCGATGTCCTCAAGGTGAACTACACCATCCACCAGCCCGTCACCGGCGAGGTGACGCTGCACACCCATGCGCCGCTCCCCCCGGATCAGCTGCTGTCCCTGCTGGAAGCCGTGCTCCAGGCGAACGGACTCCTGCTGGTGCGCGACGTGCACGGCCTCTTCCACGTCGGCAAGCCCGAAGCGCTCAAGGGGGTGGGCAGCGCGCCGCGCCAGGTCGGCGCGCTGCCCACGGGCTACGGCATGGTCATCGTTCCGCTGCAGTACATCGGTGCAGCGGAGATGGCCGACATCCTCAAGCCCGTCGCGAACCCCGACACCTTCGTGCGCGTCGATACGCTGCGCAACCTGCTGGTGCTGGCCGGGCCGCGCAACCAGGTCGAAAACTGGCTCGAGTTCGTGAACATCTTCGACGTCGACATGCTGAAGGGCATGTCGGTGGGCCTGTTCCCGCTCGAGCACATCTCGGTGCAGGAGATGACCGCCACGCTGCGCCTGCTCACCGGCGGCGCCGCCGGCGGCGCGGGGGCGCCCGGCGCGGCACCCGCGCCGGCCCCCCGGCCCGACGCCCGAGCGGACGCGAGAGCGGACCCCCGCGCGGCGCAGGAGGCGCAAGCGATCCCGCTCGGCCCGCTCGGCGGGGCGCTGCGCATCCTGCCCATCGAACGGCTCAACGCGATCCTGGTGGTCACCCCGCGCGCGCACCTCATCCAGCAGATCCGCGAGTGGGTCGAACGCTTCGACCAGCCGCGCGACGGGGGCACCGAACCCCAGCTCTACGTGTATCCGGTGCAAAACGGCACGGCCCAGCACCTGGCAGGCCTGCTCAATGCGGTTTTCGGCGGCACCCAGCAGGTCGCGCCGCGCCCGGTCGACTACGGCGTCGCCCCCGGGCTCGCGGCCGGCGCCATGACCGGCGGCAGCCTCACCGGCGGGCTTTCCGGGAGCGGAACGAGCCCGGTCGCCCAGGCCCTCAGCGCCGCCGCACGCGGGGGCGACGGCGAAGGCACCGGCATCGCCCAGGTGACACTCGCCCCGGATGTGCGGGTGGTGGCGGACGACTTCAACAACGCACTGCTCATCCACGCGCCGAAGTCCGAGTATCGCAAGATCGCGGCCGCCCTGCGCCGCCTCGACCTGGCCCCCACCCAGGTGCTGATCGAGGCGAGCATCCTGGAGGTCACGCTCACCGACGAGACCCGCTTCGGGATCCGCTGGTCGCTCGAGAACGGCCTGCGGGATGGCTACACGGGAACGGCCTCCTTGCTCCCCGACAGCATCACCTCCACCATCGGCGAGACGACCCCCGGCTTCTCCTATACGATCCGCAACCCTGCCGGCGCGCTGCGCGCGCAACTCCACGCGCTCGCGCAGAAGTCGCTCCTCAACGTCATCTCGAGCCCCAGCGTGATGGTGCTGGACAACCACACCGCGGCCATCCACGTCGGCGACCAGCAGCCGGTGCTCTCGTCGACCACCGTCACCGACGGCGGCACCACCGTCTCCTCGATCCAGTTCAAGGACACTGGCGTGATCCTCTCGGTGACGCCCTCGGCCAACGCCGGCGGGATGGTCTCGATGGTGATCCGCCAGTCGGTCACCGATGTCGGCCCGGTCGACCCCGCCACCGGGCAGCGCAGCTTCCTGCAACGCGAGGTCTCCAGCCGGGTGGCGGTGCGTTCCGGCGAAACCGTGGTGCTCGGCGGGCTCATCCGCGACAACAACAGCCGCGGCAGGCAGGGCATCCCGCTGCTGCACGAGATCCCGATCCTGGGCGCGCTGTTCGGCACCACCGACAATTCCAAGGAGCGCACCGAACTGCTCGTCATGATCACCCCGCGCGTGGTGCGCTCCGACCAGGACGTGCGCGACCTCGGCGCCGAAATGCGCGGCCGCATGCAGGGCCTGCGGGTCCTGCCCGGCTGGGAGCGCTTCGAAGGGCTCGTCCCGGTCGTGCCGGAACAACACGGCGTAGCGCCGCTGCCGGCCGGAACGTAAGCGCGCACTCGCGATCGTCGGCATACGGGGTGCCACGCCGCCCGCCGGCGCGGCAGCCCGTACCGCACGCGCCCGCCGCGGCGCCCCGCCCCCTCGCCCTTCGCCCTTCGCCGGCAGTGCACCGCGAGCGTGACGGAACGCACACGTAATCTTGCGTGTTCTCGCTACGATATATTCCGTAACAAGAGGTTCATGCTATGCGGTCAGGATGACGGCATCCCCCACATGGCGCGAGCGGCACCCGTCCACCGACCGCGGGCACGTGGTCAACGAGTCCGCACGAGTTCAGGCTTGGCCCCTTGGCTAGCTAGAAAAACGCCACACCCGCAGCGATGCGGGGCCGGAAAACCACGGATCTCTCCCGAGATGGCCGGGTTGCCTATGTACCCAGCGGAATCCAGGCAGCATAGGCGTCTCGCCGGGAGGCTTCCGGCGTCCGCTACAACGGGGCGCCGCGAAGCGATGGTTGATGACTTCAAGAGTGGGCCCCTAGCTAGTCACTCACGGAAATTTCAAATCTGAAAGGGGAAGCAAAAATGAACAAGCCAGCAATCGCCTCACAGGTAATGGTTGCATGTTTCGCAATGGGCGGCGGCGGTCGCGTTCGCGGATGTCACTGGTGATTTCAAGGTTACCGGCTCGAGCTATATTAGCGACGTTGCAACCGTTTCCGGCACGGTCAACCATGGCGCCATTCAAAGCAATAAGACTGTTGTCGTTGATGTGACGTACGACTACAGCTTCGTGGCCGAGAAGACGGAAACCATCCCAGGGGAAACAACGTCCGTTTTCGTGTTTGTTCCCGGCAAGTGCGTAACCGGTGTCCCTAACAGAAATGGTTGCTTTGACAGCAACGGAAACCCCAAAGACATTGACGAAGAGAAATGGGGTTCCTATGTCGAGTCATCCACAACGACTGAGCCAATCACCGTAACGCAAACGTTCAACGGCACAAGTGGCATGACCGCTATCACCGAGCCCACCATCGAGAAGGGTCGCCTCAATCCCAAGGGGAAGATTACCGGCTATAACTGGCAGAGCACGCAGTCCATCGTTGCCAATGCGGAACTCGTTGACGAAACGCTTATTCCGGCTGGCTATAGTGTGGTTTCGGTGACGATCAACAGCGTGTCCTACACCGCGTATCTCGAGGATGCATCCGGCGTCCAGATTGCAGACACCGTGGTGCAGGGCGACCTGTACTGAATCGAGCAGGCTAAATAGCGCTTGTTAATCCTCGAAAAAGGGGCCAAGGTCGAATAACGTGAGCTGATTGCGAGCAGCCTGGTTCCTCGCGTAATTCTTTCGGGCTCCTTCAGGAGCCCGTTCTTTTTGGCTCTGTCCGCCTTAGGTGCCGGAACAAGGGACGCGGCGCGCCCTTCTCCGCCGCAACTTCCCGGCCGCTCGTGGCTGCCTGTCACGCAACGTGTGCCCCGATCACGCGCGCGGGCCGAAGTGGCCCGAGGCATCGACGGGCAGCGCAAGCGATCCTTCGACGGCGGGGAACATTGTTGCATTCGGCTTCAGAACGCGCACATCGTCGTCCGGTCCCACCGACGACCACCCGCCGTCCTGACCAGCCGCCATGGCTCCTTCCCCATGCCCATGCGCTCCTTCATCGCTGCCGCCGCCTTCCTGCTCGCCGCCGCACCCGGCCTGGCGCAAGCCCCCGCCGCGCGGGGGGCGCCCGCGATTTACGCGCAGCTGTGCGCGAGTTGTCATGGCGACGAGATGCAGGGCGGCAAGGCCCGTGGTTTCGCCCCGATCGCCGGGCGGTCGCTGCCCGACGAGCGCGAGCTCGCGCGCATCGTCCGCGAGGGCATCCCCGCCAGCGAGATGCCCGCGTTCGCGGACGCCTTGAGCGCGGGGGAGATCCATGCCCTGGTGGTGCTCATCCGCGAGACGGCGGCAGGGTCGAGCGCGCGGATGCCCCTGCGCGCACGGCCCCTGCCCGCCGACGTGCAGCACAGCGCCGAGCACGCGTATCGCATCGAGCGGCTGGTCGGCGATCTCGACGTGCCGTGGTCGCTCGCCTTCCTGCCCGACGGGCGGATGCTGTTCACCGAGCGCACGGGCGCGCTCTTCGTCGTGGCCAACGAGAACGGCCGCTGGGGGGCGCCGCGGCCCGTCGCCGGCGTGCCGGACGTGTGGGTGCGCGACGAAGGCGGACTGCTGGCCGTCGCCCCGCATCCCGAGTTTGCCCGCAACGGCTGGATCTATCTCACGCTCAGCGATCCGGGGCCCAACGACACGGGCACGACCCGGGTGCTGCGCGCGCGATTGCGCGACAACGCCCTCGTCGAGCACGAGACCATCTTCGCCGCCCCGGCGGACGGCTACACCGCCATGGGCGTGAATTTCGGCAGCCGCCTGGTGTTCGACGGCGACTATCTGTTCTTCACCTTCGGCGAGCGCGGCGAGGTCGGCCAGGCGCAGGACCTCGCGCGGCCCAACGGCAAGGTGCACCGCGTGTTCCACGACGGGCGCATCCCGCCGGACAATCCGTTCGTCGACACCCCCGGCGCGGTCGCGTCCATCTGGAGCTACGGTCACCGCAATCCGCAGGGGCTCGCGCGCAATCCGGTCGATGGCGGGCTGTGGGAAACGGAGCACGGCCCGCGCGGCGGCGACGAGCTCAATCACGTTCGGCGCGGGCGCAACTACGGCTGGCCGGTGATCACCTACGGCATGAACTACGACGGCACCCCCGTCTCGGCGCTTACGCGCAAGGAGGGCATGGAACAGCCGGTGATGCACTGGACGCCCTCCATCGCGGTGAGCCCGATCCATTTCTACACCGGCGACGCCTTTCCGAAGTGGAAGAACCAGCTCTTCGTCGGCGCACTGGTGCAGCAGGAGCTGCACCGCATGGTGGTCGAGGGCGATCGCGTGGTGCGCAAGGAGATGCTGCTCAAGGACCTCGGGCGGGTGCGCGACGTCGTCACCGGCCCCGACGGTTTTCTATACGTGGCACTGGAACTACCAGGCGAGCCGGGCTGGATCGTGCGGCTGGTGCCGGCCGAGCGCGATCAGTAAAGCGGTGCCGGCAGCGGCAGCAGCGGCAATTCGGCGGGCAGCG
>Ga0214472_10001421_pt1 | contig 26952 bp, 23 predicted proteins | sample RVTome_6_FD_207662 | JGI IMG/M metagenome (GOLD analysis project Ga0214472, IMG submission 207662) | Soil microbial communities from uranium-contaminated site in the Upper Colorado River Basin, Wyoming, United States - RVT140D175 | ecosystem: Environmental > Terrestrial > Soil > Contaminated >...
CTCGGCGGCAGCCTGGTAGGTCGCGAATTTCTTCCACACGTAAGGCGAACTGTAGCCGTTGCGGATGCGCTCGATGCGTTCCGGACGACTGAAAAAATCGCGGTTGGCCGAGGCCGAAATCTCTCCCAGCTCTTTTCTCGACAGATGGCGCGTGGGCATGACCGTGTGAATCGCGTCCCAGTTTTCCAGATCGAGGGTTTCGATCCGCGTGTCGCGCAAAGCCTGGCGCCAGATCGGTGAGCCCGGCATCGGCGTCAAAAGCATCAGCACGGCGCAATCCGGATCGATCTCGTCGACCACGCGGTAGCGGTGTTTGATCTTCTCCGCGTCGTCTTCCCAGAAGCCGTTCATGTAGGTGCCGACGGTGGCGATGTCATTGTTCCGCAGCAGCTGGACCAGACCTTTCAAATCGTCGATGGTGTAGCGCTCATCGCTCTTATGAATATGAGCGAGCTCCTCATCCGTGCCCGCCTCGATGCCGAAAAGCACCTGGTAGCACCCGGCCCGGCGCATGCGCGGAATGAGATCGGCGTCGCGCATCAGGTTGCGCGCCCGGCCCATGAAAAACCACTCGATGTCGAGATCCCTTTTTTCCAGCTCGTCCAGCAAGTCGAGCATTTTTTGCCGGTCCGAATTGAAATCATCGTCCAGGAAGTTGAGCGCCTTGACGCCGTAGGTCTTGTTCAACAGCTCCAGCTCATCGGCGACGAGCTTGCCCGAGCGGGTGCGGTGCAGAAAAAAGTCGCCGCTGCGACGCGGATCAATCAAGCCCCACTCGTAACAAAAACTGCAAGCGCCTTCGCAGCCGCGGCTGGTGACCGCCTCGTTGTAGTGTTCGATCCGCGAAAAGCCGATGTACCGGCTCATCGGAAAGAGATCGTAGGCCGGCATGGGCAGATCGCTCAGGTTCTGCATCAGCGGGCGCGGGGGCGTGATATAAACTTCGTCGTTGTCGCGGTACGCCAAACCCTGAATCTCTCGGAGCGAGGGCGCATCCTGCTTCAATTCCCCCAGCAATTCCACCAGCGTCCATTCCGCTTCGCCGATGAGCAGATAGTCGAGCTGCGGGGCCAGTCCTATGATCTCTTTAGGAATCGCCGAGACTCCCAACCCGCCGAGCATCGTGATGAGCCGGGGAAATGCTTCCTTCAACGCGCTCATCGCTTCGAGATTAAAAACCACCGGGCTCGCGCCGCCGTCAGTGACCAGACGGGTGCCGAGAAAAACCGCGTCGGGGGCCAGGGCGCGAATGCGCTCCAGCATCTCTTCCTGATTTAATTCCAGGGCACGGCAATCGAGGGCGTCAACATCTGCGACGTTGCGCTCGCGCACGAAAGCCGCCAGGTGTGCGTGGAGGGGATTACAGGCTATATGCTTCTGGCCCCAGCGGACCCAATTGCGCATCGGCGGCGTGAGAAAAAGTAATTTCATTGGCTCACCTCGGTTTAAGATCAGGCACGTTACATTTCTGGTGTTGTGGTGATTATTGCAGCAGATTATGTGCCAGTTCTCACTGGCGGGTCTGCTAAGAACTTAAAAGCGCAGTCGGGCGGCGGGATTCTTGTCAGAAGCACGGGATGGAACCCGGAGGATTACTATTCAAAGTATTGAAAGTTAAGACGTAAATCTTATTTCAGGCTGGCGCGAGAGGTTTCGCCATTTAGCAAGCGAGCTCGCGGTTGGCTAGCGTTTTCGGTAGCACTAGCGCGATTCGTCTTACTACTTGTGGGAATGGCGCGAAGATTCCTTCCTAAAGCTGATAAGATCCTTGGCGATTACTCTAATGGGTGGCTCCGATTTACGGTGGCATCGACATTGCGAAATAGCCGCTTGAGAGATTGTTTGGAGCAGGCAGGCGTTGCCGCGAGCGCTCGCGGCGAAACGATTTTTACTGATGCCAATTCATTAGCCTGCCGATTATCATTGGGGAGCAGCATGAAACCGAGTAGCGAGTCTGTGCCTTTTTCAGGTATCGCCACGACCGCCGATGGTTCAGAGGCGGTGGTGTGGGTGGAAACTCGTATCACGCAGGGTGCATGCGCCTACCCGATCACGCCGTCGACTAATATGGGTGGCGGTTATCAACTGGCCGTTGCCAATGGCCAGCGCAATCTCTGGGGTGAACCGCTGGCTTTCCTCGAACTAGAATCCGAGCACAGCTCCGCAAGCACCTGCGAGGGTTTTGCTCTGGCGGGCGGGCGCGTGGCGAATTTCACATCGGGACAGGGCTTGATTCTGATGAAGGAAGTCCTCTACGTGATCGCCGGCAAGCGGCTGCCCGTGGTTTTTCATATCGGCGCGCGCGCCCTCACGTCTCAGGGGCTCAACATCCATGCCGGGCATGACGATGTCATGGGCGTTGCCGACTGCGGCTGGGGGATGTTGTTTGCGCGAAACGTGCAGGAGGCCGCCGACCTGGCGCTCATCGCGCGCCGCGTCGCCGAGGAGTCCGAGACCCCGTTTTTCAACATCCAGGACGGTTTTCTTACTACCCACACGATTGAGAGCCTCAGGCTTCCAGAACTGGAATTGATGAAACGGTTCGTCGGCGATCCCAACGGCGAACATCGGCTGCGCAATCTCATGGACCCGGCGCATCCGATCATGAGCGGCGTGGTGCAGAACCAGGACAGTTACATGAAAGGGAAGATTGCCCAGAGGTATTTCTACGATCGGATCCCGCCGATCATGCAGCGGGCGATGGACGAGTTCCATTCCCTGACCGGGCGGCGTTACGGCATGATCGATGGTTATGAGTTGGACAATGCCGAATACGTGATTGTCGGCATGGGCAGCCTGATTGAAACCGCGACCGCGACAGCGAAATATCTGCGGCGTCATGAAGGAATCAACGCCGGAACCCTCCACGTGACCAGCCTCCGGCCGTTTCCGGGGCCGCAGATCGTCGCGGCATTGAAACATGTTAAAGCCATCGCTGTCGTCGAGCGCATGGACAATCCGACCGCGCAATCGAATCCGTTGACTGCGGAGATCAAGGCGGCGTTCAGCGACGCTTTGTCAGGGACGGCGGGATATCCAGCGATCGATCATATTCCTGCGATCTATTCCGGGTCGGCGGGCCTGGGTAGCCGCGATGTGCGGCCTGGGGATTTCGTCGCGACGATTAATCACATGCGCGCGCGCAACCCACAACGGTTCTTTGTCTTGGGCATTCGGCACCCCCTGGCCATCGCTCCCGCGAATGAGCCCGATGTCCGCCCCAAAGGCGCGTTTTCGATGCGCGGCCATTCCATTGGCGGGTACGGTTCGGTTACGACCAACAAAGTGATCGCCACCATCGTCGGGGACCTGTTCGGACTCCAGGTGCAAGCCTATCCCATGTACGGTTCGGAGAAGAAAGGGTTGCCCACGACTTACTTTTTGACGGTCGCCGAGGAGCCAATCGGCGCCCACGCGGAATTGAAGCACGTCGACTTCGTTCCGCTCAATAACGTAAACGCCTTCAATCTCGGCAATCCGCTCGCCGGTCTTGTGCCGGGGGGCGCCGTTTTCGTCCAGCATCAGAGCCGGGATCCGCAGCGCGTGTGGAAGACCATTCCGGAGAACGCGAAGCGGTTCATCCGCGACAACCGGATACGCGTGCTCGCCCTGGATTCGGTCAAGGTCGCGCAAGAAGTTTCGAGCCACGCACAGTTGGCGCAACGGATGCAAGGCATCGTGCTGCTCGGCATTTTCTTGCGCGTGGCGCCGTTCGTGGCGGCGCGAGGATTGAGTGATGAGCAAATCTACGCGGCGATCGAGCAGTCGCTACGCAAATTCTTCGGCAAACGGGGCGAGAAAGTCGTCATGGAGAATCTGCAAGCGGTGAAGCGCGGCCGAAGCGAGGCCATCGAAATTCCCAGCGAGATCATGATGGCGGCGGCGTAGGGACAATCGTTATGAATGAGTTAACCGTAAAAAACTGGATGCATCGGGGCGTTATCACCTGCTGGCTGGACACACCCGTCGATAAAGTGGCCGAAACGATGGATGCGAAGGATATCAGCGCCGTGGTGGTTGTCGATAAAGCCGGTGACGCCGTCGGAGTGATTTCCCGGACTGATTTGGTCAACGCCCGATTCATTCAACCCTATCTCAAGCACTGGCGCGGCATGAGCGCCGAGCATCTAATGAGCAAGCCGGTGATCAGCGTGACCCACGACGTAGCCATTAAGGAGGCGGTCAAGTTATTGCGGGCTCGGCGTATTCACCGGTTGGTGGTCGTGGAGAAACAGGCGGGGCATAAGCGGCCCGTGGGCATTCTTTCCGTTACCGATCTCGCCAAGCATACCGGCGGGTAGAAACGAGTAACCAGCATGACCGACCAAGAATCTATTTTTAACCCGCTCGAGACCGAACTTCAGGACGAGGTGTCGGCTCCCGGCATCAAGCGTCCGGGAACGGCGATGGAGACCCACGAAGCGACGTTTGCCGACTCGCACGTGATCGAGCTCGATCTCGACCGCTACGTGGACGATTTCAACCGGCGCGTGATCGGCGCCTACCAGGAAGGCGAGGGATCGGCGGTGCTGCCTGCCGATCTTGGCGTGGCGCGGAGCTTGATCCCGCCGGGGACCGGCGGGCTGCGCGACTTCAGCTACATCGCCCAGGAAATTCCCGAATTCGAGTTCGAAAAATGCGTCGGCTGCATGACTTGTGTGACGGAATGCCCGGACACGGCGATTCTCGGCAAAGCCATTCCAGCGGCTCAAGTGGAACGGTCCCTCGCTGAAATCGAAGACCCGGATGAACGGCGCTGGGTGGCATCGCACTGGGCCCGCACCCGTAAATACTACGATGTTCCGGAAAAAAAAGGCGAGGCGGCGGCGCTCTTTGGGATCTTCATCGATCCGACCAAATGCAAGGGGTGCGCCGAGTGCGTGCAGGTGTGCGACGACCTTGACTATCATGCGCTCAAGATGGTCGTAAAGGATGAAAAAACCCTGCCGCGTTATCGCTCGGCGTTCAATCTGTTCCGCAAGATCGGCCCGACCCCTGAAAAATATATCAACGAGCGGGCGCTCGCCGATTTCATGCTGGCGGAAGAATCCGCGCTGCTCTACGTCGGCGGCGCCGGCTCTTGCATGGGCTGTGGCGAGGCGACGGCGATCCGCATGATGCTCGCCGCCACCGGCTTCGTCCACAAGCCGGACAACATCGGCATTGTCGCCGCGACCGGGTGCAACACGGTGTACAGCTCGACCTATCCTTACAATCCGTACCTGGTTTCGTGGACCAATTCCTTATTCGAAAACGGCCCGGCCGCGGCGATGGGGATTCGCGCTCGCTGGGATCAGATCGGCTGGCAAAAGAAGAGACTGTGGGTGATCGGTGGCGACGGCGCTATGTACGATATCGGATTTCAAAGTCTCAGCCGATTGTTGGCGAGCGGCATGGATATCAAAGTGTTGGTGCTCGACACGCAAGTTTATTCCAATACCGGCGGCCAGGCGTCGACGGCATCCTTCACCGGACAGGAGGCGAAGATGGCCGCCTTCGGCCGCGAGTCGCAAGGTAAACGGGAACGCCGCAAAGAATTATCTCAGATCTGTTTCATGCATCCCGATGTCTACGTTGCGCAAACGACGGCGTCGCACATCAACCATTTCTACAGAGCGGTCATGGAGGCGAACGAATATCCGGGGCCGGCGGTGATCAACGTGTACACGACCTGCCAGCCTGAACATGGAGTGCTCGACAGCATGTCCGCTCAGCAAGCCAAACTAGCCGTCGAGTCGCGCGCTTTTCCGCTGTTCATCTACGACCCACGCAAGGGAGAAAAGCTCCGCGAGCGCTTGAGTCTGGTCGGCAATCCGGCGCAGAAAGAAGACTGGTGGACGCCGCCCAAGAGCGAAAAAACGCTTACCTTCATCGACTTCGCGCGCACCGAAGGGCGGTTCGCCAAGCAATTCGACCAGGACGGCAATCCAACGTTGACGCTATTGCAAACCCAAGAAGAACGGCTGCGGAACTGGCGATTGCTACAGGAACTCGCCGGAATTCGCTAGCCCGCATAGTCGAGAGAGGCCGAGGAATAAACCCTTCCGGGAGAAGGCAATGGGCCTGTCTTCGCTGACGCTCGGAATTGCAAATCGCATATCTCAGATTTCAGATTTGAAATTTGAGATTTGCCATTTCAGATGCCGAAGGCGCGGGTGCCTTCTCCCTCCAGGCTTCACTCCTCGGCCTACCTTGTGTTGGCGTTTCACCTCGGACCATGAATCTTCCAGGCTAGCAACGTGTCGTAGAAGAAGCGCAAGATTTCTTGCAAAACTTAGCCGTTCGCGAATTCTCCTGTAATTGGCTTCGCGATAGGAATTTCTCACCCCCCGAGCGCTTGATAGAGAAATCCGGGGACTTCAATTTGATTCTGAGTAAACCCCGCCTCTTGAGGCGGGCACAATTAAATGGGGTTTCCAAAGGGGGCGAGCATTTCCTTTGGTCGCGAGCGGGGTTCAAACCCCGCTCGCGAATTCAAATTGATTAGCCTTCTCAGTCGCGACTAAGCATCAAGCGACTCCTTTACCGAGCTCCGTAGTGCAGGGGCATTGATCGGGGAAGCGTTCGCGCTCGATATCGGGTGCCTGCGCGAGATTAGCTTCGCCCTGTTCCTTTTTGATTCGCACTCTAAGTTTCTGGGTGACCAACAGCCAGATGGCGACGGTGGCCAGGATCACCCAGCCGATCCAATTCGTATCGAGCGGCATGGGAAGCACGCCGTCGGGCGCGGTTTGCTTGAGCCACAAAAGAATAGCGATGGCGCCGATCGCTTCGGCGATTCTAGCGGCGACGCCGTCGACGACGATCTTGACCGTGGAACGTTCCGTCGGATCGACGGGAATGAATGCCTGCTCCCAGATCGAGCGGTGCACGGACGAGCGCAGTCCTCCTTCTGTCACTCTTAATACCGAACGGCTGAGTGCCGTGGCGGCGGCGGTGACGAACGTTGCTCCACCGATGAGCGCGACCGGCAGCACCATCAGCCCGCCGCGCACCCCAATCTTGTCCTGGATCTTGGGCGTCGCGAAAAGTTGCAGCAGCAGCGAGCTGAAATTGAGCAGAATATAAAAATTGGCGAAAAAGCTTGCGTTGCCCCTCGTTCCCATATTGGCGCCGGCTGCCGCCGCGTAAAATTGAAAATCGATCAGCAAACCGACGAGTGCTCCAGTCATCGAAATCAACAAGAGAGTCAGCGAGTAGTTGTTCGATAATGGGCTTAAAAATCCGGCCTTCTTTTTTCCATTCTTCCGGGAAACGGTGTTTGTGGGAAAGCGACCATGGATGTGCGAGATGAGGCTGACCACGCCAAGGATGAGGACGGCGCCAAGAAAGATCAGCCACTTCGCATCGACCAGGGAAGCGATCCCTTTGGCAATCAAGCCGCCCACCATGCCGCCGGTAAGAGTGCCCGCGCCCATTTTGCTGAAGGCGCGGGCGGCTGCGCGGTTTTCGCTCTTTTCGAAAATATCCGAGGCGAGAAGCCAGAGGCTCGCAAAAAGCAATCCGAAAATGGCCGGAACGAACATGAACATCGCCAGCAGCAGCATGTTATCCCCGGGTTGTAAGAAAGGCGCGGCAACTGCCATCACGCTCGCCGCAAGCAGGAAAATTCCGATGCGCGCCGGCCGGGCGCCCCAGGTCTTCATCGCCTTGACGAAGAGCATCGCGAGCGGCAACGCCGCCGCGGCGATATTGAGGTAGACGAGCGGCAACCGTAGCAGCCCGGCGCTCCCCTGAAAGAAAAGCGCGTCGCGTCCGGTCTTGGCGATGATGAAAGCCGACGTCGTGAGTCCGAGGGCCAGCGCCGGAAGCAGGGTTCGTGAGCGCTCGTGATGTGAATCAACCATGCTGCGAATGTTTCGCGCGGACGGGCTGGTATTGGCGCAACAGTTTGTGCGGCGGTTTGGGCTTGTGCAGCGGCTGGACGAGTCGCTGGGGCTGTTCAAGCGCCATGCCCTCTACCACGAGTCGGACCACGTGCTGGCGCTCGTATACACCCTGTACGCCGACGGCACGTGTTTGGAGGACCAGGCGGCGTTGTAAGGGAAGAAGCGGTGCGACGGCTGGAATGAGCGTGTCGGATTCCAGACCCGACCACCGGGAATTTTCTGCGCCATCCGTGCTCATCCCCACGGACCTAAAAACGGTTCGCCAAGATAAGCGTTGTTATCGCCATCCAATGTTTCCGGCCAGTCGGCGAGGTCGCGCGGCTTTCTCAATTCTTTCGGTCTCGGCTTGCCCGTCCAACCGATCTGTTCCATGGCGTAATAAAGCTGGATCGTGTGGCCGTCGGGATCACGCGCGGTGGCGGCGTAATCGATGCCGGGATGGAGATCGGCGGGGATCGTTTCCGTGACCTCCACTTGGTGTTGGCGCAGGAACTTCACTGCATCGCGAAGCTGGCGATAGTTAGCCAACTGAAGGCCGAAGGCGGCGCACTTGGAGTGGAGGCTCAACCCGAGAAGATCGCGCAGGTCGAGCGGGAACAACGCGACCGAGTGGTGCTCTGTGTTGCAGCGCAAAAACAGGCAGCGCCGGCCGCGCCAGAGCACTTCCTCGGTCAAAGTAAATCCCAGGGCGTCCCGATAGAATCTCCAGGCCGCGTCGAGATTCTCGACGAAAAGATAAACCGGGCCGAGGCGGACGATCTTGAAAGGGCGGGGCAGCAAAACGCCGTCCACGTCGTAGGTGGCGGGAAGTTTTTCGACATGGCGGTAACCGGAAAAAATATCGACGCCCTTCGCTTGGGCCTGTTGCACCTCGTCATACTCCGCGATCTGCGGCAGCTCGGGTGGTTTGTCAAAGCCGCGGTCGTACATCGCTCTCGGTTTGCTGTGGCCGTTCCAGCCGATCTGCTCGATGCCGTAGAAAAGCTCGTTCTGGTGGCCGTCGGGATCGAATAGGTAGGTGTGCCAGTTGGAGCCGGGCATGTCGCGGCCGGACCGTTGCTGTTTGATGCCGGTTTTGTCGAACCACTTGATGGCTTCACCGACCTCGCGCAAGCTTCCGACCTGCCAGGTGATCTGATTGACGGTGATGCCGGGCTTTTCACTACGGCCCAAGGCATCGCGCACGCGCTTGGGGAACAGAACCATCGCGTGGTGGTCGTTGCCGTAGCGGGTGAAATAACCGTTGGGATCGCCGAGGCCGGCTACTTGAGCCGGATCTTTGGCGCGCCGCGAGTAATCCATGACATCGGAGATACGGAAACCGAGCAAATCGACATAGAAGCGAACCCCGCCCTCCATGTTGGACAGGTTGAAACCGAAGTGGCCCAAGCGGCGAATTTTAAAAGGCTGGTTCAGCAGAACCCCGCCGACGTTGAATGTTTCGCGAGAGCTTGGCATTGAGCGCCTCCCTGATGGAGTTTGGCTAGTTCCCTGTGGACGCCAGCAGTCCGGCGGCGGTTAAGTTTCGTAAATCATCACATCCACCGGCTTGCCGCCGACGGGGAGATCGGGGCAAGCGCTGAGCGCGACGAGCAGGTCCATCTCGGCGCGGATGTCCATGTAGTTGCCCGGTCGAGGCCGGACTTGGGTGTGTTCCATCTTGCCGGTGGCGCCGTCGATCTTCATATGTTGATTTAAATTGAAAGGACTGGGGATGTCTTCGGGAATAATGCCATAGGAGGCCAGCGCCTTGGATAAGTTTTCATAGCAGCCGTGGTCGGGAATTTCACTGATCGGTCTCGGATAGTATTCCCCCAACCGGCCTTCCTGTTTGGCCAACTGGAAGCGGTAGCCGCTGCACATGCCTTTCTGCAAGTCGTGGGTTCCTTCTTTGAAGCGATCGGCGAGAATCGTCATCATATGCTGGTTGTTCCGGCCCATGAGCTTGTGCCCAGCCGTAACGAACAGCGTCATGTTGTAAACCTTGGTGCGCGCTTGATCGAAACGCTCGCGCAAATTCTCTAGCTTGAAGAAAACGAAATCCACCGTGGTCGTGGCGGTTATGCGGATGATTTGCCCTTTTTTCATTTCAGCCGACCAACCGGTGTTATGCGGTACGTGAACTTCCACGATCGTTTTTATAGTTTGATCCTTGTGCATCGAAGTGTTCGCTTACATGAAAGTTAACATAACCCGCTCCGGAAGGGCAATCCGAGCAGCGATAGAAGCATCCTACGCCGAGTGGGCAGACAACGTTTGGATGTCTCGCGCGACCGGCGTTCAGTGAAGCGGAGTCTGGGAAGCTGGAGCTGGCGAGCCCTTCAGCCTGCGCCACCATGGAGCGATTATGGGCAGGACAAAGAAGAAGACGGCTGCCGCGGTGATGGCTCCGGCGATCGGGCGGGTGAAGAAAATCACGAAGGAGCCTTGGGAAATGATCAGGCTCTGCCGCAGCGCGCTCTAACCGCCGCCTTGTGGAGTCCAAAGCCGGTTTTTGATCCAGGGCATTGCTAATCTTAAACTCGGAAATATAAAAAGGAAGAGCGCAATAACCGTGCAGGTCGCCGCAATCGGGCGGGTAAAGAAAATGGCCAGAGATCCCTTGGACATAATCAAGCTCTGGCGCAGGGCCGTCTCAGTCATGTCTCCGAGGACAAGACCGATCGCCAGTGGAGCCAAAGGAATTTGGAGCTTCTTAAATGCATATCCGACCACTCCGAAGAAGAGCATGAGCCAGACATCAAACATACGGTTGTTGACAGCATAGGCGCCAACGGAGCTCACAAGAACGATCACCGGTGCAAGAATGGCATAAGGGATTCTCAAAATGATGGTAAAGAAGGGGACTAGAAGAAGACACATGAGTAACCCGATGATGTTGCCTATGTACATGCTGGCGATCAGCCCCCAAACAAAATCTGGCTTTTCAATGAATAGCATAGGACCAGGCTGTAGACCCCAGATGTAGAGCCCTCCCAGCATGACAGCGGCTGTGGGACTTCCAGGAACGCCTAGCGTTACTAGTGGCAACAAGGAACCTATCCCGGCCGCCTGAGCCGCCGATTGTGTGGACAATACTCCCTCCATTACCCCCGTACCGAACTTCTCCGGGTATCTTGAGTATTGCTTAGCCACGCCGTAGGCCATAAACGATGCCGGCGTGGCACCTGTGCCGGGCAGGACCCCAACCCAAAAACCGAGGGCCGTTCCTGTTAGCCAAGTCATCCAGTTGCGAAATATGTCGACTACTGTGGTAATAACGTCCCTGATGCCAATCTTCCCCTGTTCCCCTTTGAATTCGAGGGACTCTTCAGCAGACAAAAGGATCTCTCCAATACCGAATAAGCCGATGCAGACAGTTACGAAGTTGAAACCGCTTAGGAGAGCGATAGAATCGAAGATGAGGCGCGGGGTGCCGGTCACAATGTCGAGTCCCACCGATGCAAGGAGAAACCCGATCAGAGCTGACATCAGGTTTTTTATGGCCGATCCTCCACCCAGGCCAACGAAAGTACTGAACGCGAGAAGCATCACCGCGAAATATTCGGGTGGGCCAAACTTCAGAGCGACTTCTGCCAGAGCAGGAGCAAAAAAGCTAAAAAGAATCATGGACAAAAGAGAGGCAAAAAAGCCACCGATAAAGGCGACGGATAGGGCATAGCCGGCCCGTCCTTGTTTGGCCATCGGATAGCCATCAAAAGTAGCAGCTACGGACCAAGGCTCGCCGGGTATATTAAACAGGATTGATGTGATAACTCCCCCAAAGAGGGCACCCCAATAAATACTGGTGAGGAAAATGATGGCCGAGGTTGGACTCATGACAAATGTCAGCGGCAGCAAAATGGCTACACCGCTGGTTCCACCCAATCCCGGCAAAATACCGATGATGATCCCTAGGAAGACGCCTACAGACGCGATAATCAGGTTGTAAGGGCTTAGAGCAACTCCAAACCCCATCCAGAGGTTAGCTAAGCTTTCCATTTATATTCATTCTCTACGTGAGTTAAAATCCGATGTAGGGTTCCAGGAATCCTTTGGGCAAAGGGACCCGAAACCACTTTTCAAAAAGCAGGTAGTGACTGAAGGCGAAAAAAAACGCTACCAACAGCACCATCCCCCAGGAAAAACGCCCCACCCAGCGCATAAAAAATGCCAGATAAACGGCGGAGGCAATATAAAAACCCACAAACTCCATCAATAAAATCGCTCCGACCATGGGAAGGAATACCCCGAGCACCGTGGGCAAAGAGTGTTTGGCGATGAAGTCGTGTCCCTGAAGAATGGTCCGGTCTAATAATAGTTGGAGAACAGTAACGACACAGCAAATCCCCAGACCCAGACCGAGCCAGAAAATAAAAAATCCTGGTTGGGGGCCCGCAAGCCCCCAACCAAAGCCTAAGCGGGATGCTTCGTAAATGACCAGGGCTGAGATTACAAGCAGGATAATCGAGGTGAGGATCTCAGCTTTGCGCATGACTAAGGATCTACTTTTTCAGTAGACCGGCCTTATCCATCAGATCCTTATGGAGCTTTTCTGCCCCGTCCACCCACTTGACGTAATCTGCTCCGGTCAGCCAGGCCGATTTGAGGGCGTTGTTCAGGAGATAATCCTTAAACTCCTTCGAGTCGGAGACTTTTTTCAGGAGGCCGATATACCAGTCAACTGCTTCTTTTGGCATATCCGGTGGCCCGAAGATACCACGGAGCATCAGGTAATTGATGTCCAATCCCAGGGCTTCTTTTATGGTTGGAATTTCGCCCCAGCCAGGAGCCCAGGTCAGCCGTTCCGGGTCGAAAACCCCGAGTGGCCTTACCCTACCCGCCTTCCAATGACCGGCACATTCGGCAGGATTATTGACCGTCGAATCGACTTGTTTGCCCACCAGATTGACACAGACCTCCCCGCCACCCTTAAATGGCAAATAAATGAACTTGACTCCTAAAGCCTGTTCCATCTGGACCGTAATAATCTGATCCTCCTGTTTCGATCCGGTCCCCCCCATTTTAAAAGTCCCAGGCGATTTTTTAACCGCATCGATATACTCTTTTGCTGTCTTATAGGGTGTCTCCGAATTCACCCAAAGGATGAACTCGTCCAAAGCCAGCCGGGCCAATGGAGTCAGGTCCTTCCAATTAAACGGGACGCCAGTCGCTAGAGGGGTAGTAAAGAGATTTGAAAGTGTGATGATGATGGTGTGGGCATCCCCCTTCTTGCCCTTCACGTAAGTAAAACCCTCGGCGCCGGCACCACCGGATTTATTGATGGTGATGAAAGGCTGAGGCGAGAGTTTATTCTTGTCAATGATAGGTGAAATTAGCCTCGCCATTACGTCAGCCCCACCACCGGTCCCCGCAGGGATGATGAACTCGACCGGCTTGGTCGGCTCCCAGGCTTGGGCGCGGCTTTGAGTTCCAAGCCAGGCAGGTAGCAAGAACAAAAAGACGAGCGAGTGAAAACGACAAATGTTGGTCATGATACCCTCCTTTTTTATCTCATCAGTTCTTCGGATTCGCGCTCCGCGAGTCAAATGGCACTATCATTTGGACGCCGGCAAAACCATTCACTTCAATTCGTCTATCAGCTAAGAAATCCTCCGGTCGGCAAATTCCCGGAACCCGTTGAATACTTTGCGCGGATTATAACAAAGTCGCCACTCTGTCAAGGCTCTCGTATCTGGTTGAATCCTTATAGTCAATACGTCGGGACGGATTCCTTTCGGGACGAACTCAAATGGATTGCGTTAAAGAGGTCGAGTTCCCCCTAGGCCGGCGCAGGCGTGACTCGGGGAAGTTAGCGGTTCTTATAGAGGCCATCGACAAAACCGCTGGACACCAATTCCCGAATGAAGCGGGATTCGGCGAAGCGCTGCGGCGCGACCCCTGGGGGCAGCGGGCGAGCGGCGGCAATCTCTTCGAGGATCGTTTGAATTCCCGCCGGCGTCGCCTCGGGCACCCGCTTGAAATATTTCGTCGCGTAGACTTCGTAGATTCTTTCCGTTCCGGGCGTGGTCTTCTGCTTGGTGTATTTTTCCAAGACCGCGAGCGCCAGCGGCTTGTCGGATTTGAAACGGTGGATGCCTTCGACATAAGCTTTGACGAATCGACCCACTAAATCCGGCTGGGCTTTGATAAACGCCTGGCGCGCGGCAAAAGGCCCGAATGGGTAAACCAGGCCCGTGGTCGAAACGTCGGCGAGCTTAAAATATCCTTCCGCTTCCGCGCGCAGAGTTTCAGGGCCCGCCGACAAGACGCCGCTTTGAACCGCCCCGCCTTTGATCGCGGCGAAAACCTGGGGACCGGCGCCAGCTTGGAAGATCGGCACGTCTTTGTCTGGCTGCAGATTCCATTTCTTGAGGAGATAGCGCGCGACGAAATCGGTGGTGGCGCCGATGCGGCTGACGCCGAGTTTCGTACCCTTAAGTTGTTCCGGAGTTTTGATGGCCGGAATCGACCAGAGCTCGAACGGCAGCGAGTCAATACTCGCGCCGAGGAGAACGGCGTCGGAACCGGCAAGATTGGCGGCGACCGTGGCGCCCGCAGCGGTGAACGATACCGCGACATCGCCGGCGATCAACGCCTGCAACGAAGGCGGCCCGCCGGCGATGTATATGAATTCGGGATCGATGTTGTATTTTTTAAAGATGCCGGCTTCCTTGGTCAGCCAGAGCGGCCCGTAAACCATCGCGATGGAAGTGTAGGCGATGCGCAGCGGCTCGGCGTCCAGTAAGACCGGAGTAAAGGACAACCAGACGAACATTGCGGCGGCAACGAAAAGGTGCGGCGCCCGGTGCTGATTTTTGTGCATGAATCACCCCTCGCTCGGTAGCTTCGAAAGCTGTAGGTTAATTCCAGAGACCTGTCAAGAAAGATCCTCGCGCGAAGGCCGCTCCGCCTATCGGCGCGGAAAGTAATCGCGGAACGCCGTCACCATCAAGTTCGCCAGTCTTTCGTTGTAACTTTCCACATGGCCGTAATGAGTCAGGTTCGGCACGACGATTAAACGCAACGCTTCTGCGTAGGGAGCGAATCGTCTGAAGGCATAGACTTCGCGGCGAAATTCTAGACCCTTTTCGCCTCCTTTGACCCAGTGGCCTTTGTCGTACTCGCCGACGATGTGGAGCAGCTTCTTACCGCCCAGCCGTTCGAGGTCGGATTTGTAGGTAATAAAAAGCTCGTCGTCGGATAAGCCGGAGGTTTTTCGGATATCCGGTAGCAGTACATCGTGAGCGCTATGCTCGATGTCTTGCAGGAACGGCTTGAACTGGGGCCTGCGATGATTCTCCAGTTCAAACCATTTTTCGGCGCTGCCCCACGGCTGATTGGGTCCAACGTAACCGCTTTTCTCGTAGGCTTTCGGAGATCTGCGGCTGAGATCCGTGAGATTGCGGAACGGAGCGGCGCGCGCTTCGGGAGATTTTTCGGCGCAGGCGAGGTCCCACTCCTTGCGCACCCAGGCCGGCATGCCGGTGCCAAAGCCCAGGCCGCCGATGAGTTTGTTCTTAAGCCCATACTGCTCCATCAAGTAAAAATACTCGCCGCCGGTGGAGTGGCCCCACATGAAAATATTTTCGCTCAGGTTATGTTCCACCAAAGTCTTGATTGCTTCCGTACACATTCTGAACGTGTAGACGGCCAGACGGTTTCGCAGCTCCGCGTCGCCGGGAACCTCGCCGATGATGAATTCCGGTCTTCGATCCGATATCGGCGGCCAAGGTTTGCGGCTGTAATGCCCGGGCAAGGAAATCGCGAGCACCGGGATGCCCAATGAGGCGATGTGCTGCGCGACGCCGACCCGCGCCTGGGTTGGATCGGCTCTGGTCAGGTCAGGATATTTCTGGAGACCGTCCGGAGTGAAGATGAATTCATACTCGTTCGCCGCGCCGCCGTGGATCATCACCACGGCCATGTTAGGAATGGTGAGTTGCTTCGGTCGAAAAAGCCGGCCGTGAATGTCCCACTGAAACAGGTCTCCAGGCTTTTCGGGGTTCGGATAGCGATGAATGCTTTCCTGCACTTCGGTAACCCCGAATGTCGTGCGCGGGCATGGATCGGGTAGTTCTTTGTAGTCGTCGAAGGTCATGTAATAGACAAACTCGTCGCGCAGCCCCGCGCCGCGCTGCAAGGCACCGACCAACCTACCCATCGCTTCTTCCCTTGTCACTCTGCCTCGCTCCTCGAATTCATGTTGCTGCCGCTCAGTTAAGGATATGGGGCGATCCGAGCGGATTGTCAACCCATGGGCCGCGCTCTCCTTGAAGGTTGGTGGGAGTTCACGGTAAAGAAAAAACAGCTTTGATGATGGAGGTGTATTGATGGCAGAGGAAGGCAGCCGCCCGGCTTATGAGACAGTCAACCGCAAAGCGGAGGAGATGGACACGCCTTACGATCGTTGGATCTCGTCCCAGGGCATCGACGTAATTCGCGGTTTTTTCGTCGAAGATCTGTATGCCGTTCCGCTCAAGTGGTGGGACCGCCTGGGAGGCTATGGGGTTTATATCATGCTGGACGGCACCGGTTACCTCGACGATGCCTACGTGTGTGGTATCCCGCCCGGCAAGAGTCTCAACCCGCAGCGGCATATTTACGAAGCGTTGATTTACGTGCTCGAAGGCCGGGGCGCAACGATGGTCTGGCAGACGAACGGCTCCAAGCAAAGCTTCGAATGGCAAACCGGAAGCCTCTTCGCGATACCGCTGAACGCCTGGTACCAGCATTTCAACGGCCAGGGCGATAGAGAGGCGCGGCTTCTGGCTGTGACCACCGCGCCGCTGGTTTTCAATCTGTTTCATTGCGAAGATTTCGTGATCAATAATCCATACCCGTTTACGGACCGGTTCAAAGGCGAAGAGGGCTACTTCGGCGGCAAAGGGACGCTGTATAGCGACCGTGTGGTGGAAACCAACTTCGTCGCCGACGCGATCAATATTGAACCCGTAGCTTGGACGGAGAGAGGGAAAGGCAACGCGACGATTCTCTTCGAGATGTCCGAGAGCATGATGGGCTCCCACGTCTCTCGCTTCCCTGTCGGCCTATACAAAAAGGCGCACAGACACGGCCCGGGCGCCCATGTTTTTATCCTGACGGGCAAGGGTTACTCTCTGCTTTGGCCCGAAGGAAAGCAAATGACTCGGGTCGATTGGAAGCCGGGATCGATCGTTGTGCCGCCGGAAGGGTGGTTTCATCAGCATTTCAACTCCAGCGCCGAGCCGGCGCGTTATCTCGCGCTCAAAATCCTCAGCCGGAAATACAAATTGCAGCCGGGAAAGATCCAGTCCGACGTGCCGTTGGCTTACGGCGGGTGGCAAATCGAGTATGAGGACGAAGATCCGATCATTCGGAAGACTTTCGAGGAGGAGTGCGCGAAGTCGGGTGCTGAGGTGGGAATGCCCAAGTTCGGTTGACCAGCGGAAACCCGATGTCTCCTCCCAGAGCGCCCATTCCTCTGATATTTAAAGGAAATCAGCTGGTTCACAAGCTTTGGAAATTGGCTCATTTGGTCACGGGAGAATTTCTTTGCCGGGTGGCTTGACATAAAAGGTAGTCTTCGATAAAAATAGTGGTCAGACCATCAGACAGCCTGACCTGAAATGCTACACGCGATTAAGAAGACGCGCATCCACGAGGAAGTTGTGAGTCAAGTTCATGAGCTTATCAAGCAGGGAAGATTCAAGGCGGGCGACCAGCTTCCTTCCGAACGGGAACTTGCCGAGACGTTCAAGGTCAGCAGAACTTCGGTACGTGAAGCGCTGCGCGCCCTCGAGACCCACGGCCTCATCATCAGTCGGACGGGGATGGGGAACTTCATCGCCGACCTTCCGGTCGAATCCCTAGTTGCGCCGCTGGCGAAGTTGCTGATCGAAGAAAAAACCGCGCTGGCTGACATTTTCGAGATGCGTAAGCTCATCGAACCGCACATCGCGGCGTTGGCGGCCGAGCGGGCGACGAAGAAAGACATCGAGCGGATGAAAAGAATTCTGGAAGAACAGAGCGAAGCGGTCAATCGAGGGGAGACCGGAGTGGATGCCGACGCGCAGCTACATTTTGCTATCGGCCAGGCAACTCAAAACCACGCCCTTGAGAAGCTCGTCTCCGGCTTGATGGAAATGCTCAGCCGCAGCCGCGAAGAGTCACTGCAGACGGCGGACCGGCGCAACCTGTCCATCGATTCCCACCGTGAAATCGTCGCTGCCATTGAAAAACATGACCAGAAAAAGGCGCGCGAGGCGATGCACCGCCACATCGAACAAGTGGAAGCGAATGTGTTGTCATTCACTCATTCCCAACGAAACGATAGTAAAGAGGTTTTGAAAGAGAGGAGTATTTCATGATCAAACGCGTAGAGGTCAATTATCGGGGAATCTTTCAGAAGAACCTGGGCAAAAAGATCGGCAGCGACATCGTCATGATCGCCAGCCGGATGGGCCAGAAGGCGTTTTCCAACGGTCGGTACAGCGATTCACCGGAGCGGAACGGGATTCCGTGCAAATATTTCGCCTTTGTTTCCCCGGATCTGCCCGAGGAAGAGCTGGAAGCCGAATGCGGCGCCAAGCTTGAGATCGACGAGGCGAACATCTCCGTCGTCCTGGACGACACGATGTGCAAGGGCGTCGAGCCCTGGGGATGGCATGGCATCCGGCCCATCAACGAACGGGTGGTCAAGGACGGCTGCCTCCTCGTTGTTTCCAAGAAAAAGCCGGAGGAATTACTCAAGTTCATCGGGAAGAAGCCGTACAATTATCGCATAGCGATCTTAGACGGAGACGCCAGTCTCGCCGGTCTGTGGGTCAACAAGGATGACTTGACCCATGAGCGGATCCTGGGTGGCATCGCTGCTATCGATCCGACACTCATCAGCATCGAGGCGGTGGAATCGTATTTGATGGAGAAGACCAAGCAGAAGCACCGGGCCGAGGCCGCACGCGCGGCGTACGAGTCGCTCAGACAGGAGGCCAAGCCTCCCCGGGTCAAGACCGTGACGCCCAACGAAGGAATCGTCTGGACCCATGAGATACCCGTGCTGCCCAAGTGGTTTGAGATGTCTGAAGGCGCTGCGGTTCCGGCGGTGAAGCGCGGCTTTGAGATGGGCCCGAAGGGACAATCGAGAAATGCCATGTTCAAGCGCGGCACCACCAAAACGCAGCGTCCCGCGGTGCGCTTCGATCTTTGTACTAAGTGTACTCTCTGTTGGGCCGAGTGTCCGGACGAGTGCTTCGATCCAACCACGGACGGGTACTACGATATCGAGTACCAGTATTGCGTCGGCTGCGGCAAATGCGCCGAGGTCTGCCCGGTGAAGGAGTGCATCGTGATGGTGGACGAGCTGCAATTCGAGGACGACCACAGCCCGTGGGAGCATTGGAAGAAGGATTCCAAGGAGTACATCCAGTGGGTCGAAGGGAAGAAAGGTAAGGAGCGGGTCTCTTATCCGGTCGTCACCGGCAAAGGAAGAACCGTCACCCAGGGAGAAGTGATGCCCGAGGGAAAGATCGTACCCGTCAGAAAGACGGAGGAGGTTGAAGCATGAGTGTCGCAGTCGCAACAGCTAAATCAGATCAATCAGGTGTCTACGAGCGGGAAGAACTTTTAAACGGCTGCCAGGCCGTCGCGCAAGGCGTGCGCCTGGCCGACGTGGACGTGATCGCCGCCTATCCGATCCGTCCTTACACGGAGGTGATGGACGCGCTTTCGAAGCTGATCGCCGACGGTCAATTCGACGCCGAGTACATCATCGCGGACAGCGAGCACTCCCAGTTCGAGATTGTCAAACACGCCAGCTCGGTGAACGCGCGCGCCTTCGGCGGATCGAGCGGCACGGGCTGGATGTACGGGATGGAAGCGCTGGTCGTTACCGCCACCGACCGCCTGCCGCCTCTTTTCGTGGTGGGTAACCGCGCTCTGGATGATCCCGGCGCCTTCGGCGTCGAGCACAACGATGCGATGGCGATCCGCGACATGGGCTGGCTTCTCTGCTGGGTCACGACGCCGCAGGAGGCGCTCGAGCACGTGCTGATCGGCTACCGCATCGCCGAGGACAAGAGAGTCAGGATGCCGATGGGATTGGCGATGGACGGCGCCTTCCTCACGCACTCCCAGCACATGGTGAAGGTCCCGTCCGTACAGGCCGCGAAGAAATTTCTCCCGCAGTACGATCTGGCCGAGCGCCGGCTCCATCCCGACAACCCGATCTCCGTCGCGCCGCAGGTCAACGAGGACTGGGTCATGGAGCTGAGACGCCAGAACTGGGAAGCCGCGAAGCGAGCGCGGGGCGTGATCAAGGAAGCCTATAAAGAATTCAACGACATCTTCGGCGATCGCTATACCGCGCCTTACTACTTCGATGAATTCATGACCGAAGACGCGGAGGTGGTCCTGATCGGCATCGGAACGGTGGCGGCTCCGGCGCGCACGGCGGTCAGACGCTTGCGCGCGAAAGGACAGAAGGTCGGCTACGTGAACCTGCGCTGGTTCCGTCCCTTCCCGACAGTGGAGTTGCGCGATTGCCTGAGCCGCTTCAAATCGGTCGGAGTCATCGACCGGGACTTCGCGCACGGCTCGCCCGACAATTGCGGGATCTTGATGCACGAGGTTCGCTCCTGCCTCTATCCGGCGAAGAACCGACCGGCAATCGTTAATTTCATTGGCGGTCTGGGCGGGCGCGATCTTTCGATCGCCGACTTGCAGAAGATGTACGAAACCACTCAAAAGGCGGCCAAGAACGATACCATGGATGAATTCATAACCTGGATCGGGCTAAGAGAGTAAAATAGGAGGGAGCTATCATGTCTACCTTACCCGCAATCGATTATGAGAGAATTAAAGGCGTCAAAAACGTTCCGCTCGAAGAGCTTTACACCTCGGGTCACCGGACCTGCCAAGGCTGCGAGTCCGCTACCACCATGCGCGGCTTCATCAAGGCCGCCGGATCGCGCACGGTGGTCACGGGAGCGACCGGCTGCATGTACGTGGCCAACACTTCGTACTTGACCACGCCCTGGATCGTGCCGTGGATGCACACCCAGCTCGGCGCCGGCGGCTCTTCGGCCGTGGGCATGGCCGCGGGCCTGCGGGCGCTTAAACGCAAGGGCAAGATCAAAGATGAGAAGATCAACGTCATCAACTTCTCCGGCGATCTCGGCGCGGGCGATATGGGAATCGGCGGCATCTCCGCGGCGCTGCAGAGCGATTACGACCTGCTGATCATCATGTACGACAACGAGTCGGCCGCCAATACCGATATCCAAGCGACCGGCTCGACGACCTACGGCGCGCAGACGACGTTCACGCCTCCGGGGACAAAGCACCCGATTATGCAGCGGCGCTGGAAGAAGAATGTCGCCGGCATGCTCGCCGTTGGCCATCCGACCTGCCGCTACGTCGCCACGGCCTGCGCGACCTATCCGCCAACGGATTATTTGAATAAGGTGCGCAAGGCGCTCAGCATCGGCGGTCCGACTTTTATTCACACCTATGATCCATGCCCGAAGGGTTGGGACTACCATCCCCGCTACTCGAACGAACTCGGTGAGTTGGGCATCAAGTGCGGGCTGTATCCGCTCTACGAAATCGTGGAGGGGAACATCATCTACACCTACGACGCACGCAAGACCGGCAAGGGAAGAATCCCGGTGAAAGAATTCCTCACCAAGCAGGGCCGCTTCGACCATCTCAAGGAAGAGCACTTCACCTATATTCAGAGTATGGTGGACAAGATGTGGGAGGAATGGGAATATCCGGGGGTCGCGCCGATCAAGGGAACATTGAAGGCGAGAATCTGATCGCGGTATTCTTGCAATCGAACCGAGTCCCAGAAAAGGCCCCAACGGCGGGGCCTTTTCTTTTTGGGCGCGCTTGACCGGTTAGGAGACGGCACCCCGGCTGGTAGTTCGCAGTCAAATCTAATACTATCGCGGGAAATAAGTTATTCCGGGGGCTTTATGGAAATCGCCGAGGCACAGGAATTTTTAAAAACCAACCATCACGGCGTGCTGGTGGCGCGCAAGAGGGACGGATCGTTGCAAATGACGCTGGTCTCGCCGGTCATCGGCGCCGACGGCAAGGTGACGATTACCGCCCGGGACAACACCTACAAGGTCAAGAACATCATGCGCAACCCGCAAGTCTCGCTGTTGGTCTACGGTGAGAAGTTCAACGGCTCCAATTATATCCAGATCGACGGCAAAGCCGAGGTAATCCCGCATCCCCAGGCCATGGACATTGTGCTCGACTGGCACCGCCAGATCCGCGGCGAGCCGGCGAGCTGGGACGATGTCCGCAAAAAGACCCTCGCCGAAGGGCGTATCGCCATCCGTGTCACCATCGAGAAAGTCGGACCGCAGAACCGCACCCGGGGAAGCTGAGGGCGGTGAGTAGAGCCCCACGGCTTTTGCCTACTCCGCCGAAGTAGCCTCGGCATCAAAACCGGCTAAGAGCTTCTTATGGATTACACGATTCTTGGACGGACCGGTCTGAAGGTGAGCGTTGCCGGTTTGGGTTGCGGTGGTCCGAGCCGGCTTGGGCTGAGACAGAACAAGAGCGAGAAGGAAGCCGTCGCCCTGGTGCGCCAGGCGATCGACCTGGGGGTCAATTTTCTTGACACCGCTGAATGGTACGGCACCGAGCCTATTGTCGGCGCGGCGATAGCGCAGACGCCCCGGGACCGTCTGGTTATTTCGACGAAGAAAACTCTCCCCCCGGTGGATCACCCCGACCCTGGAGCGGAAGTTAGTAAGAGCGTTGACGAGAGCCTTAAAAGGCTTCGCACGGACCATATCGATATCTACCATGTTCATGGCGTGTACCCTGGCCAATACCCCTACGTCAAAGAGCGGCTGTTGCCGTCTTTTAGGCAAATGCGGCAGCAGGGAAAGATCCGCTCCGTCGGGATTACGGAACGATTTCCTGCTGACCCGACTCACCAAATTTTACTGCAGGCACTTCAGGACGATTGCTGGGATGTCGTCATGACCGGTTTTAATCTATTGAATCCCTGTGCCCGGAAAAACGTTTTTCGCCTGACTCAAGCGCAGCGTGTCGGAGTGCTCAACATGTACGCCGTGCGGCGGGGATTGAGTCAACCGGCTCTACTAAAAACAATCTGCGCGGATTTGGTCAAAAAAGGTGTTGTCGCTACCGAGTCGTTGAATTCCGACGATCCGCTGGATTTTGTGGTTCGGGAGGGCAGAGCGGCGACGGTCTCGGAAGCGGCTTACCGGTTTTGCCGCCACGAGCCCGGCGTGCACGTGGTATTGACGGGTACGGGGAACCCTGACCACCTCAAAGCCAACGTTGAGGCTATCATGAAGCCGGCCCTACCAGAACCCGTGCTGCGGCGGCTGGCGGATATTTTTGGGAATGTCGACTGGATCAGCGGAAACTGACTCACTTCCAGCTTTGAGCTGGGACGTATAGTGAGTCACCCTGAGCGAATGCGAAGGGTCTTGTTTTGTAGATCAAGATTCCTCGGCTTCGCCTCGGAATGACGATTCTAATTCGCTTGAATGCGAGGGGTTTCCACCGGCTGCGACGGGGAAACCAAACTACAGTTTGTCGTCGCACGAGGGAAACGTCACGAACGCGAAAACTTCCGCGCCGAGAGGAGATGCCATGCTCACCCAGGAGAACTTTAGCTCAGCGATCGACGATGTCATGCATGGGGCCATTGACATGCATGTTCACTTCGGACCGGACATGCCGCCTGCGCCGGACCTTCGGGTGGCTCGCCGCCTGGATGGCTTGGGGACGGCACGCCAAGCCCGGGACGCGGGGATGCGGGCGGTCGTCCTGAAGAGCCACCACTGGCCGACCGGGGCTCTGGCTCGTACGATTCAGCCGATCGTCCCCGAGGTCACCCTCTTTGGGACGGTCGTCCTGAACTACTCGATCGGCGGTCTGAACCCTTTCGCGGTCGAGGTCGCTGCCAAAATCGGCTGCAAGGTCCTCTTCCCGCCCACCTGGAACTCTGCTTATCACGTATCGACTCACTCTACGGATCCCGCCAGTCTCACGCCGGTGGGGCTGCGAGGCCGAGGCGGGATCACGATCCTTGACGAAGGTGGTCAGTTGGTTTCGGAGATGCATGAGATCCTGGACATCGTGAAAGCCAATGACATGGTGGTAGCCACAGGTCACCTTTCCCCGCAAGAGCACCTGGTGCTGGTGGAACAGGCGCACCGGCGTGGAATTCAGCGGATCGTGGTTAGCCATGTGCGGGACGCAATCCCTTTGGAAGATCGAAGGCGGATGGCCGACCAGGGAGCGGTCATCGAGCTCGTCTATCGCCCGCGCATGGAGCCTACGGCCATCATTGCAGCGGCTCGAGGCGTTGGGGTGGAGCGCTGCGCCATGACGGTGGACGGAGGGCATGCCTTCAATCCGCTCGTGGCGGAGGCCTTTCGGGCCTTTGTGGGACAGCTCCTTTACCATGGGATGCCCCCCGAAGAGGTCAAGACCATGGCCCAGAGGGTCCCGGCCCGGGTTCTCGGCCTCGATTAGGGTTCGCCGCAAGCGCCGACTGTCCAGCGCTTGCGGACGCCAAAAACAAAGATTGTAGAGAGGGTTATGCCCGAAAGTTGACACAATTCCGTGGATCGAATAGGCTTTGATTTGGTCTAGATCCAAGGGGAGGGGCCTATGATGACCGCCGAGGAAAGAGCCCGCATCCTGCGAGAAGCCAAGCCTAATAGTTGGATCGCTTTTTCAAGCGATGAATCAAAGGTCGTCGGTTGCGGCTCTACATATTCAGAAGCCGTTCAGGACGCCGAGAAACACGGCGAAGAGGACCCGCTTCTAATCAAAATTCCCGACACGTGGGAGCCCAGGGTTTTCAGTCATTGCGTGTAACATACAAGTCATTTCCCTTCCGTAATCCGGGTGTCCCAGAGCAAACCCTGATTTGGCGCCCGATACTTTCGGTTCAAATCATCCACAATCATGCCGCCAGCAAGCGGTTCGAAGCGGTTCTCGACATCGGCTCGGACTACTGTTTGTTTGACGCGAACATCGGCGCATCGATCGGGATGAAGATTGTGGACGGTCCGGAAGGCCCGTTGGGCGGTATCATTCCAGGGTCCCGCGGCAAGGTTTACTATCACAAGACAAAACTGGTCGTTGGCACGGAGATTCTGGAGATCAAAGCCGGGTTTTCCTGGGATATCACGACAAACGTTCTTGGCCATTTCGGCTTTTTCGAACATTTCACCGTCACTCTCCAGAGCGCTTTCGAACCGCCCTGCTTTGAGCTCCAGCGAATCCACCGTCATTGAGTTTGCCCCCGACAACCAGAGCGATTCCAGGGTCCCCCACACAGCGGAAGAAGAGATGGTGCGCAAGGATATTTCCAACCGTCTCCTCTATCCTGCTGGGCGACAAGCTCCCGCCGTTTCCATCCTCTCTCAAGCAAAGCCTGAGCCTCGCGGCGATGGTTGCGTAGTTGCGCAATTGCGCAACTACGCAAGTAGTTCAAACGACAGCAGAGGTTGGAAATAGCAGGGATTGGGCAGAGGAACTTCACGCGTCAAAGAGTGGGCCGGTGGACAAGTCTTTAATAGCGTGGTGAAAAAAATTCCACCGCAGAAACACGTGTCGTGGTTCGCGGATCAAGCGATGCTATCCGACCAACAAGCGGCCGGTCTCGCTCTGGCACGGATTGTCTGGAAACATAGACGCGACTTCAAGCGGCGCTTCCGGACACCAAAAACAAAGATTGTAGAGAGTGTGACGCGCGACCCCGACCCCCGCGACCCCGACCCAGCCTAAACTATTATCCGACGATGGGTCGAGAAAGACGCACCGGGCGCTTACTTCCGTATTTTCGGAATTCCGAAAACATGATAAACCAGCGGCGTGGAAGAGGACAGCTACAGACAGTCGCGTTTGTGCCGGCTGCTCGGCAATCCGATTGCGTTCGCAGTCGTTCAACTGCTTGCAGAGAACAACGAGTTGAGCCCGAGCCAGATCGCCCGCGCGGTCGGTAGAAGCGTGCAGCGGGTGAGCACCGTGCTCGGCGCCTTGCGTTTGGCCGAAGTTGTGCGCTACGACACCGATGGAAAGCGCAACCGATACCGGCTCAAACACCCAAGCGAAGTCCGCGGCGTTTTAGGCGCGCTATCGCGCTTCGTGAAGGTTGTCTCCGTCATAAATCGCGAGTGACGGGCAACAAGTGCTCATTTCCATGTTTTCGGAATTCCGAAAACATGGAAGTACCCGAATGAAGCCGTGCAGGTCGATAGTTAAACCCTGAGCTGAATGATCGTGCATCGCTGAGCGATTGTTTGTCCTGCGAGCCTTTGAAAAACACGCCGGGAACTCATCAAGAGCCGATTCGCAAGATCGTGCAAATATTCACCGACACTGCGTTGTGTTCAACGTCCGCTGCGGAAACACGTGGCGTGATTTACGAATCAAGCGGCGCTATCCAACCAACAAGCGGCCGGCGTTGCTTTGGCAGGGATTGTCAGGAATCAGAGACACGACATCGATGAGGGTTTGCGGAATCCAAAAACAAAGATGGTAGAGAGTGTGATGCCCGACCCCGGCCCCCCCGGCCCCAAAGATTGTAACGAGTGGTACGCCGGACCCCGCGCTCGTCAGGCGGGGATGGACATTTTCTTCGCATTGGAGTAATCGGGGTTTAAAGCAAACGAGAAAAGAACCGGGTCAATAGTAATCTCTCCTTTGTCTGAGTTCTTGTTTGGCGGGTTATGCGACTTTTGCCATAAACTTAAGTGTTGGATCATCTTTATCGACAGCAGATCTTACGGCGGCAAAACTGACGTTGTTGGACGCTTGAGGTGAGTGAGGCGAATTTAGCCTAACTTCCGCATTCTTCTAAGCAGAATTGTTTATTCATGCGGGGTTACGACATTTTTCAGTCACTATGTTGCTCGGCCTCGTGCCAAGTTTTGATTGGCTTCATGACTTCCAGTGGGATCCTCAGCGTTTCATAGATTTCTCTGTGAACGGGTTCTGGGCTTCCTGCTTTGCGGATCTTTAAAACCCTTCCGTCCGCGGTGGGCAAAACTACGGTTACGACTTGGTGTGTGCTGAGCTGCTGGCGGATGGTCCA
>Ga0214472_10001422_pt1 | contig 26946 bp, 29 predicted proteins | sample RVTome_6_FD_207662 | JGI IMG/M metagenome (GOLD analysis project Ga0214472, IMG submission 207662) | Soil microbial communities from uranium-contaminated site in the Upper Colorado River Basin, Wyoming, United States - RVT140D175 | ecosystem: Environmental > Terrestrial > Soil > Contaminated >...
AGTCCGATGCCTGCTTGGGTCTTGGCAACTGCTTCCGCGAGAGTGCTCGGTTGCGTGTTGCTGGGTCGCAGCCATTCGGCGCCGACCTGAGGCCCATTCCCGTGGACGATCAGCACTCTCGAACTAGCTGCGAAACGCACGGCAGCCGCGGCGACACCCAGGATGGGAGGCGTGTCGGCCATTCGGCCCTCGGATTGCGTTCTGACCGATGCCAGTGCGTTTCCACCAACGGCGATTACGACCGTCGGCTTGCGACTCGATATGACCTGATCCACGGGTGCTTCTGTCCTCCGGTTGCTTGGGCACGAGGAAACCATCTAGGTCAGGCCAGGGGTCTCGTAAATTTCCCGTAGCCGGGCTCTCCGATCACCTCTCCCTCCTCCATAACAAAGCGGCCACGTACTAGCGTGCCCACCGGCATACCCTTCAGTTGCCAGCCTTCATAAGGAGTAATCCCGCATTTGGAATGAAGGCGAGTTGGATCGATAACCCCATCTTTTTCCATATCAATCAGGGTTATATCGGCGTCGGAACCCACCTTGATGGTTCCCTTCTTGGGATAAACACCTATGTGCCTCGCTACGTTCAAGGAGAGAAGCTCGACGAGGCGATACAGACTGATTCTTCCCGCCCCGTTGATTTCCGTCAGGTACATTGCAAGTAGGTGCTCCTCCAAAGTAATTGAGACGATTACGGATCGGAATGCGTTCTCTAGGGCCTTGGCGACTTCCTCGCGCGAATGAGGCGCGTGATCGCTGGCGATGACGTCGATCGTGCCGTCGGAGAGGGATGCCCAAACCTCATCCACATCCGTTACCTGGTCCTTGACGCCGAATCCGAATACGGCCCATGGGTTCTGCTCGAACGTTGCGCGGTATCCAGCTTTCTTCATCGTACGGACGAAGTCGATCAGCGGCGCCCAATTGTTATGGAGCACCCGGAGGTCGCAGCCGGTCGATCGAGCCAGAAACAACAAGGACGCCACGGCTGATGTCTGGATGAAGTTGTCCGCGAACCGGTAGGCCTCTTCGCGGTGCTCGGGAGTCTTCAGCCCCTGATTCTCGTAAAGGTCAACGAGGCTCATCCACATGTTCTGGTTGTGAGGGTGTACGAGGCACGGACGGCCTGTGGCCGCAATCTCAGTCATGGTCTGGTAGATCCGATAGGGATCTGACAAAGAGATGAACTGGTCGGGGTTGTCATATGGGTAGTCGTGACTGATCATGAAGAACTTGAAACCCATTGCGCCTTCGGCGGCGATCGCCCTGATCTCATCGATGTTGGTGGGAGCCGCCCAATGATTGAAGTCGACTAGTGCCTTGGTGGCAGCGTTCTCCCTGTGCGCTCGGAAGCGTTCCGCCGTGTTCGGGACCGGATTCGTGTTTGGCATGTCGACGACCATCGTGATCCCGCCGGCAGCCGACGCCCTAGTGCCTGTTTCGTAATCTTCCTTGTAGGTGAATCCGGGGTCGCGCAGGTGGATATGGGTGTCGATTAGTCCTGGAATGACCTTCAGGCCAGTGGCGTCGACTATTCGCTCGGCATCTGGGAAGTCGCCGTGCCCGGCGCTGATGGCGACGATTCTTCCATCGTCGATCGCGATGTCCGCATCAACGAAGTCCTGGCCTTCTTGCCACACTGAGCCACCCTTGATCACCAGGTTTACTTTCATGTGCTTTCTCCTTAGTGCTGTTCAAGGGGACATTTCTGGCGGGCGTCCCGAGTGTTCGTGTGTGTCGAGTTCGATATAATATCGACCGGACCTCGGGCCGGGAGTCTAAGCCGCTGATCGCGGGGTCCTAACCGTTACGACATATCACTGGCGGGTGGTGTCGACGAGTTAGCCGAGGCAATCAAAGTGGCCACCTCCGCCGAAAGAGTTGTCGCTGCACCCTCAATCTGGCTCTTCTTGCCCTCCAACCACACGCGGTGGCTTTCCTGATACCTGTGTGCGGTTTCGATAGTCACCCTGGTGGCGTCGGGATGAGCGCTCCCTGCAGTGATGAGGCTGGTCACCGAGGCCACCGGATCCAACCCTCTGCGGACGAGTTCGTTCGTAAGCCCCAGCTTATGGCCGACAGTCTGTTCGGCGGCGGTGTCTACAAGCTCGGTGGATATCTGAGCAGGCGTCAATTCCTGGTCGACGGCGAGCCTTACAAGTCTTCCGACGATGCTGTGTACGGTTCGAAACGGGAGGCCGGTCTCACGGACCATCTCATCGGCGAGGTTGGTAGCGGTACTCCAATAGACGTCCACCCGCTCCAGCATCCTCTCCTCGTTGAAAACCATCGTTTCGAGTGAGGCCAGCATCAACTCGAGCACGCTCAGGGTGTCTCTGGCCATGTCAGGTAAGAGATCCTCCCCGAACAGCAGGTCAAGGTCGGAGGAGGAAACCGACCGAAGCATGCCGAGGGTCGCAGGAAGCCAACCAATAGCCTTGCCGGAGAGTCCCCGGATCCGCTCCAATGCATGTGGGTTCTTTTTCTGGGGCATGATGCTGCTGGTGCCGGCCAAGGAATCGGCGATCTCGGCGAACCCGAACTCCCAGGTCGACCAGAGATACATATCGCCTGCGATCCTTCCAATGTTGTTCACGAGGATGGAAAAAACAGCGGCGTTCTCCGAGGGATAGTCGCGAGTGAAAATCCCGGCATCGTAAGCATTCTCGACGGGGCGTTCGTGACCCAGCAACTGTGAAACGCGCTCCCGGTCCAGAGGCCATGAAGTTCCCGCCATAGCGGCTCCTCCGAGGGCACTCAGGTTCGCGCGTTCGAAGGCACCTTCCAGCCGCTGCTGGTCGCGTTCGAGCGTAAAATAGTGTCGCATCAGGTAGTGGGCCAACGTGCTCGGCTGGGCGTGCTGCAGGTGGGTGTACCCCGGCATGTAGGTTTCAAGGTGCCTGTCGGCCAGCGCGAGTAACGTCGTCTGTAGCCGTTGTAATGCTTCGAGGATTGCCAATAGGCGATCGCGTGCGACAAGCCGGTTCACGGCGGCGCTTTGGTCGTTACGGCTCCGGCCGGTGTGCATTCGACCCGCGATGTCCTCTCCGATACGTTCAATCATGAAACGTTCCACCTGAAGAAGCAAAGATCCGAACGCCGGGTCAGTCGGAAATCCTTCCGGGCCGAGGTTGTCAATCTCTTTTAGGAGACCGAGGATGGACCCAGCGTGTTCTCGCGTCAGAATCTCCTGTTCAGCAAGCATCACGGTGTGGGCCATGTCAACCGACATGAACGAATGAAGGGCCGCTACCTCGTATTGGAGGTGAGGGGCGACGCTGTGGCGCATGTTCACCTCGCTCGGTGGCCCCCCCAGTCGACCGTCTTGCATGGTTCTGGTCGTCCTCATCAGGTCTCCTTGCGCTTGTTGGCTCTGGACCTTGGAAATCGGGGCAGACGACCCGAGAACCGGCCTACCCCTACGACTCTCGAATTGGGAGCAAACCTATGGAGTTTCGTCATGGCAATCACTGTTTCTCGGCGGCTAGGTCCCTAGTCGGAGACTCCCAGATGACGTTGTCCATCGCTTGACGTGCATTCCGGGGTCGACTATCGTCCGAGAATATATTAAATCGAACGGGCGGTCTGATTCAAATCGAGTTTACAAATCGAGGGGAAACGATCTGATCAAGACGGCCCCCGATGGCGCAGCAACGACGACGCGCACAAGCGATATGGAGAGCGAGGGAACATGAGAGTAATGGGCAGCAGGATCTGGAACTTTCGTGTGGTAGTCCTTCTATTGGGGCTCCTACTCTTTTCATGCGGAGGAGACCAGGGCGGAGCGGGGTCCTCGACCACGGACGCCACCACTGGTACGACTTCCGCCGAAACGACCGCCGCCGAAACCACAGCCGCAGGGGAGACGACGACCACGGCCGAAGAGGGCGGCGGCGAGCCGGAACAAACGACGCTCCAGATCGTCGTTGCGCCGCCCGAGTTTGATTCCCTCGTCGATGCCCTCTGGATCCGGAATCTGGAGGAGGCTGGGATCACCGTCGAGACCGTTGACTTCGAGTTCGGGCCAGACACGATTCGCGCGCTCGCATCGGGCGCCGGGGCGATCGCCAGCACATCTCCAACGCCGGCGATGCGGTTCATACAGGAATCGGGGAGCGCCGTGAAAGTCATTGCGGCGGAGCTCTTGAACACCGATTACATTCTCCTGGTCACGGAGGACATCCAGTCCGCCGAGGATTTGAGGGGCATGAAGATCGGCATCTCGGAGCCTGGGGACATCAGCGACTCGACGACTCGTCTCATGCTCGAAGGCCATCCTGACCTTGACATTTCGGATGTCGAAATAGTCCAGATCGGGGGCACGGGCGCACGCATAGCGGCCCTCACAGCCGGCGAGATCCAGGGTGGTCCAGTGCATGCTGCTGATGGATTGGCGGCGGTGGAGGCGACAGGAACGTTGCACCCCCTCCTCAATTACTGGGAGTTTATCCCGATCTACGCTCAGAGATATATCGTCGCCGACCCAACGTGGCTTACCGAGAACCCCAACCTCGCTCAGCTGGCGATCGACACCCTTATCGACGCTCAACGCCAAGCTCAAGAGGACAAGGAAGGGTTCGTCGCACTGGGCCAGGAGCTACTTCCCGACATGTCCGTCGAGATCATGGAATCCACTTACGACTTTTTCAGAGACGGCGGGTTTTTCGCAGTCAACGGTGGGCTCGAGGCCATCGGTCCGACGAACGAGGCCGATCTGAGCATTGGACTTATCGACGAGATTCCGCCCGAGTCCGATTGGCTCGACCCCAGCTTCGTAGAGGACTACCTGGCTCGCAATGGCGAGCAGTGAATCGAGGGACAGCTAACGAAGCTCCGCCAGCAGCGGCTGTTTTCGATTAGGGCTTAGGATCGGTGCGAAGATTGAGTGTCTGATGGTTTTGTTCTCTTGAAGACTGCGGCTTGATGCTCAAGATTGATTCTGTAACGCATAGCTTTCCGGGAGTGGCTCACCGCGTTTTGGATAATGTGAGTCTCGAAGTTCCGGAGGGAGGTTTCTTCTCGCTGATCGGTCCGAGCGGTTGCGGAAAGACCACTCTGCTCAGAATCGTGGCGGGATTGCTTGCCCCAGCCGGGAGTGGCGAGGTGTACGTAGACGGCGTGTCGCTCATTGGACCATCTCCAGAGAAGGCGATGGTGTTTCAGCATTTCAATCTCCTTCCCTGGCGTACCGCTCTCGACAACGTTGCTTATGGACCAGAATTGCAGGGCGTTCCGAAAAAGGAACGTCACGAGTTGGCGCGAAAACAGTTGCAGGCCGTCGGTCTCGAGCAATACGTCAACCACTACCCTTCGCAGCTGTCGGGGGGGATGCAGCAGCGCGTCGGCCTAGCGAGGGCGCTGGCGGTCGAACCCAAGGTCCTCCTGATGGATGAGCCGTTCGGCTCGCTTGATGCTCTCACTCGTGAGTACCTTCAAACGGAGCTCCAGAAGCTCTGTGAAAAGAGCAAGGTGACAGTGCTGTTCGTCACTCATTCGATCGATGAGGCCATCTATCTCTCTGATCGCATTCTCGTCATGGGTAGAAACCCTGGTCGTATCGTTCGAGAGCTCGAAGTTGAGTTGCCACGTCCGCGCTGGTCATATCGTGCTCGGTCGGAGCCGTCCTTCGCCAAGCTCCGCGACCAACTCTGGGACCAGCTCCAGAATGAGATGGCCGAAGGAGAAGGGCAAGAAGGCTCGCGCGGAGGCCACAGCGAGTAGTTATGGCGATCGCCACCCCCACTGACGAAGTCCTCGAGACGTCGATTTTAGGTCGTGCTCGCAACCTTCGTGGATCCCCTCGAATTATCCGCGTAGGGTCGGTCCTTTTCGTTCTGGCAATGTGGGAGGTCATCGGCCGAGCCAACCCACTATTCACGTCATATCCAACAGAGGTTGCGAGCGGCGTTCTTGAGTTGATGACGGATGGTCGGCTGGCCCCAGCCCTTTTGACGACCTTGCAGGGTCTAGGGGCGGGCTATTTTATCGCGATCGCTATCGGGATACCCCTGGGATTCGCGATGGCCCGCATCCGGACGCTCGACATCGCACTCAATCCGTATGTTGCCGCGCTTTACGCGACCCCACGAATCGCGATTATTCCGCTCCTGGTTCTATGGGTGGGTGTGGGCTTTCAGCTGCGTCTAACAATCGTCGTTCTCAGTGCCGTTTTCCCGGTGATTATCAATGTCAGGGACGGTGCGAAGGAGGTCGATCGGAACTACATGGATGTCGCCAAATCACTCGCGGCTGGACGCTGGCAGACCCTCCGGACCGTAGTGCTTCCCGGCTCCCTTCCCTACGTTTTCGTGGCCCTGAGGATTGGGGCCCAGCGGGCGATGATCGGTGTGATCGTGGCGGAGATGACCTCAGCGATAGCGGGGACGGGAAGACTTCTTCTCGACCTTGCCAGGGTCTATCAGACTGACAAAGTGATGGTCATCATCTTCATTATTGGATTCTTCAGCATTTTCGTGACTTCGACTCTCCGGATGTTGCAAACCAAAGCGAGCCCCTGGCGGGCTGAATCCAGGGGAGGATGAGGCCGGATGCGACTACTCAGCGAGTCCGGGCCGCGGTCTGATATCCCGTTCCTCGATCGTCGCGTAGGGGTCTGGGCAGTTCGTTTGGGGGCCGCGGTGGTGGTTTTTGGCTTGTGGGAGTTGTACGGGCAGAGTGTTAATCGTGCGTTGTTTTCACCCCCGAGCAGAGTGATAACGGCCTTTTTTGAGGTCGCTATCCAAACCACCGTCTTGTGGTCTGCTATCGGAGATAGCTTGATCAGTATGTCCATCGGCTTCGGACTTGCGATCTTGGTGGGGACAGGCGCCGGGATCCTTATGGGTCGAATCCGACTGTTGGAATATGTTGTTGATCCCTACGTCTCCTTTCTTTACGCACTTCCCACCGTGGCAATCCTGCCGCTGATCGTCATCTGGGTCGGTATCGGGCAGCCCGCTCGTGTTTTGATCGTATTCATAATCAGCGTGGTGCCGGTCTTGCTCAACACCATGGCTGGCGCGAAGCAAGTAAGCAGGGACCTCGTAGACGTGGGGCGCAACTACGGAGGGTCTGACGGGCAAATTCTCCGCACGATTGTTTTACCCGCCATCCTGCCGTTCTTCTTTGCTGGTCTGAGACTTGGGATCGGGTCGGCCCTGATTGGCATGATTTTGGGTGAAATGCTTCTCGTAATCCGTGGATTGGGCGGCTTTGTCGTGGAGTACTCCAACCGTTTCCGGCCGGATAAGGTATTCGTGGGTCTGTTGGCGATTGTCGGGCTCAGCCTTACTCTGAGGTTTTTGGTTCAGGCCACCAGGCGACGGCTCATGCCATGGAGCGAGGTCTAGAGCGCCGTGTCATGGCGTGATCACATTCCCTCCCGGGATTGGGAAACCTATGAAGCAGCCGGATACGGCGGCCGGGTTGAACTGGGCCAACGGCCGGCCTTACTTGTGATCGACGTCACCTACGGCTTCGTTGGTCGCCAGAACCTGTCCATGCTCGAAGCCATCAAACAGCATCCAAACGCGTGTGGTGAGGCAGGATGGGAAGCGATTCCGCATATACAGCTTGTTCTCCAAGCAGCTCGCAGTCGGGGTGCCCCGGTCTTTTACACTGCCGGGACGACGGACTTTGCAGTCGCACATATCGGGCGATGGCGCGATAAGCACCGACGGACGCTCGAACGCCCTCCCGACACCCAGGTGATAGTTGATGAGATCGCTCCCGAAGCTGATGATGTTGTTATTCAGAAGACCAAACCCAGTGTGTTCTTTGGGACACCGCTTATCGGGGCGCTGATCGACCGACACATCGACAGCCTGGTCGTGACCGGGTGTACGACTTCTGGGTGCGTTCGGGCCTCCGTCATTGATGCCTTCGCCTTCGGATTCAGGACCGCAGTCGTCGAGGATGCTGTCTTCGACCGGGCTGAGTTGACCCACGCAGTAAATCTCTTCGACATGGACCAGAAGTACGCCAACGTGCTTCCAGCAACGCAGATAGCGGAATATCTCAAGGGCGAGGCGCTCAGCACTACGTCCGTCTGAACTCTCATCGGGGAACAAAGAAAGGCCGCTCAGTTCGGTAACACACCGCCCGATCGGTCCGGCAGCCGAAAAGACCGGTGGATCATTTCGCACAGAGGACTCGTACAGCGCTCCAGCCGGGTGAGCTGCGACTCCACCCTTCAAGGAGGACCCGACATGAGTCAGGAATCCCGTAAAGCATGCGATCTTCTCCTGTTGAACGGCACCGTAATCACGATGGACCGGAGCCGGCAGATCTTCGAGCTCGGTGGCGTTGCCATCGAGGGCGGCCGGATCGTGGGCGTCGGCCCGGCCGATCAGTTCTCATCGTGGGAGGCCCGTAGGGTGGTGGACTGCCGGGGCTCGGCAGTTCTTCCCGGCTTGGTTGACTGTCACAACCATCTGTTTCAAAGCCTGTCGCGGGGCCTTGGCGACGGTATGTCCCTGTGGGGGTGGCTGACCGGGTTGATCTGGCCCTACGCGGCTCACATCAACCGGGAAGAAGCACGCGCCGCCGCGATGCTCGCTTCCGTCGAGGCGGCGCGGGCGGGTACGACCAGCCTGCTCGACAACCACTATTCCCCTGCGGATGCCGAAACAACAATGACGATTGCCGGGGCCATGGTGGAGGTAGGGCTTCGTGGTGTCGTAGCACGCGGCATCTTTGGTCCAATGACGGATGTCGCTAGGAAGCGGCGGCTCCCAGAAATGCTGTTCCGGTACACCGCCGACGAGGAGATCGCAGAGACACTGACATGCATGGAGGCGTATCCCGCTGGAGGACGGGTTGAAATCTGGCCGGCTCCGATCAACCCCACCTACGTCGATCCCGACCTGCTGCGGCGCGCGGTCGAACTTGCCTCGGATGGCGGGGCCCGATGGCATTCGCACTGCTCGGAAACTCCGGTCGACTCGGAGATCAGCATTGAATCTCATGGTCTCAGGCCAATTGAGTGGCTAGATCGGCAGGGTTTGCTGAAAGGCGGAACGTTGGCTCACGGGATCTGGTTGAGCGACGGCGAGATCCGATCACTGGCCGACAACGGAGCTGGAATCTCACATTGTCCTGTGGCGAACCAATACCTGGCATCAGGAGTCATGCGCCTAAAGGACCTCCGCGACAGTGGGGTCGTCGTCGGGTTGGGAACGGACGGACCGGCCGGCGGTCAGCGCCAGGACATTTTCGAGTGCATGAAGGCCACTGTCCTACTCCAGCGGGTCAACACCCTGGATCCAAAAATTGCTCGCGCGGAGGACGCGTTGGAGCTGGCAACGGTCGGAGGAGCACGTCTTCTCGGAATCGATGCGGGTGAATTGACGCCTGGCAAGCTAGCCGACGTGACAGTCGTCGATCTGACCGGAGCCCACATGACGCCGTTGCACAGAGTTGTTCCGGCCCTGGCGTACTCGGCTCGGGGAGCTGATGTTCGGATGACGATCGTCGAGGGGGAGGTGATTTTCGAAAATGGTCGGTGTACCAGGGTTGACGAGGATGCCATCCTCCATGAGGCGGGGGTTCGGGCTGCGGAGCTAGCTCGCCGGTCCGGTGTGGGAAAGTCGACGTCTCACTGGGTGACGACCGGCCGGGCTTGATGACAACCCGGAGCGCCGCTGTTCAGAGTTCAGGCGAGTGCTCAGGGCGGGCTCTAAATTCGCCGATGTCCACGACTGGTACGGTCGAAAGAGTCGTCCAGATGATCAGACGAACTATCAGTGAAACCGCGCTGACACGGATGGACGCATAGAAATCAGAAGGTCGTCGATCTGCAACTAAAGACTGGAGTATTGCGGCCGTCAGGATTTCGCCGAAGGACTTTGAGCTGTGTATTCAGGACGCGTTTTGGACGCGAAATAGTGCGAAATGATCAGGATTGCTCGCAAGGAACCAGCACCGAAGAGCCCGTCACCATTGAGAACCTCGAGGCTTCCCCTGGTCAGAGCATTGCGCGTGACTTCCCTTACAAGGAAGAGATCGGCGGTTCGAGCCCGTCAACGCCCACAACGGAAAGCCTCGCTACTGCTGGGCTTTCTTAGTTTTCGGTATTCGGACGACAACGTCCGGGACGCGCTTTGGACGCGAATAGGACGCGATTTGCTCGTCGAGCCTCTCCGCCGCCGCCTCATCGGCCCCCTCGTACAGGTGCCCATAGACGTCGAGCACGGTGCGGACCGAACTGTGTCCAAGGCGGTCGGCGATCACTTTCGGGTGCTTCCCCTGAGCGATCAGTAGTGCGACCTGGGAGTGCCGCAGCGAATAGGAAAGCTGAACATGGCACACATCAGAGACCGAGGGAAAGAGCATGAGCACCGCTGGCAGGCCAGATTTCGGGACCCTAGCGGCGCCGAGAAATCAAAGACGTTCACCAGGAAGCTCGACGCGCAACGATGGCTCGATGAGGTGACCGCTGATCTGGTCACTGGCCGGTACGTGGACCCCCGGGCTGGGCGGGTCACACTGGCGACCTTCGCCCAACGTTGGCTAGCCGCTCAGACCTTCGACCCGTGACCCGCAAAGGTGTTGAACGACGGCTGCGTCTCCACATCCTGCCTGTGCTCGGCGATACGGAGCTCCGGAACTTGAAACCGTCCACCATCCAGGCGTGGCTGCGCAGCCGGGAGCATTCGGCGCCGTCGTCGGTGCGGATCATGCTCGTCAACCTGTCGGCCATCCTGACGGCGGCAGTAGAGGATGGATTGATCGCCTTGAACCCGTGCGCGTCACCCTCGGTCAAGGCGCCGGCGATCGAGAAGCGTCGAGTGGTGCCCTGGACCGTCGACCAAGTGATGGTTGTCGTAGGTGCCCACATTGATCGGTATCGGGCGGTCCCGGTAGTGGCCTCAGGCTTGGGTTTGCGTCAGGGGGAGACGTTCGGACTTCGGGTCGATGATGTGGACTTCCTTGGGCGTCGTGTGTTGGTGCGTCAGCAGGCGAAGATCGTCGACGGTGTGCCGATAGTTGCTTCACCGAAGGGCCGGAAACAGCGCGAGGTCCCGCTACCCGATGTCGTGGCCATGGCGATTTCCGAGCACATCCGCCATTACCCACCCGTAGGCGGCATCCTGTTTAGCTGGCAAGGCGGCTTGCTTCAGAGGACCAACTACAACAACCAGATCTGGAAGCCCGCGCTGGGCCAGGCCGGTCTCGAGCCCACGCGTGAGAATGGGATGCACGCCCTGCGCCACCACTACGCCTCGATGCTGCTCGATGGTGGGGTGTCGATCCGGGCTCTGGCCGAGTATCTGGGCCACTCCGATCCTGGGTTCACCTTGCGAATCTACGCCCATCTGATGCCCGACTCTGAGGACCGAGCTCGTGCCGTGGTTGACACTGCGTTCCACGCTCCCGCGGAATCCTCGCGGAATACGGGCACCGCCACACCCTAATTCTTCAACTGCTACAAGGGTTTTTCCGGTTCCGCTACCAGTACTCCTCGTAGTGGACGTTGCCCCGTTGTTTGCGCTGATCGATGGCGAAACCCCGCTCATGCAGGAGCTGGCACACCCCAACCGTTTCCGGGAAGACGATGTCGTCGTCGACCCATTTCGGGAGCCCGATCATGGACGGATTGCCACACAGATACACATGGGTGGCGGCCGGGTCGAGTGAGGCACCCAACTCGGCTTCGAGTTGCCCCGACGTGATCATGTCCTGGATGTAGACCTTCTTTCCCTGGTTCTCCGGCTCCCTGGTGGTCAGGGTCAGATACCGATACATCGGATAGCGCTCCTCGACCATCGCCTGTTGCTCGGTATAGGCCAGGTCAGCTCGATAGCGAACACATACGACGTTGAGGATCTTGCCCTGGTGCTCCCGTCGAAGCAGCTCAGCCGTCATCTTGTTCTGCGGCGCCTCGCCGGTCCCCGTGCTCAGAAAGATGACGTCATCTGTTGGCCTGACCCCTTCGAGCGTGTAATGCCCGGTGAACTTGCGTCCCATGAAGATCCGATCCCCGGCCCCCTTCAGGAAGATGCGGGGCGTGAGGGCCGGGATCTCCTCCTCGCCGGGCCGGACCTTGACGATGTAGAACTCGACCTCCTGAGGGTTGGCCTCGACCAGGTCCCCATCCTCGTCGACTATCGAACTGGACACTGAATACGAGCGGCGTGCCAGCTTCTCCCGCTGGTTGCTCGAGAAATCGTCGATCGCCTCATCGGCACGCGGCTCCCAGTATCCGAGGGCGAGTGTGGTGTACTGCCCAGCTTCGAATCGGTCGATGGGATCGTCCGGACGGACCCTCACCACCCAAAGGTCCTCAGTGTGGGCGCGGATATGGGTGAAGGTCGCGTTGTAGTGCTGACGGCGCAGCGCCTCTTCTCGTTCCTCCGACGATTCACCCTGGGTAGGCGAGTAGTGGATGAAGAGCCCGCTGATGACCCCGGTGGCCTCATCCAGGGAATCGTCGTCCCATCCTTCCTGACGGCGCACCGACACGGTGTTGGAAAGGACATAGACATGGTTGATCGAGCTGTCGGCCATGAACAGACGTCGGGCCAGCTCGGCGGGAGGCGCGTCGCCGTCGATCGAGTCGGGGCTGAAGCAAATCCCGTCCTGTCCGGTTATCGAGCGATCGGTGCTGAACAGGGCCACGGATCCCAACGGCACGGCGGAAACCTCGATGCGCTGACCCATGGCCTCAAGCTACCTGTTCGGGAACATCGCGCCGGCGAACCATGTTGCCGGGTGGATGGATGCCAGAGTCAAAGAGGCGTTGGACCGTGGGGGCATCGCCGACATCACCACCACCGGACGCAAGACCGGTCTGCCTCGAAGGGTCGAGATCTACTTCCACCAGTTCGACGGTGCCTACTTCTTGACCGGCCGTCCCGGGTTCAAAAGAGATTGGGAGGCCAACATCAGGGCCAATCCCGAATTCACACTTCATCTCAAACGGGGGATCACCGTCGACCTGCCGGTGGTCGGGGAGACCGAGGGGGATCCTGAGACCCGGGGGGCCATCATCTTCAGAGCGCTCACCGAGAGTTGGGGGAGCGAACCGGAGAGGGCGCGTGCCCACCTCGACTATTACATGGACACCGCGCCCTTCATCCGCTTCAGACCGGTCTGATCGCGATCACCGACGGTTCTCCCCATCATGCCAGTGGGCTTCGCTCCTTCGTCAGGCCCCGGTGCGCTGCTCCACGTCGCGGATCCCCAGGCCGATCAGGACGAAGATGGTCCCCATGCCAACAGCCATGGCAGCCACGCCGAAGGCGAGCACCGAGGTGAACAACGAGGCCTGGAGGAACGAGGCGGTTGCTGCGGTCGCCCGCAGTGGGTCCTCGCGGTCCATTTCCGCGTAATACAGCCCGCCGGTGGCTTCCAGGGCGTGTTGCTCGATCACCGTTGCCTCGCAATATGCGGTGAACGGGCCGGCCACAGTTCTTCCCGGCAGGCAGGCATCGTCGGCGGTGACGATCTGCTGGTCGGACAATGTGTCACTCACCACGATCCAGGTGGCGATACCTCCGATGACCATCAGCACCCCGAGGATGATCGAGGCAATCGATGAAGCTCTTCGCATGAGACCCTTTCTCGTCGGAATTTCTTGAAGATAACAGTGTGGCGGTGCGGTCTTTGAGGGCCAAAAGTCCCAGGACGGGGGGCCGTGTCCCTTTCCCGAAGGATGACTCGCCGAAAGACCAGCGGGGTAAGACCCCATGTCCGCAATTCGTCCCTACTTGTACCATCGAGGGTCAATGCCCGAGCGTTCCTTTGGAAGGACCATCCGCTATCGCCGCACCAAGCTCGGTTTGAGCCAGGCCAAGCTGGGTGAGCTGGTTGGCCGATCGGCAAGCACGATTCGGGCTTGGGAGCGCGACTCTTCACTTCCCAGCGACGGATCGGTGATAACCGCGCTTTCTGCGGTGCTCGCCGTTGACAGACGCTCTCTCTTCGAAAAGGCTGGACTGGAAGTCCCGACGGAAGGGACCAGTCCTACCTTGGAGGAGGCGTTTGCCAGCCTTGGCGGCGAGCCGAGGGCGACGCCGGCTTTTCTCGATCCGCAGCCGTCACCAATACTCATCTCAGAAGCCGACGAGCCGCACATCGAGGTCTTCATCGATTCAGAGGTCGAGTCCGCGTCAGAATCGGAGCCGTCGGACGAGCCAGACGAGCGTGACGAGGAATGGAAGCCGGAAGAGGAGCCATACCCGATCTGGGAACCAAAGTTTCCCGAAGTGTCGTTGGTCAAGTCGACTCCTGTAGTTTCGACAAATGTGACCCCATCGATGCCTGCCCCCGCGTTCGTCGAGCCACCTGACCCCTTCGTGCTGGCGGCTCCAACGCCGCCGTTGGTGGAGCCGTCGTACATGGAGGACACAGCCCAGCGACAGCTCTATCGAGTTCGGAACCTCGCCACCATGGTCCTGCTAGTTGGCTTGGGGATCGTCTTGCTCTGGGCGCTGTCGAGCACCTTCGACGCCCTGGGCTCCTGGTGGGAGGACTTAATCGGGACGCTCAGGCTCTAGCGTTCGGCCGCAACGGCCATGAGTTCAGGTCCGCTCGACATCCTCATCGTTGGCGGGGGCCCATCCGGGCTCTATCTGGCGACGCTGCTCAAGAAAGGGCGTCCCGATCACCGGGTCCGGGTATTGGAACGGAACAAACCCGGAGATGCCTACGGGTTCGGGGTGGTGTTCAGCGATGAGACGCTGGACAACTTCCAGGACGCCGACCAACCCAGCTTCGATGAGCTCTCTCGGAGCTTTCGACACTGGGGCGACATCAAGGTCCATCATCCCGACGGGAGGGCCATTGTCTCGGGGGGCCACGGGTTTGCTGCGGCTGGCCGCCGTCGGCTGCTCGAGATCCTCACCGCTCGGGCGGCCGACTTGGGGGTGGATCTCGAATTCTCCACCGAGATCGCCGACTTGGCGGACCTGCCCCCGGCAGGTCTGATAGTCGGCGCCGACGGCGCCAACAGTGTGGTGCGCCGGCTCCTGTCTCCCCATCTCGAGCCGTCGATCGATCTCAGACGCAACCGATACATCTGGTTCGGGACCCCGAAGGTCTTCGCCGAGTTCAACTTCATCTTCGAAGAGACATCGGCCGGGATGGTCTGGGCCCACGCCTATCCCTACAGCGAGGAGGGGAGCACCTTCATCGTAGAGATGGCGCCCGAGACTTGGCTGGGGTTGGGGCTCGACGAGAGCCTCAACGAGCCTCTAGCCCCAGGGTCCAGTGACGAGTTGGCGCTGACTCGGTGCCGGCAGATGTTCGAAAGGCATCTCGATGGCCGAGGGTTGATCGGCAACAACTCGAGGTGGCTCCAGTTCCCGACCATCTCGTGTGGGCGCTGGCATCACGAAAACGTCGTGCTGATGGGTGACGCCATTCACACCGCCCACTTCTCCGTGGGCTCCGGCACCAAGCTGGCCATGGAGGACGCCATCACCCTCTCCGGCCTCCTGCTCGACGACATCGGCCTGGACCACGCCCTCGACGAGTATGAGCGACTTCGCCGTCCCGAGGTGCAGAGCCTGCAGAGGGCGGCTCGAGCCAGTCTGGAGTGGTTCGAGGGCGCTGACCGATACCGGGACATCGAGCCCGAGCAGTTCGTCTTCAGCATGCTCACCCGGAGCCAACGCGTCACCTACGACAACTTGCGGGTTCGTGATTCGGCCTACATGGCAGAGGTCGATGCCTGGTACGCATCCTCCGACCATGGATCACCGGTCCCGGTGAGCCCGAGCGCGCCCCCGATGTTCCACCCATTCCAACTCCGCGGTCTGACCATTCCCAACCGGATAATTGTCTCCCCGATGGACCAATACAGCGCTGTCGACGGGATGCCCAACCCGTGGCATCTCGTCCATCTGGGAAGCCGCGCCGTCGGTGGCGCCGGTTTGGTGATGACCGAGATGACTTGCGTCTCTCGTGAAGGCAGGATCAGCCCGGGCTGCGCCGGAATCTGGACCGGTGAGCAGGCCGGCTATTGGGCCGAAGTGGTGGCTTTCGTCCACGGGCACACCTCAGCCAGGATCGGGCTCCAGATCGGGCATTCGGGGCGAAAGGGCTCCACCAAGCTGATGTGGGAGGGCGACACCGAGCCCCTCGAGCACGGCAATTGGGAGATCGTCGCTCCGTCGCCGATCCCATATCGGCCCGGGAGCCAGGTGCCCCGGGAGGCCACCCGAGGGGATATGGACCTCATCCGCGACCAACATGTCGATGCCGCCATCCGGGGGGACCGCGCCGGCTTCGATCTTCTCGAGCTTCACTTCGCACATGGCTATTTTGTCTCCAGCTTCCTCACTCCGCTGGCCAACGCGCGCACCGATGAGTACGGGGGCTTGCTGGAGAACCGGATGCGGTACCCGCTCGAGGTCTTCAGCGCGGTTCGCGAGGCCTGGCCGTCCCAGAAGCCGATCTCAGTCCGGATCTCGGCAACCGACTGGGTGCCCGGTGGGTTCGAAGGTGACGACGCCGTGGTGTTTGCTGCCGGGCTCAAGGCGCTGGGGTGTGACATCATCGACGTCTCGACCGGTCAGACCACGGCCGACGCCAACCCCGACTACGGCCGTCTCTATCAGACGCCCTTCAGCGACCGGATTCGCCGCGAGGTCGGCATCCCCACGATGACGGTTGGCGCGGTCTCCAGCATCGACGATGTCCACAACATCTTGGTGTCGGGCAGGGCGGACCTCTGTGTCCTGGCCAGACCACATCTGGTCGACCCCTATTGGACGTTGAACGCAGCGATCGACCTTGGCTATGCCGATTTCGACTTCCCCGATCAGTATCTATCCGGGTTGAACGCCAGAAGACGCCAGCAAGCACCCATCCCTCCGGACGTGTTTCGCGGCTAAACCTCAGTTGGAGCCGGCGACCAGGAACACATTGGCATCAGGGTCGCTCTCGGTGACCGAGATGCTGTAGCTCTCGGTCTCGGTGCTCACCAGCCAGGTCTGACTATTCGGGTTCGAAGTCTCGTAGGTGGTCACGTCCCCACCTGTGCTGTCGGCGAACGCCTGATAGGTCGCCACCAGCGAGTCGTATTCCGAGATTGGATAGGTGACATTCACGCTGGAGCCCTCTTCCGAAGAGCTGGTGAAGTTCACGTTTCCGCCATCAGGGACCGGGATCGGAAAGCCGTCGGGCACGTCCCCGCCTCCGATGACTGCCGATCCGCCGCCTTCCTCGTCCTCGACTTCGATGACCACCGACCCGTTGTTCTCGTCGATCTCGACGTCGCCCACACCTTCTTGCCCCTCCAGGACTTCCTCGGCGATGTTGCCGGCGATATCGCCACCCGAGCAGGCGGACAGGGCGAGTGACGTCGCCGCAAGCAAAACAATTGTCCTTCTGATTCGCAGGTAAACGGCCCCCTTCTGGCTGGCATGAGGCTAACCGGCAGCCGGCTCCTCAGGAAGGCGCCAGGCGGTCCTGGGCTCTGAATCTCACCAAAACCCTCGCCTCCAACCCCCACTTCATGCCAAACTGTCGGGACCAGAGAAAGGAGGTGGTCCTAAGTTGTTAGAAGGTTTACGGACTCTGGAGGTGGTCCAGCGCTGAGCGGCGCCGACCGCACGCGCCGCTCGTCCCTTCGGGACCGGTGGCGACTCCATCTCGGACCACCCTGCTCTGGCTACCGCGGCAATCGTCCACCCGCGACGGAGTGATCTGTAGCAAAGCCTGAGCCGATTCAGGGAGCCCCCGGTGATTCGCCGGGGGCTCCCTCATGTCTCGAATCCCCGGTCGGTCAACCACCGGTCGTTGAAGACCTTCGAGAGATATCCGCGCCCCGAGTCGGGGAGAATGACAACGACGAGGGCCTCGTGGTACTCATCGGCGACCTGGACCGCGGCATGGGCTGCCATCCCACAAGACCCGCCGACCAAAATCCCCTCTTCCCGGGCCAGGCGCCTGGTCATGGCGAATGATTCGGCATCGGCGACCTTCACCCATCGATCGATCACATCGAGATCGACGGTCTCGGGAAAGAAGTCCTCGCCAACGCCCTCGACCGCATACTGATGCACCTCCGCCTTGTCTTCGGCGGTGTAGATCGACCCCTCCGGGTCGGCGCCGACCACGTGGAGGCCCGGCTTCATCTCTTTGAGGAATCGACCGCTGCCGGTGATGGTCCCTCCGGTTCCGACCCCGACCACCAGGATGTCGATCTCCCCGGCTGTTTGGCGCCAGATCTCGGGCCCGGTTGTTTCGTAGTGAGCCTGTGGATTGGCGGGATTGGTGTATTGATCAGGGTGAAAGGCGCCCTCGATCTCTGCGGTCAGCCGTCTTGCAACTCCGTAGTACGAATTCGGGTCCTCGGGTCGCAAGTCGGTCGGGGTCACGATCACCTCGACGCCGTAGGCCGCGAGCAGGTCCCGCTTCTCCTGGGAGACTTTGTCGGGGACGGTGCAGATCACCCGATATCCGCGCACCGCACCGATCATGGCAAGGCCGACTCCGGTGTTCCCCGAGGTTGGCTCGATGATCGTCCCTCCCGGAGCCAGGAGGCCCGAGCGCTCCGCGGCGTCGATCATCGATACGGCTATTCGTTCCTTGGTCGAGCCGCCCGGGTTCATGTACTCGAGCTTGGCCACCACGTTTCCGGCGGGGTGGATTCGGGCAAGACGGACCATCGGCGTATTGCCAATCGCCGCGAGCACGTCGTCAAAGATCTCCATGGCCGGAGGAGGCTAGGCCAGCCCGCTTGGAGTAGGACCGCGGGCGGCTTCTAACCTGGCAGCCGTGACCGGTATCGCCCGCTTCGCATGGTTCACCCTCATCTTCAACGTGGGCGTGATCCTCATGGGTGCGCTCGTCCGATCGACCGGATCGGGGGCGGGGTGTGGACGGTCCTGGCCGACGTGTCAGGGCGAGGTGCTTCCCGAGTTGGAGGGGGCCACTGCGATCGAATTCGCTCACCGTGCCGCGAGCGGGGTAGCTCTGGTCCTGGTCGTCACCCTTGCGCTCCTCGTCTGGCGCCGGATTCCGTCGGGTGAGCCGGCGCGCAAGGGGGCTCTCTTCTCGGTCGTGTCGATTGTCGGAGAAGCTTTGATCGGCGCCATGATCGTCTTGGCCGAATGGGTTGCCGACGACTCGTCCCTTGCCCGGGCCTTCGCCGTCCCTCTTCACCTGGTCAACACTCTTTTCCTCCTCGCCGCCCTCACGCTCACGGCTTTTTGGCTGTCGGGTGGAAGATCCCTGGCTCCGAGGTCGAGGCCGATGGTTTGGCGATGGGTGGTCGCCGGGGGGGCGGCAATCGTGTTGCTGGCCGCTACTGGCGCGGTGACCGCTCTGGCCGACACCCTCTTTCCAAAGGATGGGGCCGGGCTCGGAGCCTCTGGCGAGTCACATTTCCTCACCGATCTGAGGATGGTGCATCCCGTCCTGGCAGTCCTGGCTGCCTCCATCGGGTGGTGGGCATCAGGCCGGGTCGAGGGCTCGCGATCGACAGCCGCCAGGGCATTGCCCGTTTTGGTGGGGGCGATGATCATCACCGGCTCGCTCAACATCCTGCTCGGGGTCCCGGTCTGGATGCAGCTGGTGCACCTGTTGCTGGCCGACGCCCTGTGGATCGCCTATGTCCTTGCCTCCGCCCAGGTGCTCCAGGTCCCGGCACAGCTCAGTCAGCGGGCATAGGAGCCCTTTGGTCACCGAGGAGGTATCGGGGTCCGGAGCCCTTCTCATGTGCCGCGTCCGAGGGGTTGAAGATGGCGCATGACTTCAGGGAGAGGCAGCCACACCCGATGCAGTCCGTCAGTTCGTCACGCAGAGCTTGGAGCTCGGCGATCTGACCTTCGAGCCGGTTTCGCCACGACCGTGACAGTCGTTCCCAGTCACGCTTGGTTGGGGTGCCTTCATGGGGGAGCGTCTCCAGAGCCACGGCCACCTCGCCCAGGGAGAGCCCGACTTCCTGGGCGGCTCGGATCAGGGAGACCCGGCGCAATGTTGCTCGCGGGTATCGCCTCTGGTTGCCCGAGGTCCGTTGCGAGGCGATCAGCCCGCGGGACTCGTAGAAACGCAGGGCAGAGGTGGCGACACCTGCCCGCTCCGCCAACTCTCCGATTGTCAGCCAGTCCATCGCGACCCCAGCGTAGCTCGCCCGACTTCAAGTGAGGTTTAAGTTGTTACGTGCGGGATGACCGGGAACAGCCAGGCGATCTAACCTCACCGGGTGTTCGATGAGCTCGCCGACGGTGTCTATCGAAGACGCTTCGAATCCCTCGACCTGAACGTAGGTGTCGTCCTGGGCGAAATGGGGGCGTTGATAGTCGACACCCGCGCCTCGCATCGCGAGGCCGACCTCCTGATCGACGAGCTGAAGACTCTCACCAACCTCCCGGTGACCTGGGTGGTCAACACTCATTGGCATTGGGACCACACCTTCGGCAACTCCCGCTTCGGGGGCGCCGAGCTCTGGGGTCATCGCCTGTGTCGTGAAGCGCTATCCGAGCGACCAGGGGAGATGATCCAGGGCGCACTCGACTGGCTTCGGGAGGATGGCGATGACGCCTTGGCAGATGAGATCGAGGAAGTGGTCATAGTCCCACCAGGACTGGTCTTCGAAGACGCGGCCACCATCGATCTCGGTGGCCGAATAGTCGACTTGACCTACCACGGCCTGGCCCACACCGATGCCGACATCGTGATCAGGGTTCCTGAATCGGGCATGGCCTTTTTCGGCGACATGCTCGAGCAAGGAGCGCCTCCAAACTTCGGCGACAGTTACCCGCTTGCCTGGCCGGAGACGCTGAGCTCGGCGATGAGCTCCCGAGATGGGCTGATCGTCCCCGGTCATGGCGACGTGATGACCCCGGCCGAAGCCGGCACACAATTCGAGGAGCTCGAGGACGTGGCCCGGGTAGCCAGGTCGTGTGTGGTCGATAAGGTCCCAATGGAAGAGTCCGCACACCTCGGGCCCTATCCCGCCGAGGTGATGATGGCCGCATTGCGCCGGGCCCTCGAGGTCGGAGGCTCAGGCTGAGAGTTGGGCTCTGACCACCTCGGGGTCCGACGTGGGCAAATTGCAGACATGGCCCTCGCAGACATATGCAAGGGTGAGCCCGGGAGCCCCTCGGCCGGCGAGCAACGGGATCCGGTCATCCGCCTCCGACGAAGTTGCCATCACGACCTGGGGGCGAAAACGCTCCCAATAGACGTCGGTGATCCCACGATGGTCAGCCCCGACCACGGCCAACTCGCGGGTTTTTTCAATGCTGTAGAGCACGGAGAGGTGGTGACCCACCATCGACGGATAGCGCTCGATCAGGGCTCCGGATGATGCCAGCGCCTCGATGGCCCGGTCCTTCGAATCTGCCTCGCCGGTGTATGAGTAAAGGGCCAGCAGCGCCTCGGCAGCCATTCCGGTGCCCGACGGGAGTGGGTTGTCGCTGAGGCTCTTGGGACGCTTGATCAGGCTCTCGGCGTCTGCCGCGGTGTCGAAGAATCCTCCGGAGGGGTCTCCGAAGCGGATCGGAATCTCCCTGGTGAGTCGCTCCCCCGCGTCGTACCACTGGTAGTCACCGGTCGCCGCGTAGAGAGCGAACAGGCCCAGGGCCAGCGAAGCGTGGTCCTCGAGGAACCCGGGCACCTTGACACGACCATCCCTCCAGGATCGCATCAGAATGCCGTCGACGATCAGGTTGCTGACGAGGAATCTCGCATGGCTCACCGCCGCCTCCAAGTAGCCATCGTCGCCCAACGCGGCGCCCGCCTCGGCCAGAGCTCGGAGGGCCAGCCCGTTCCAGGAGGCGACGATCTTGTCGTCGAGCCCGGGGCGGACCCGGCCGTTGCGGACTGCGAGCAGTCGTTGTCGGATCGACTCAGTCCGATCGTTCCACGGCTCGGAGGTGGGCCGATGGAGGATGTTCAAGCCCTCGAAGTTCCCGTGCGGGGAGACGCCGAAGAATCGGGCTGCTACGGCCCCGTCCTCTTCGCCAAGCACCGATGTCATTTCGTCGACTGTCCAAACGTAGAACTTGCCCTCGACACCTTCCGAATCGGCGTCCTCGGCCGAGAAGAATCCCCCTCCCGGGTGGCGGAGGTCGTTGAGCAGGTAGTCCAGCGTCGAACGGGCAACCTCTACAAGCCTGGGATAGGCCAACTCTTTCCCGGCCCAGAGGTAGATGCGGGCGAGTTGTGCGTTGTCGTAGAGCATCTTCTCGAAATGGGGGACCAGCCACTGATGGTCCACCGAGTACCTGGCGAAGCCACCTCCCAAATGGTCGTGAATCCCTCCGTCCGCCATCTCCCGGAGTGTGATTCTCACCATGTCGTCCGCCCGCGGAGCCCAAGGCTCTTCGCGGGCTCGGAGCAGGAACTCGAGGATCGGTTGCTGGGGGAATTTGGGAGCGCCCCCGAAGCCCCCATTGATCGGGTCGAAAGACTCGACAAAGGCTCGATAGGCGCCTTCGAGGGCGTCCGAAGGGAGGGCTGTGATCGAGGGGAGGGTTCGGTTGATGGCCTCGGTCAGGCGCGCCGACTGGTCGAGGACCTCCTCCCTCCGGTTGATCCAGGCGTCCGACACGGCGGCCATGACCCGCCCGAAGGACGGCATTCCATGACGATCCGTGTTGGGGAAGTAGGTGCCGGTGTAGAAGGGGCGCCCATCAGGTGTGAGCCACACCGTCATTGGCCACCCGCCCTGACCCGTCATCGCTTGGACTGCTTCCATGTAGATGGAGTCGACATCGGGTCGCTCCTCTCGATCCACCTTCACATTGACGAAGAGTCGGTTCATGACTGCGGCCGTGGCCAGGTCTTCGAAGGACTCGTGTGCCATCACGTGACACCAGTGGCAGGCCGAGTAGCCGACACTGAGAAGGAGGGGAAGATCGCGTTCCCGTGCCTCGGCGAATGCCTCGTCACCCCATTCGTGCCAGTCAACCGGGTTGTCCTTGTGTTGCAGCAGATATGGAGAGGAAGCGTTGGCGAGGCGATTGGGCACAGGGTGACCGTACCCGGCCCATGGGATACTCGGCCGAGAAGGGCCGATGGCCCGGGGTTGTGCGCTAGCTTCGCCCCAATGACTGACCGAAGCCTCGGTGAGCTCTATCAATCCGCCGAGAGACGGTGGCTGCAGCACTGGCTCGACGGCCCGACCCTGCCGGGGAACCCGCTCCGGAGAGGTGACCTGGCTCCGGATCTGGAGTTGATGGCCGAGGACGGGTCCCTTGTGGCCCTGAGCTCGTATTGGTCGCAGCAGACGGCCCTGGTGATCCTGTGGCGGCATCTTGGCTGTGGCTGTGGTGTGGAGAGGGCAGCGCAACTGCAAAAGGACTACCCGGCGTACCTCGCTTCCGGGCTCAATGTGGTGGTGGTGGCACCGGGGGAGCCGGAGCGGATCGCGGTCTACAAGGAGAAATACGGGGTTCCGGCCCCGATTCTGGCGGATGGCGACTACTCGACCCACAACGCATTCGGGCTTGGCCATTGGTCACGGGAACAGGTCCTCTACGACGCCCCCGATGAGTTCTGCGATCTGGCGGAGGAGACAGGCATCGAGTTTCAGGATGCGCGTCGCGCCCTCGGCCGACCCCTGGTGGATGATCCATGGATGCAGGCAGGGGAGTTCGTGGTGGGTGTCGACGGCGTGATCCACGTCGCCTATCCCTACAACTATTGCGAAGACTTCCCGGATCCACGGGTCTTCACCACCGCGGCACGGCTCGCCGATTAGGCGTCGGCACCGCCGGTGAGGGCGGCAGCGACCCCTAGCCCGGTGTAGGCCGTTCCCGCCAAGCGACCGCAGGACGGGGCATACTCAGCCGGGTACAGTTGGTTCTGTACTCCGCTGAGGACGTGACTCGATCGCGGTCCTCGGACGTCAGTCCATGGCGTATTTCGCGACTTCCCATTCCGCCACAGCCACCAAACACCACCGAGTGCGGAATGGTCAGTAGACCTGCATTCCGACGCCAGCCGATGATGCTCGAGTCGATGAGCCCGGGCCACCGCTGTGAGAGCGATCGCCAGTTCGCGTAGGGGCGTGAGAAAGGCAGTGCACTGTTGCGCCGGTGAAAGCCGGGCTGAAGTGTCGTAGGCGTTCAGAGACGACGTTGAGTCGTACGCCGGCTTTAAGCAGGAGGGCGGCGCGGGATCGACTCTCAGGCAGGGCATCAATTGTGGTCTCCTAGAACCTCTCAGGCAGGGCATCAAGGGTGGTCGCCTAGAAACGAGGGCTGGTTAGAGCTCGGCCCTCAGGGTGTGTGACTTTTGCCTCTGTCAGGGCAGGTCCGGTCAGCGCACGATCAACGTATGACGGATACGGCACCGTTACGTGCTCCGGCGGTCGCTGACGAGGCGTTCCGCCGTGAAGCTTGGATCGACAACCTGAGGGTTGCGATCATCGTCGGGGTCATCGGCTCGCACGTCAGCCTCATCTACGCCCTCGATGTCGGGTGGTATTACGAGGAGCGAACAGCCAGTGAGGTCGCCAAAGCGGTCCTCGCCGGGGTCTTCTCGCCGGGGTTGCTGTTCGGTGTGGGGCTGCTGTTCTTCGTGGCGGGTTTCTTCACCCCACGGGCGCTCAATCGCAAGGGTCCTAGGCGCTTTGTCATCGATCGGCTGTGGCGGCTCGGTGTCCCCACGGTCGCGTATCTCTTCGTGGTCAACCCGGCGATGAACTTTTTCGGCAGTCAGGCCATGGGCGAGGGGGAAACGGTTGCCGACTACTTCCGTCGCACCTACTGGGACGACGTCGAGCTCGGCGTGGCATGGTTCTTGGCCGCTCTCCTCCTGTTCTCGCTGGCATATGCCGTCTGGCGGTCGCGACACCCCGTACGGACCGATCACATCACCCCGCTACGGCGTAGCGATCTGGTGAAGGTGGGCGCGTTCATCGCCGTGGCATCGTTCCTCGTGCGTCTCGAGTTCCCGGTCCTCAGCGGAGAAAGGTTGTTGACATTGAACCTGTGGGAATACCCGCAGATGTCTGCACTCTTCGCGCTGGGCGTCTTCGCTCAGGAGCGGGGCTGGCTGTCCGATGGGCTGTCACCAGAATTGCGACGTTCCTGCGGGCGGGCAGCCGCCGTGGGCCTCGTCCTTGCCATCCTCGTTGGGGTTGGCATCGCCATGAGCGAAGACCCGGAGCCGTTCCTCGGAGGGTTGCGGTTCGAGGCGACGCTGATCCCGCTCATCGAAGGCACCTTGGCCCTGGGCATGTCCCTGTGGGCGATCGACTGGTTCCGCCGTCGCGGGAACCGTGCCGGCTCGCCCGTCGGTGGTTTCGGGCGAGCGTCATTTGCCGCCTATCTCCTGCACGCCCCGATCACCATCCTGCTCGCGATAATCCTGCGAGAAGTCGGGATCCCGGCCGAAATGAAATTCCTGATTGTCTTCGCGTTTGGCGTGGTCGCGTCGTTCGGGTTCGGATGGCTTTCCACTCGATCACGGGTCGCAGGGCGGATCCTCTGAGACCAAGGCCCGCGTGAGTTCACGTTTGCGCGATAGCGCATAACGCGCGCCGCAGAACGCCGAGAAAGGCAAGATGACCCGTCCGAGAACTGGCATTCTGCGCTCTCCGTTCCTCATAGGCTGAGGCTCTCGGCCACCCGGCTGACCGGGTGGTTGACACTGAAATCGGAGGAGTGCGAACCTTCACCGATCCCCGGGTGTTCACCACGGCGGCGCGGCTCGCTGGTTAGCCCTTGGTCCCACCGGTGAAGGCCGCAGCCACTCCCAGCCCGGTGTAGATGGTTCCCGCCACATAGGTCTGACCTCGGCGCCAGCTCTCGGTCCCGAGAAACCGGGTTCCAGCGGCATCGGCCACCAAGGCATAGGTGCCGTCACTGACCAGCCCCGTGAGGATGAACACCCCACCCAGTAAGGCGAGTTGGAGGGCAGGGCTGCCCAGTGTCGGGTCGATGAACTGGGGGACAAACGCCAAGAAGAACAAGGCAGTCTTCGGATTGAGGATGTTGACCACGGCTCCTTGCCAGAAAATCCGCCGCGTCGACATGGGCTCCAACCCGGAGAGATGCTCTGGCTTACCGGCCGAGCGAAACGCCATGATCCCGAGGTAGATCAGGTAGCCGGCCCCGGCCAGCTTGACGACGGCGAACGCGGTGGCCGAGGCGGCAATCACGGCGCTGAGACCGGCGACCGCAGCCGCGATGTGGACCAGCGTGCCGAGATGGATGCCCAGGACTGACACCAGGCCTGCCTTCCGCCCCTGTGTGACGCTCCGGGTGACGATGTAGAGCACGGCCGGGCCCGGGATGACGAGCAACAACACGGTGGCACCGAGGAAGACGACGAGGGTTGAGGTTTCGGGCACCGGCGCAGGTTAGACCCGCCCCCGTCCATCGCCGGGCCGGATTTCGTAGGCTGCCGGCAGTGAAGACCCTGCTACTGATGCGTCACGCCAAGTCCGACTGGGACGCTTCGTATGTGTCGGACCACGACCGGCCACTTGCGGCTCGAGGTCATCGCAGCGCATCAGTCATGGGACGGGTCCTGGCCGCGTGGGAGGAGGTTCCCGACCTGGTGATCACGTCATCGGCTTCCCGCGCCCGGGCCACGGCTGAGGAGGCGGCTCGGGCCGGATCCTGGGACTGCCCGATCATCGTCGACCCCGAGCTCTATGGCACCGGGCCGGGGACCGTGCTCGCGATCGCCGAACACAATGCCAACCATGAAGAGCGCATCATGCTCGTCGGTCATGAGCCGACCTGGTCGATGTTGGCCGAGCAGATCACAGGGGGCAGGGTGGAGATGAGGACGGCCGCAGTGGTCGCCATCGATCTTCTCGCCGACACTTGGGATGGGCTGGGTCAAGCCCGAGGATGGCTCAGATTCGTGGTCAACCCGCGGATGTTCTTCGACTCGGAGTGGGACCGGAACGGTGTGAAGGGAGGCTCGAATCGAGGGTGAACCAGGCGATTTGGCTGGCGTGACCTGGCGATTGGTTGGAATGATCGGCGACGCCGATGCGTTTTCTCCTGTGTTGGGAGATGTGGTGATCACT
>Ga0214472_10001423_pt1 | contig 26907 bp, 15 predicted proteins | sample RVTome_6_FD_207662 | JGI IMG/M metagenome (GOLD analysis project Ga0214472, IMG submission 207662) | Soil microbial communities from uranium-contaminated site in the Upper Colorado River Basin, Wyoming, United States - RVT140D175 | ecosystem: Environmental > Terrestrial > Soil > Contaminated >...
AGACCGGCGAGTGGCAGTGGGTGCACCACAGGCCGCGGAACGTGTCACCCAGGCCGTCGCCGTCCTGGTCCTCGCCGGTGCGGGAGACATTGGCCTGCAACCAGCGGCCGATGGCATTCAGGTGCTCCGGGGTGCCGGCGCCATCCGCATCCTTGCCCGGATTGCTGTGCACGTCGCGGCCCACGAAGCAGCCCCCGGCCGCGTCGCGGTTGTCGCCGGTGGCATACGGGTTGCTGCCGTCGTCGGCGATCGGGTAACTGGCCAGGGAGCGGTCGGCACGATGCGCCGGGTGGCACCCCTGGCAGGCGCCGCTGCGTCCCGCACCATCGGGCAAGGGCGAGTGGCGCTGGTGGGCACGGTGGATCGCCTCGGTGAGGGGCGGCAGGGCTAGGCCGACCCGGCCGGGGAGCGGCTTGACGGCCGCCAGCCGCCGGCGGTACGCGGCCGCCTGCGCCGGGGTCGGCGTCAGCTCGGCTCGCACCGCCCCGCGACCGGCAGCCGGCAGGTAGCCGCCATCGACGTTGGCGTAATCCACCACCACCAGCTTGCCGTCGTGGTCCACGACCGCCCCGCCGGCGAGGACCCCGACCACGTTGTCCGCGTGGCACTTCTGGCATAGCACCGGGTCGCGGCCCAGGCGATTGGCGGAGCCCTCGGCGTGGTAGTCGGCGGTGAAGTCGGTGCCGTGCTTGGCGTCGTGGATGCCGAGGATGGAGATCGCCGCCGCCTTCAGGTCCGCCACCCACGGGCTGGCATCGATGGACAGCCAGTAGCTGCGTTCCGCCTCGACCTGGGCGGCGACCGGCGGGTAGGCGCCGTTGGCACGGGGGCGAGCGTGACAGTTGAGGCATGCGGGGAGGTCGATGGGCTCGGTGCCGGTGAAACGCACCACCCCCGCGTCCGTGCCGCGCACCGGCTCGCCGCTGGTGGCGTCCACCAGGGACACCTCCGCCACCTGGAAGGGCTGGATGTCCTCCTCCACCAGGGTGCGGAAGCTCTTGCCCTCGCGCTCGCTGTCGAGAAACGGGGTGACCGGCAGCCCCAGGGCCTCCCAGATCCCCGGGTTGGTCAGGCAGATGGGGACGTTGTCTAGCACCGGCGACTTGGTTAAGACCACCGTGCCGGTCGTCCCAGAGCTGGTGAGGTCACCGCCGGCCATCGCCGCGCCGGTGGGGCCGTGGTCGCGCCGCACCTGGAGTGTGCCCAGGCCCACAAACCGCTTGTCCCCGTCGCGGCTAGTCGCCGTGGGGTTGCCACCGTCGAGGCCGTCGTAGAGATAGAGGTGAGTCCAGTAGGCGTTGTTGACCGTCTCGCCGGTCTCGCGGTTGTTGCCGTCGCCGTCGATGTCGTACTTGGGCGCCCAGTAACTCAGCTTGGCGAACTCGGAGAAGGCGTTGTCCACTACCCGGTAGCGCAGGCGCAGGCGGCGGCCGGTGTCCGGCTCGATGACCACGGCCGGATCGTCCGGGGCGTGATCGGAAAGCAGCACGGGAGGCTCGCCCACCCGCACCACCTGGGCCTGGATCGAGTTATAGGGCGGCAGCACGCAGCAGTAGGAGAAATCGAAGCCGGTACAATGCATCCCCAGCTCGTAGTTGACGAAGATGCGGTAGTCGGCCGGTCCCGGCGTAGGTTGGGGCTCCTCTGGCACGTAGGCATCGAAGCCCTGCTTGCAGCCTGTCGCGAGGAGTAGCAGGGGGAGGAGGAGAGCGATAGCCCGGTGCATGGGCGGGGAACAGGGACGGATCATGGTGTCAGGGGAGTGAGACAGCTTCGTCCAGGCCGATCGCCAGGGACTTTGTTATCCGCAGATGGCGCAGATATGCGTAGCTGGATTGAGAGATCGCCGCGCATCTCGCCGGGCGACCTCGGTCGCGTGGAGCACGGCAACGATCTGGGTGCAGGTGAGATTTCCGGGGAGAGCCGTAGGGTAGGAGCCGAATCCTTTCGGCGACCCAGGCCCGCAGGGCCTGCCTGCCGCAGGTGGGCGTGCCGCGCCTGCGGCGAGGATCGCCGGTACAACCGGCTCCTACCATGGCTGGCGCCAGCGTCCCTGGAAATCCCGGATGAATCCAGATCTGGAGACCGTTGTTATCTGCGGCCATCGGCGTCATCTGCGGATCCCAACCGCTCCAGCCCCTCGCGGGCCGGCGGGTAGTCGGCGACCTGGCTCAGGGCGAGGCGGTAGTAGCGTTGCGCGGCCTCGGTGTCGCCGTCCCGCTCTTCGACCTGGGCCAGGGCCACGTAGGCCGTGGCGTGGCGCTCCCGGTCGGGGTCGGTCGAGGCGAGGTAGCCGAGGAAGTCGCGCCGCGCCATCTCGCGGGTGCGGCGCTGCCAGAAGTCGCTGCGCTCCGCCTCGGCCTGAGCGGCGCGCGCCTGGGCGAGGCGCAGCAGGGGCCATCCTTCCCGGCGGCGCTCGAAGGCGAGGCGCTGGCACCACTGGGTCGCCTGGCGGTAGTTGCCCGCGGCCATGTGGGCGTCGGCCACCGACTCCAGGAGGTAGGGGCTGCGCAGGATCGTGGGCTCGTAGCGCTCCCCCACGGCGATGGGCAGGGCGGTGTCGCCCGCGGCCCTGGCCCACGCCACCCGCGCCACGTCCGCCAGCGGGGCCACGTAGGCCGAGTGGGTGGCGGCGTGGTCGATGAAGCGCCGCGCCTGATCGGGCTGGCCCCCGTGCAGCAGCAGGGCGATCCCCAGGTCGGCCTCGGCGAGATCGCGATCGGCCTGCTTCACCTTGAGGAAGGCGGACCGGGCCTGGCGGTAGGCCCACCAGCTTCGCCAGCGCGCGCCCTCCTGCTTGGCCCGCCACCCCTCGATCCACCAGGCGTAGCCGTCGAGCATCGCCGACCAGGGATTGCCGTCCCCCTGCCGGTGGCTGCGCAGCGCCGCCACCAGGGCCCGCCACTCGTCCGCCGTGGCCGCCGTTCCCTCCTGCTCCCGGCTCAGGTAGAGGGCCGTACGGGCGAGGTCTCCGGTGAGGTCGTCGCGAGTGGCCAGCCATTCCTCGGCGCGCCGGAAGTCGCGGCGCCAGAGCCAGTGGCTGAGCCGGCCGAGGGTGAGGTGCTGGGCGTCGTCGAGATACGCCGGGTAGGGGTTAGGGATGGCGACGAAACGCCCTTCGGAATCCACCGGCACGACCGCTTGGGCGGCGGCGGACGAAGCGCCGGCGACCCACACCGCCAGCCAGACGGCGACCAGGGGCCAACACCCGGAGCGCCACGGCGAGGCCAGCCGCGTGGACCGCGTGTCCCGGCCATCGGCAGAGGTCGCTGTTTTTTTGATCCGCAGATGACGCCGATGCGCGCAGATGTTGTGGGTCTCGCGCCAAGACGCGCAGACGCCGAGAACCGTTTGTTCCGAGCGAAAGGCAAAGGGCCTTCCGCCGTGCCTTTGTGCCTGGGCGCAGGTCTCTGGAGACGATCGACCGCGGCGCCGTTGCCCATCTGCGTCCATCTGCGTCATCTGTGGATAATGAATCTTTACTCCGCCCCGGCGAAGAACGCCGGGTCGACGGTGACCTCCGCCTGCTCCGCCAGCGCGACCAGGTGACGGTCCGTGGCCTCGGCCACGGCGTCCTCCACCACCTTGCCAGAGACCTCCTCGAAGGGCACCTCGCGACCCGGTTTGCGGTCGATGAGCTTGACCACGTGGTACCCCTTGTCGGTCTGGACCGGGCCGCCGATGGCCCCCTTCTCCTGGAGGGCGAAGACCACCGCGTCCACGACGGGGATCCCCTGCCCGCGCTTCACCCAGCCGAGGCTGCCGAAGTTGCGCTGCACGTAGGGATCGGTCGAGTGGGCCAGGGCCAGGCGCTCGAAGCTGTCGCCGTGGCGGGCGAGGCGGGCGATCCGTTCCGCCAGCTCGCCGTCGGCCACCACGATCTGCTGGAGGTTGGCGCTGTCGGGAATGTCGTAGCGTTGCCGGTGGTCCGCGAAATAGGCGCGCATCTGTTCCTCGTCGGGGGTGAACCGGGTCCGCAGCCGCTGGCGTTGCATGGCGACCAGCTTGGTGCGGCGGAACTCCGCCACGATCTGCTCGTGGTTCGCCGCCTGCCCTAGGCCAGCGGCGAACTGCTTGACGGTGTCAAGGTACCTCTCGTCGCTGGCAAGGCCCTCCGCCCTCGCCTCCGCCTCCAGCAGGCGGCTCTGGATCATGGCGGTGGTGAGGCGCTGGAGGAGCTGGCGGCCGGCAGGGGAGGCGAGGTCGATGCCGCTCACCGGTGAGCTGTTGATGGTCCCCACCAGCTCCGCCTCGGTGATCACCGCGCCGTTCACCCGCGCGACCGCGCCCGGCGGCAGGGGCTCGGGCGTCGTCGTTTCCGGCAACTCCTGCACCGAATCGCCGTGCCTCGCCGTGTCGTGCGGATTCGAACAGGCTGACCCCCCGAGGGTGCTGACGAACGCTCCCACCAAGAGCCAACACATTAACTTTCTACCCACGACAACCTCCGTGCTTGGGGACGCAAGATTCTGATCAGCTCGCAAGGCGCACATACAACGATGATTCGCCGTAACAGCGGAGGATTGGGTCAGGAAGGTCCGAAGAAAAAGGGGGGCCGGAAGGCCCCCCCTCCGTACTACGTTGGATTAAACCGTGCCTATCCGGTTGCTTGCCAAGGACACGCCGGGTACTGGCCGGCTGACGGAGGTTCCCCACGAACTGCCCAGAGGAGCGCCCAAAGGCGCCGAACCCAGCGGATATTTGCCTGCGGACGGGTCGCGCTCCCCACTTGTGGGCATGAAGGCTCCATCTATGGGCGAGTTGGCAAGCAACCGGATAGGCATGGTATGTTTAACGCAAAACCCTCGTCACATAGGTCATATTTGCGTATCATGTTGGAAAAATAGACAATTAGTCATTCACTCTGTGGCAACATGGCCAGCAATGTGTCCACTCTCAGAACAGAGAGAGGCGAGGAGTCTCAGATTGAGAGGCTCGACACCAGGCATCGGTGGATTTTCTCCACGTCTATCATCCGAACAGTCCGATGCCCGCCGCCACTCTGCTCCCACGGGGGAAGGCACCGCCATGACGCATATCAATCAGGCGCGTTTGTGGCACTGAAATCTGGCGAAGCCCCAGCTGCACTCGTCTTTTCGGGCTGTCGCGCAGGGCCCATTTGCTCACGGCCATCCAGGCCCCCCACCCTGGAACAGGACCGACCATGGTTGAGATCGACAGTGATTCCGCATCGGTAGCCGCGGCGATCGCGAACCTTCTCACCCTGCTCCAGCGAAGCGGTGGTCGTTTCGACGACCGCTTGGTGATCCGGAGTCGTGAAGGCGAACTCAGCGTCCACACCAAGGCGGGCGGCCCGCCCGACCGCATAATCATGCAACTGCCCCCCGAGTGCCTCCTGCCCGTGGAGGCCTTCCGCCTCACCCTCTCGGGCGACGACATCGTCGTAGCAGACCATGATCCGGAAATCTCCCCGGCACGCATGGAGATCATGCAGGCCGTCCTCAAGGTGCTGAACCTCACGCAGAAGATCCCCCGGCACCGGTTCTCGAGCCCCGCCTGGCTCGAGCGCGAATCACCCGCGCTCTATGACAGGCTCAGCGTGGGGCGCAGCAAGCCGGCCACGCCCGCGGCGTCCCGTAACGATCCCCTCGTCGATAACCTGCTCGACACCCGCACCCTCGCCTATCGGCTCGACCCCGCATCCGACCACCACAGCCTGGTGATCCCGCCGGTCATTGATTTCCTCAACCACCATCCGTTCGCGGCGCCCTTCCTGAGCGAGGGCGACGGGCGGGGCAACCCCGTCCTCGCAATAAAGGAGTTCTGCCCGGATCCCCGGACCCGGGAGTGCTACGTGCGGTATGGGATCTACGACAGTTACGACACCTTCCTGCATTACGGCTTCGTCGAGAAAGAGGCACCGTTCGTCATCTCGATCCCGCTTGAGGTGACGCTGCCGGCACTGGGCAAATTGACGGTCCACGCGCAGAGTGGTAGAGCCCCCCACAGGAAACTGCCCAAGGCGATCGCGGACCTGTGGTTCTATCTCCCCGCCTTTACCGTCGACCGCACGCGGGGATCGGCGGAGGCCGGCTATCTGATGATCCCCCAGCGCAACGCACCGCGCGCCCTGCGTCGGGTCTTGGGGGTGATCCTCCACGAGATCAAGCCGCGCCTGAACCAGGTGGAAATCTCCACCATCATTGCGGCCATCGAACCCGAAATCCTCGCGCGGAATGTCGAGTTCTACCAAGACCTCCAACGCTACCTGGAGGAATGCACTGTCCCGGCGGGGTTTATTCCCGTCGTCGACGGGGCGCGAGAGATGGCAGACGTACAGCTTGGGAAGCTGCGGCAATACCCCTTTTTTGCGCGACCGTAGGGGCCGCGGCGTCCCCGTGGTGATCGAGATCGTTCGCTGAACCGAACGATGAGCGAAGGGATATCTCAGAGAACCGGCGATTGGCCTGATGACGGCGCCAGCCGGTCACGCTCGGCGATCGCCGGTGCTGGCCCCCGCGAGTCTCGTGCATCGTCGCCCGGACTCAACTTGCACCTGCGGCGGCTCGGTTTACGCCCCCTCGCCGGACTTTCCCCGCCGGCGCAGCGCAAACAGGGACGCAACGGCGGTACCCACCAGACCGATGCTCATGGGCTCCGGTACCGTTGCCACGTCTCCGTCGCGCACGGCCCACGCCCCGAATACATTGAGCGCGTTGGTCGTATCGTCTCCGAGCTGCTGGCCCAGGTTGAAGTCGAAACGGAAGGCCCAGTCGGGAATCGGATAGACGGTCCCCGTCCAGTACGTGGCGGGCTGAAGGTTCGCGAATGGCCCTTTGTTGGTGAGCCCCCAGCCCGGCTGGGGTGGATCCGTGAAGTCCGTTGCATCGAGCCCATAGTAGGCCAAGTTTCCCAGGTTGACGTAGAACATGTACGCCAGCTCACTGGCCGGGCTGTACTCATAGAGGGTGCCCGGTGCGCTGATGTTGAACCCCTTGTCTTTGGTGCCATTAAACGTCCCTGGCGATGTCAGGACGAAGCTCGTGCCATTCAAGGGCTCGACCGTGGGCAACCGCCAGTCACGATAGCCGCCGAACACGAGGCCATCGGCCCATGCCACCGCGTTGGCCCAGCTCACCCGTCCGTCGTGGGGGAAAACGCCATCATCGAACGGCGTTCCGGCAATTGCGTCGGGGTCCCCCAACCACGTCACATGGAGGACGGTGTCATAGTACATCGTGCCACCGGCACGGGACTGGAGCGCTGCATGGACACGCCCCACGGGTGCCATGGTGACGAGAAAAACGGCGATGAAGGCGAGCGGGCGCGCCAGACGTGCATGAGGTGGACGGCTCCTAGACATGGTTTTTTCCGTGGTATCGCCTGCTGCGTCCGTACAGGACCGTGGCTATTTTCGGGAAGACGACCGGCGACAAACTCTTCAGCAATTCGCATGCCGTGCACAGCAATGCCGCTGGACGTCCAGCAACCTATCGTAATTCCAAAAGTCTCCGGTCACGGTGGGAACACCCCTGGCGTCGGTGGTAGTCACCCATCTCAAATTGAGACGGGCGGGAGACGCGCCTCGGGACCGCAAGAGAGTTCCGGTCGTCCCCAACGGTGCCTGCGTCCCAAGAAACGACCTTTACCCTGCTACGGGGCGATCTCGCCGAGCGCCTCGAGTAGCGGTGCCAGATGGCGCTCGTAGCGTTGCCAGCGGCCGGCGGACGAGGTGTAGATGGGCTGGCGCACCTGGTCATAGCTACAGGTGACAACCGTGCGCTTCGTCCGGTGGAAGGCAAGGCACCGGTCGTCCCATTCCAAGCCGGCAAACGCCACGATCTCGCGCGAGCCGGCCTCCTGATTGGCGATCAGATCTTCGTAACGAACCTCCAACATCGGTAGGTCGAGGACCTGCCCCCAGTGCTTCATCAGCCGTTCGTACTGGCGGTAATATAATCCAATATGCATGAGGTCGTTCGAGAATCGAATGCTTTCCGTGAATAGCTGGAAGTAAATCGATAGGCAGGTATCGCGCGGATCGCGGACGCAATGAATCATCCGCGCCTCAGGGAAGAGGAGAGAGATGAACCCCAGGGCTTGGAAATTCTGGGGCATCTTGTCGACCACTCGCCGCGCATCCGGTGCCAGCTTATGCAGGTGTGCCACATATCTGCGGGCGAAATCAGTCAGCACCTCACGGGAGAGAGTGCGAAAACAATCAGGATAGCCGACCTTGCCACCCTTCCTGTTCACCAGCTCGGTGACGAAATTCCCGATGTCCCGGAGCTCCCCGGCACCGAACGCGTCCGGATGACTCGCAAGGATCTGTTCGGTGAGGGTCGTGCCCGAGCGCGGCATCCCGACGATGAAGATCGGTTTGTCCGTAGAAATAGAGGCACGGGGCGCCTGCATTACAAACTTGCGATCAAAAATTTGCATCAACGAAGTGTATGCTGTCGCGTGCTCATCTGGGACGAACCGCTTCGGTCGGAGATCATTCGCCTGCCGGTAATGGGCAAACGCCTCGTCATACAAACCGCTGCTGTCATAGAGCTTGCCGAGAGCGAAATGGACCTGCTCTCGACCACCTACTGGCGAGTTTATATCGACGAGCAACCCTTCCAGGTAGTCGATGGCCTCCTGCGAGCAGTTCAAGCGACGGGAAACATTGGCGAGAACAACTCCCAAAGTCGGATGTCGAACCCCTCTCTCTAGGAGCGGAGCGAGCATCGCATACGCCCTTTCCGTCTCCCCTTCCTGCTCGAGCAAGTCCGCCTCGGACAGGATCGGATCCAAGTAGTCGGGGCTGAGCTCGTGGGCCTTGTGGAACGCGGCTCTTGCCTCGGAGCGGCGCCCCAACTTACTGAGGGCCGTGCCGGCGGCCTGAAAGGCTGGCGCGAAGTCGGGCTGAAGCCGCACCGCCTTCTCATATTCTTCCACGGCCTCGTCCATCGCCCCCATAACCTGAAGGGCAACACCGAGGCGGTAGCGGGTCAGGGGGCGCTTCGCATCGATGGCTAACGCCTGGCGGTAACAACGGACCTCCTCTTCGATCTCACGACGGACATTGTGGATTTCACCCAGGCCATGGTAGGCAGCGGCGGTCTTAGGTTGCAGCCTCAGGACCTCACGGAAGTACCGCTCTGCCTCAGCGAACCTCTTCTGGTGCACAAGCATGTCGGCGAGCGCCAGGAGGACCTCGGGATAGGCCGGCTGGAGTCGCAGTGCTTCGCGAAAGGTACCTTCTGCTTCGCCGAACCTGCCCAGCGCCTTGTATGCCGCCCCCAGGCCACAGAGGGCCACCAGGGCATCCGGCTGAAGCTGAACCGCCTGGCGAAGGTGACGAATAGCGTCTTCGAATCTCCGCTGCTGGCCGGCAATCGCCCCGAGGGAATAATGCGCCTCGGCGTCCTGCGGATTCTTCTGTACGAGATCCTCGAACAGCGCCTTTGCGGAATCGAACTGCCCCCGGTGCAAAAGGTCCCGCGCCCGCCGCCGTGGATCCGCCCCCTTGCCCTGCCGATTACCCGCCACCAGGTCCTCCTTGCACCCAAGATTGGCGCTGCCAACCACCCTGGACGGAGCGACCCGTATGCACGGGCTGCCTCTGGCGGCCGCCGCCTCTCAGGTCCGACTCCTCTACCGGCGGTGTGAAACCGTGGTTACACACCTTCAGACACCTCGCGCGCCGTATCCCCGAGCGCTTCGAGCAACGGCCCCAGGTGGCGCTCGTAGTTTTTCCACCGCCGGACCGAAGAGCGGTAAACGGGTTTACGCACTTGGTCGAAGCTCGCGGTGGCGACCACTCGCTCGCTCGTGTGGAACTGGAGGCAGCGGGCATCCCACTCGAGCCCGCAGAACGCCACCAGCTCGCGGCTCACCCGCTCCTGATCCGCGACCAGTTCTTCGTATCGCACGTCGAATATCGGGACATCGAGCACCGACTGCCAGTGGGCCATCATGCGGCGATACTCCTTGTAGTACGCGCCGATATGAGCAAGGTCTGTTGCATAACTGTGGGAGTAGTTGAAGACCTGGAAGTAGATCGACAGACAGGTGTCGAGGGAATCCCGCATGCAGTGGATCACCCGCGCACCGGGAAGCATGATGGCGATGAGCCCCAGATGGAAAAAGTTTCCTGGCATCTTGTCCGTGACACGGTCCGCATCGGGGTTGATCTCGCGCAATCGACCGAGGTACTGCGTTGCTAGGCGATCCAAGGTCTCCTGGGTGACAGACTCCATGCACTGGGGGTAGAGGGTCGCCGGCAGGGAGCGCACCAGCGACGGTATCAGATTGAGTTCCCCGGCACCGAAGACCATGGGGTGGCTGGCGAGGATCTGCTCGACCAGGCTGGTCCCCGAGCGGGGCATGCCGACGATGAACACCGGTCGCTGCGAAAGGTTCGAGCCGCGCGCCATGTTCGCCATCGCCTCGCGGCAGAAGGCGGCGATCAGGGAGTCGACCTGATCCGTGTATACCGCGCCGTCGTAGGCGACGTGGGTAAGGGCATTGCCCTGCTCGAAATGGCGGAACGCCTCGTCGTAGCGGCCGAGCTTGTCGTACAGCTTGCCCAGGCCATGGTGCAGCGTGCGCTTCATCCCTTCGTTCAGGGTTCCCCTGGCGAACAGCCGCTCGGCAAGGGCGATGGCCTCGTCGCAACAATGGTAGCGGCGGCAGATCCGCAGATAGACGTCCGCACCGCCACCGTCCGCTGTCCCGCGAGCAACCATGGAGCGGACCAAACGTAGCGCCTCTTCCGGCTCATCCCGGCGTTCGTAAATATCCGCCGCTCCGGACAGGCCACGAGGGTCGTCCGGCCTGATCCGCAAGGCCTCCTCGTAACAACGCAAGGCCTCGTCCAGCCGCCCCAGATACCGCAGGGCATTGGCGAGGCCGTAGTACAGCTCCACCGCGCTGGGATGGTATCCCAGTGCCTTGCGGTAGTACTCCACGGCCTCCGCCGGCATGCCCGTATTGGCAAGCAGGTCGCCGAGCTGACAATGCGCATCGAGCATCTGGGGATCGAGCACCGTGGCCCGCTGGTAGTGAACCTTGGCCTCATCGTATCGAGCAAGCGCCGTGAGGACGCCGGCCAGGCCGTAGTGGACCTCGGCGGAGTTCGGCGCGAGACGTAACGCGTCACGGAGCTGCGTCTCCGCCTCCGCCGGTAGACCGGCGCGACACAGCGCCATCCCAACGTTATGGCGAATTACCGGGTCGTCCGGGACCAGGGCTGCCGCCCTCTGGTACGCCTCCAGCGCCTCCGGTTGGTGGCCGAGGGCGGCGTGGGCACCTGCCAGATAGTGGAAGGCGTGACCATTGTGCGGCTCCACCGCGAGTACCCGGTTGCAGCAGTCGATCACCCCGGCGAAGTTCCCCCCCTGGCCATACACCGCCGACAGGAGCAACCACGATCCGCAGTCATCAGGGGCGCTGGCACACACCTGCTCTAACAACTGCCGGGCGGTACCCAGGTCGTTCGCATGGTAGGCCCGCAGTGCCTGTTGTCTTTTTCTCTGGATGGTCGGGGCAGGGCGCTCCATGACTCTGCTATTTCCTCATAGTGGTGCCCAGCGCGATCCGATTGCTCGCGGACGACCAGCCCTCGGGCTACTCATAGCCAAAGGTTTTCACGAACGGCTGCAACACGCCGAGGATCGGTCGTAACTCGGTCTCGTAGTTGCGCCATCGACCCACGGCCTGGTCATAGATCGGTGACGCCACCGCGCTATAGCTCGGCGTCTTCACGCCGCGCGATCTCGCATGCTCATGATGCCGCAAGATCCGATCGGTCCAGTCCAACCCGAGAAAGTCGATCAACCGCCGCGCCTCGCCCTCCAGGTTCGCCACCAGGTCCTCGTAGCGCACCTCCAGGAAAGGCAACTTCAAGAACGAACGGTAGTGCAGCCATAGCCCCATGGTGGCCTCGTAAAGCTTGGCGGTCCGCTGGAGGTCGAGGAAGTTCACCATCGCCTGGTTGAGCACAAACGAGTGGGTGTAACAACTCAGGCACGAGTCCCGCGGATCGCGCAGGACCACCACGACCCGCGCCTTGGGGAAGAGGCGATAGACCAACCCAAGTTCGACCAGGTTCAGTGGCAGCTTGTCGAGCAGCGTTTCTCCCTCCGGCACTGTCCCGACCAACTCTTCCGCCAAACTCCAGTAATGTAGCCGAAGCCAGCGCAGCTCCGACTCGGACAGCTCGTTCAGCCCGAGCGGGTAGTCGACCGGCCGGCCAAACATGGTGCCGAGGTCGTTGATCAGGCGGTGCAGGATCGGCTGCTCGTCGGTGGCGACCACCCCGTCGACGGTGGCGATGATCTGCTCCGTAAGGGTCGTCCCCGACCGTGGGAATCCTACGAGGAAGACCGGCGACCGCTGGCCATCCTGCGGCTCCTGGTCAACCCAGTCGCGGGTCGTCTCGGCGGTGAACCATTGTTGGTTGCGGCGGATATGGCGAAGGAAGGCCTGCGAGTCGAGACGCTTCCGTGCGACTTCCTCGTCCAGGGCGCGGTTGCCGGCAACGAAGGCTCGAAATGCCGCGGCAAATTCACCCAGTTGATCAAGAACACGACCGAGCTCGGTCGCCACCGCCGCGCGCTGGGGCGGCGTGAGCGGGGCCCCCTGCAACGCCTCGAGACGCGGCCGGGCATCCGCTGGCTTTCCCTCTCTACGGTCGAGGATCGCGAGCGTGAGCTGGGCACGCGACTCGTCCGGTTGCAGCTCCAGCGCGCGCCCCGCCGCTATGCGTGCCTCGTCGAGGTGGTGCGCCCGCTCCAAGGCCACCGCGAGCTGCGCGTGCAGCTTGCCGGAGCTGGGGAAATATCTGAGCGCCTCCCGTGCACGCTCGGCAGCCTCATCGTAGCGTCCCTGGGCGATCAGCGCCTCGCCGATGGCGACGAGCGACTTTGGGTTTCCCGGATTGATCCGCAACGCCTCCGCGAAGCTGGCCGTTGCCTCGGCGAAGCGCATCTGTGCGAGGTACGCCTGTCCCAGTCTGGCGTGGGCCGGCGCGAAGTCCGGTTTGACCTCGCCGGCACGCTGCAACGCGGAGATGGCCTCGTTGGTATTGCCTAACTCCAAGTGGCAAAGGCCAAGCATCATCCACAATTCGTGGTCCCCGGAGTTCTCCTCACAGAGCTTGGCAAACGCCGCGCGCGCGCCCTGGAACTCACCACCGTGGAACAGCCTGAGCGCATCCGTTTTCGTTGCCGCAGGGTTCTGCCCCTTGTCGTCCATCGATTCTCCTAGTCACGGTTCGGCAGGACGGCCCCTTTTAAACCTCTCGCCTTCCGTCGCCCGCGGCGGCCCGAGCCCCATCTTCCCACGACCGCTCATACCACCGGTATCAAATCACCCACAATCGATTCTCCACTTATAGCGATCCGTCGACGAGAAAATAGAGCAACCGTATCATGTAGCCGGCCCACCCGCGACCATGTCCATGCCCCCCTCCGGCCTCGCCCAGAAAAAGCAGGCGGCATTCGACCTGTTTACCCAGGGACGTTACAGGGAGGCGCACGAGGCGATCGCCGGCTACTGTGCCAAGCACCCGCGGGACCTCGACGCCCGGGGGCTGCTGGGCCACTGCCTGCTGCGCCTCGGACAAATCGAGGAGGCGGCACGCTGCTTTCACGCACTGGTCGAGCGGGTGCCGGGGAGCTGGCGTGCCCATGCGGAGCTGGCCCAAGCCCTCCACCTCCTCGGCCGCGAGGAGGAGGCGGTGGCCCGCTACCGCCGAGCGACGGAGCTCAACCCGCGCGACCCCTCCCTGTGGGACAACCTGGGGATCGTCCTCTGCTGTCAGGCCCGGTACGAGGAGGCGATCACCTGCCACCGCCGCGCCATGGAGACGACCGCGGGCTTTGCCACCGCCCACTCCAACCTGTTGCTCACCCTGCATTACCACCCTGATGTCCAGCGCGAAGCACTATTTCGGGAGCACTTGGTGTGGGGCAAACGCCACGGCGCCCCCGCTGCCGCGCCGCCTCACGGCAACTCCCGGGACCCGGACCGCCGCCTGCGAATCGGATACCTGTCCCGCGACCTGCGCACCCACTCGGTGGCCTATTTCATCGAACCCCTGTTGGCCACCCACGACCGCGACCGCTTCGAGGTGTGGTGCTACGCGAGCCCGGCGGCCGGCGATGCCACCGCGGTACGGCTCCGCACCCTGGCCAGCGGCTGGCGGGAGCTGACCGGCCACCCTCCCGCGGCGGTCGCGCGGCAAATCCGCTCCGACGGGATCGATATCCTGGTCGAGCTCGGCGGCCACACCCACAGCGACCTCCTCCTCGCCTGCGCGCACAGGCCCGCCCCAGTACAAGTCACCTACCTCGGCTATCCGGATACTACGGGCCTGCCGGCGATCGACTACCGCCTGGTGGACGAGACCACCGACCCGGCCGGTGCCGAGCAGTGGTGCAGCGAGGCGCTGGTGCGCCTGCCCGGCTGCTTCCTCTGCTACCACCCGCCGCATAATGCCCCGCCGGTCGAACCACCGCCCGTCACACGCCAGGACCACGTGACGTTCGGCTCCTTCAACAACCTCGCGAAGGTGAACGATGCGGTCGTAGCCCTGTGGTCGAGGCTGCTCCACGTGGTGGCGGGCAGCCGCCTATTCATCAAGGCCCCCTCCCTCGACGATCCGGCCACCCGCGACCGCTACCGAGGTCTCTTCGCGGACCACTGCGTGGCTGCCGAGCGCATCACCCTTCGCGGCCGCGCTCAGGAGGTGGGGGACCACCTGGCCCTCTACCGGGAGGTCGACATCGCCCTGGACCCGTTCCCTTACAACGGGACAACCACGACCTGCGAGGCCCTGTGGATGGGTGCGCCCGTGGTGACCCTCGCCGGGATGACCCACGCCGGCCGGGTGGGTACGTCACTCCTCAAGGCCGCCGGTCTCGACGAACACATCGCCACCGGCCCGGAGCAATTTCTGGACGTCGCCACGCGGCTCGCCACGGACCGGGAGCGGCTGGTTGCATTGCGGGCATCGTTACGCGAACGGATGCGCGCCTCATCCCTGTGCGACGCCGAGCGGTTCACGCGGACGCTGGAGGAGAGCTACCGCACGATGTGGCGCCGGTGGTGCACTACCCGGCCGTAACCCGCGGCTCTCACAATGCGCCGCTCGCCGTCGCACAACTGCCGGGGGCCCCTGACGGAAGCGTTCGGCTCAAGGCGCCGGAGCCCTGCGTTGACCCCCGTTCGTGATGGCCATGCACAGCGTTGGGGCGGGTCGCCTGGACAACCGTTCCCGCAGGTCCGGCCGCAGATCGAACCAAAGGTCTTCACGCGCCGAACGGGACGGGCTACAACCCCCCCCGTTACCCCAGCGAAGACCTTGCGAGATCCGCATCCATCATGAACCGAACCCTCGTCGAAACCGCCGCGATGGCCTTCTTCGCCGCCTGCTTCGCCTTCGCCCAGGTCGCCTTCCAGGCCAGTCTGTATGACTACCGGTTCGGGCTCATCGCCTTGACCGTCTCCGGTCTCGGCGCCGCCGCCGGAATGGCCGCCACGGCGCGAGTTGCAAGCAGGGACACGCCGCACCGCACCTTGCTGTGGCTTGCCGGTGGTGGCGTCGTCGCGGCCGTGACCGTCGCCGCACTCCTCGTCCTCCCGTTCGGCAACGTTCCCACCTACCTTCTGCTTACCGGGGCCGTTGCGGCGGTCTCCATCGCCACCGCCGTCGCGGTGGCGGGCCGCGTGGAAAAGGGATCGTGGAGGTCTGTGGCCATCCTCGCCGCCGCGCTGTCCATCGCCGCTCTCGGGTCGCCCTGGCTGATCCGTCACCTCGGCGGCCCGGTGATGGTAGCGGCGGTGGCGGCGGTAGGGCTATGTCTGGTCGCCTTCAGCCACCGCCTGGGCGCGGCCCCGAAGATCGCGGGCAGCGCCGCCGCGGTGCTGGTGTTGATCACGCTGCAGGCGCCCAACCGTTACGGCGCGCCGCCCGCATGGGCAAGCGGAACCGCAGCGCTCGCCAAGCCGCTCTACTCGGACGTCGGTCGCAATGGTCCTGCAACCCGCGTCGTCACGTGGTGGCAGGGTTTCACGCGCACCGATGTCGTCTCTTATCAAGGGGTGCGCGACGACCTCTCGTGGCTATTCACCAACGGTGCGCCCACGGGCCTCACGCCGGCGGCGGGTGCGAGCAGCGACTGGCTGCGACGACAATTTCCCCTGATCTCCTTACCGCTCGCGGCCTTCCCTCCCCAGGAGGCGTTGTTGATCCACCCCGGTGGTGGGCTGGAGATCCGCATGGCGCTTGACGCCGGCCCCCACCGCCTGCGGATCCTCGACTCCCGCCCGGCCATCGCAACCATCGCCAACGAGGTCATCACGGCAAACAACCGGCGCCAATCGCCCACCGACCTGTCCATCACGGTGGCGGAGCCGCGTGCCGCCCTGCGCGCCGACGCCGGGCGATATGACCAGATCTACCTGTCCATCCCCTACGCCTTGCCCTGCGGCTGGGGTGCACCGGACCCATCCGAGGAGTACCTCTACACCAAGGAGGCCCTGCTGGAGTATTGGGAACACCTGAAACCTGGCGGCACCCTGGTAGTGCTGGCGGCAGAGGAGTTGTACTACGCGCGGACGCTCCTCGCCTTGTGGGAGGCGCTGGAGGCACACGAGCCCGAGGCCGTTGTGCCCCTCGTCGATCGCGCCTGGGGCTTCCAGCTCGCGAGCCTCACCCCGCGGTTGACCCCCTACCAGTACCTGCTCATCGCGATGAACCGCCCGGTGGACGACGTGGATCGCTCACGACTCGCCCAGGCGCTTGCTACGATCCGCAGTGGTGGGCTGGCCAGGGATACCAGCCTGTCGCCGCTCTTCGAGCCGGGAGGCGACGCGAAGCGGGTCTACCGGGCGCTACACGATGCGGGGGGGCTGCCCGCCGCCCGCGCCGCCTTCAGCCAAAGCATAAGTTGGCGGCTCCAAGAACAGGCCAACCTGTTGCCGTCCACCGACCACCGGCCCCTCTTCTCCCAGGGACTCCAGCAGCTCCACCTCTTTCTCCGGTGGCTGATCGGTGTCCTACTGGCACTCTTGGTCCTCGTGTTGCTCCTACCATTGGCATCCGAACGGCGCCTCGCTCACCCGGATGGCGACCGGCGGCCACCACTGCCCGTCCTACTCGGTTACTTCGGCGCTGCGGCTGGTGGACCGACAATGGCGGCCCTCCTCGTGGCCTGCCACAGCGCCCCTCTCGCCGGCGGCCTCGCCTGCTCCTTGCCCCTCAGCTTCGCCGCCCTTCTCGCCGGCGGGGTAGTCGCGATTGCCCTGCGACGTGGCGACGCGGTGCAGGGGCTTTGGTTGCTGGCCCTCACAGGCGTCGCCGCCGTGTCCGTCGCCGCGGTAGAGGGTATCCTGCACCTCGCCCCGGGCTGGCAAGGTCCGCTGCCGCTCCGTCGACTGGTACCGGCCATCGTGTCGCTGCCGGTGGGACTGCTCGCCACCCTCCTGCTCCGGGAGGGGGCCGCCCATCTGGCCACGGCCCTGCCGGCCCTTCTCCCCTGGGCGTGGGCTACGGCCGGGCTGGCGCTCCCGATCGCGGCCATCACCGCCTTCTGGATCGCCCAGGATGGCGGCTGGCCCACCGTCTGGCTCACCGCGGCGGCGACCCAGGTCGCGGCCCTCGCCATTGGCGCGTGGACGCTCGCCCTGGCCCGCAGCCATCCGGCGAAGTGACGCCCGCCTCGCAGAACGTCCCGTCGCTCTCTGGCGCGGCGGGAGGGGAGCGTCGGAGTCCACCCCGCGCTACGGAGCCAACCCCAGCCCTTCGAGGAGCGGCCCCAGGTGGGCCTTGTACCGTTGCCACCGGCCCACCGACTTGGTGTACAGTGGCTGGCGCACCTGATCAAAGCTCGCCGTGGCGACCGGCCGTTCCGTCTCATGAAACGCCAGGCACCGCGCGTCCCATTCCAGGCCAAGAAACTCGAGCATCCGGCGGGTCTCCCCTTCCAGGTCGCCCACCAAGGTCTCGTAGTTCACCTCGATCATCGCCACCGGTGCCACCCCCTGCCAGTGGCGCATGAGCCGCCGGTACTCGGTGAAGTAAAAGGCCAGGTCCCCGAGGTCCCACGAGTAGCTGTGGGTGCGAATGAACCGCTGGAAGTAAATGGAAAGACACGTGTCCCTGGGGTCGCGGGTGCAGTGGATCACCCGCGCGCCGGGAAAGAGCTGGCCGATCAGACCGAGGTGCTCGAAGTTCTGCGGCATCTTGTCGGTCACCCGGTCGGCTGAGCCCGACAGCTCATCGAGGCGGCGCAAGTGCGCCTCGGCCAGCTCGTCGAGCAGCGATTGTTCAACCGCCTCGGGCTCGTGATAGTAGGGGCCATAAAGGTGTGCCGAGACCTTGGCCGCCATCCCCTCCACGTCCGCCAGCTCACCGGCGCCGAAGACCCGCGGATGGCTGGCCAGGATTTGTTCCGCCAGGCTCGTCCCCGAGCGAGGCATGCCTACGATGAACACTGGCCGCTCGGAGGTATTGCTAGCGCGCGGCATCTCGGCCACAACGGCGGCACTATACCCAGCGATCAGGCTGTCGACCTTGGCGCTGTGTCCAGCCCGGTCGAATCGGTGCGCCGTGAGGTCATTGCCCTGCCGGTAATGGGCGAAGGCCTCGTCGTACCTGGCCATGCCATCCAGCCCCCCCCCCAGGGCAAAGTGCACGGCGATGCGGTCACCACGGCCCAGCGCCTCCTCGGCCAGCAACCGCTCCCCGAGGCTCACGACCTCGGCGCAATCCCCCAGATAGCGGCAGAGGGAGGCGTACACCGTGACGATCAGCGCGGTGACGATCTCCTGATCGAGCAGCTCCCGGATCCGCCCATACGCCTTTTCCCGATCACCGCGACGCAGGTAAACGTCTGCCTGATCCGAGAGGATCGCGACGCTATCCGGGTCATGGTGCAGCGCGTCCTCCAGGTGGGTCAACGCGGCGTCGTAGTCGCCCCGTGCCCTCGCCACCCGGGACAGCTCGCAATGCGCCTCGACCGGGTCCGTGGCCACCCGCAGTGCCCGCTGGAAACACGACTCCGCCTGCTCCAGGCGCCCGGTATGCAGGCAGGCCAGCCCCAGTCCGTGCAACACCTCGTAGCTATTGGGGTTGAGTTGGGCGGCGCGCTGATAACTCAGCATCGCCTCGTCATTCAGCCCCATCGCCACCAACGCGTGCCCCAGGCCGTAGTGGGCCTCCAGGTTCTGCGGGGCGACCTCGAGGGCGCGCCGGAAGTGGCCCTCCGCCTCCTCCACCCGCTCCGCAAGGTACAGGGCATTACCCAGGTTGCTCAGCACGCTCGGGTCGTTGGGCGCCAGCTCCCGGGCCCGCTGCAATGCCTCGAGCGACTCCGCGCGGCGGCCCAGGCCGGCCAGGGCGCTGCCGAGGTGGGAGTGGCCGGTCGCGTTCTTGGGATCGATCGCGATCACCCGGTTGGCGCACTCCAGCACCTCCTGGTATTCGCCCTGCATGCCGTGGATCCTGCTGCGCAGCAGCCAGACGTCGCGATCCAGGGGTACCTTCGCGCACAGTTCCTCCAGCAGTTTCCCGGCGTCGTTCAGACGCCCGGTCCTCAACAACTCGACTGCCTGTCGTTTCTTGGCCAGCAACACGTTGCCCTTGGGGACCGCCATGGTGACTCCTCTCGAAGAAATCGCGAGAGCGGGGGGTGAAACTCTGCCCTACATCGAACGCAGGTAGATCGTCAAAATCACATTCAGCAGGACATGGGCGATGCATAGCCCAATCACATTGCGTGTGCGCAGCACCACCATGTCGCCTCCGATCCCCAGCGTGAGGGTCAAGAGCGTCGCCCCCCCGACCCCGAGGCAGTCGGCCAGCAGGCCGATCTCATGGGTGTGGCCCAGGTACCAGATCCCGTTTTGGGCGGCGATCGCGAAGGTTACCGGACCATGGCGCGCCAGCGACAGCAGAATGAATCCGCGGGTTAGCAGGTCGGTCCCCGCGGCGGTCACCGACATGCAGAATGCCATGAAGATTGCCGGCCCTGGCGGGGCACTGCGCACCGCGTGTTCGCTCATCATCTGGCCCCACGAGCAGTGCAGGAAGGCGACCAGGGCAAGGGCGTACAGGGCGCACCCGAGCACCGTGCTCAACCCCAGGCGGCGGACCGAGATGCCCAGGTCGCCGAGGGTCATCCCGAGCCGCCGAATCGCCCACAGGTAGGGGAAGACTCCCAGGGCCACGATCCCCCACACCGTGGTCAGGGCCGTGGAGGCGAGCACCCCCTTCGGCATCGGGACACCAAGCATCGCGGTCGGAAACCACATGCTGAGGATGCCGACCGCCACCACCCCGAGAACGCCGAGAGCGGCGTTCACCTCCCGGGCGGTCATGCTCGAGATTCGCATCGGATTGGCGAGCGAAAATTGACCGAGGGCGGTCACCGGAAAGTCTTCCCCCGAGCGGGCCCGGTCGTCGGGCCGGTGGCCGGCTTTTCGGCGATCATGTTGAGACTGATCGCCACGCCTTTGAATATCATGCTGCTGGTATCTTGGAAGAGGCCGAACTCTTTGACCCGCCGAACGTTCACGTATCCGGCTTGCCCGAGAAAGATCGAAAGAAACTCTTCATTCAACCCGACGGCATGGTAGTCGTATTCATCCCCATGGCCGCCAAACATCATGCGCATCACGAAAAACCGTTCATCGACCGTCAGCCTATCCTTGGAGAGAAACAGCTTCGCAAGGACATCCATATCCGGCACGCTGACGTAGAATTTGCCACCGGGTGTCAGGACGCGATGCCACTCCCTCAGGGCATAGGTGAGTTCGGCCGCATAATCGAAGTGCTCGAGCACGTGCGATGCGTAGATCTCGGAGAACGTATCGTCGCCAAAGAGCGATAAGTCGTTGGCATTCGCCACATGGTCTACATAGGGCGCTGGCGTGGCATTCAACACCTCCCAGCCGTCGGCCTTTGCCGTACCGCCGATATGTAGCCGTCGCGTCAACGCCTTCTCGTCCATCGATCACGCGCCTGTGGGGTTAGCCGCCTCGGGTGTGATAATAGGCCCTGACGGAGCCGAGGGTCTATGTCGCGCTATGCTGCAGGCGGCTGGGTTCGGTCGCTCACCGGCCTCGTCTTCGTTGCCAACCCCCTTCAATTGCAATGCCCGCACCGGGGTCACGGGATGACTGGGATTGATCAGTGGCTGAAGGAGGCCCGTGGCCTTCACCAGAGCGGCCGGATGGGCGAGGCGGCAGGTCTTTACCGCAAGATCCTGGAGGTCTCACCGGATCACGTGGAGGCGATCTTCTTGCTCGCCACCTTGCACGCGCAGTGCGGAGACACCGCGGCCGCCATCCCCGGGTTTCGCGACGTAGTCCGGCGTCGCCCCCGTATGATCGCCGCCCACACCAACCTCGGCAACGCGTTGCTCGGCCGCGGCGATTACCGGCAGGCATCCGAGAGCTTTCGTAGCGCCCTGGCCCTCGATGGCCGCTCCTTTGCCGCCCACTTCGGGTACGGCTGTGCGTTGCAGGCCCTCGGTGCGGACGCGGAGGCGGAGCGTCACTACCGGTCAGCCCAGTCGCTCCAGCCCCGGGACGTGGCGGTACACGTCAATCTGGGTACCGTCCTGATGCACCAGGGACGCCTCGATCAGGCGGTCGGCTGTTACCGCCAGGCCCTGGCGATCAACCCCCGCTTGAGCGAGGCGCACGTGAGCCTCGGCCACGCGCTCATCACCCAGAGGCAGTACGGCGCGGCCCTGGAGTGCCTCTCCAGAGCCGTGGAGTTGGGCGCGCAATCCGCGGACGTGCATCTCGGCCTGGGGGACGCGCTGCACGGCACGGGTGACGTGCCGGCGGCCCTGGCACACTATCGCCGCGCGTGTGAGATCGACCCCCTGTCCCAGAACGCCTATCTCAAGCTCGATCGCCTGCTGTTGAACTCCGGTGCCCCGGAGAAGCAGGCCGTGCTCGATGGCCTGCTACACGATCGCGTCTATACCGACTGGGAGGAGCCGATCCGCCAGGCCCGGGACCTCGCACGCTACACGGAGTACTGGGATACGCATGCCCTCGCCCAGCTCACCGACTTCTTCGCCGCCTTCCGACCGGAGCGCGCCTACGACGCGGCGTGGTGGGAGGATCGGCTGCGCCTGTTCGGTGCCGGCGAGGACGGCCACGACAAGCTCCTACGTGGCGTCTTCTCCGCCGTGTTCAGTTGGTCGATCCCCACCCAGGAGGCGCTCCGAGCGATCGCCGACTTCGCGACCGGCAGGCGCGTCTACTCCTACGGGGCGGGCACCGGCTATTGGGAGTCCTTCCTGCGCCGCCAGTACCAGGCGGAGATCGTGGCCACCGACCTCATGTTACGCAACCGCTTCATGGAGATGGGGCAGGAAGACTACGGACAGGCGAAGATCTCCCCCACCGACGTCATCTTTCTCTCGTGGATCCTGCCCGGCGATACCGCGGTGAACCGCGTCCTCGCCCAGATGCAGCCGGGACAAAGGCTGGTGCTCATCGGCGAGCCACGGGATGCGGTAGGAAAGCCCCGGATCTGTGCGACGCCCGAAATGTTCGCCCTGCTCGACGCGGCATTCCGCCGGCTGGAGCGCATGCCGCTGGTCTCCTACTCCCGCCTCAATGACACCGTGGATCTCTACGAGCGACTCTGACTGAACGGGGCAGGTAGCTCCGGGGCCCGTGTCAGGACCTGCGTTGCCATGACCCCTCACGGGCCGGATACGAAGGCCCGTGCCGCCTCCGCCACGATGTTCTCGTCCGTCTCACGATCACTCATGGCGGTGTGTTCGCCGACGAGTCCGACGTATCTCTCCAAGTCTGCGCGCAGGACCGTGCCCGCCTCCAAGTTGTCCACGAGCCAAGCCTTGACGAGACCGACGGTGGCCTTCCGTAACATGGCATAGAAATCACTCCGCCGCCGGGCCATGGTCTCTTTCTGATCGTCCGGGATGTTTTGCAGCCCGCCAACGCTTTCCCCGAAATATAGGTGTTCGAAGCTTGCGGAGTAGTAGGAGAGGTCCCGGAAGAAGTCCCCCTCCAACAAGTCCCGCACGTCGCCGCGCCGCTGCCACGCCTTGGCGTAGTACGGATGGCCATCGGTCAGGATCCGCGCCTCCGCGATCCGTGTCGGAACGCGATCCAGGCGGCATGCCTGCAACGTGAGGAGATCGTCCACCGAATGGATCCCGGCCAGCCGCAGCTCGGCAAGTTGATGTGTGGTCAGCTCCCCCCAGCGCTCCACCAGCCGCTGATAGTCGATCTGGAGCGTGCCGTTCACCCCCACCACCCACAGCCAGCCATAAGAGGAGGGCTCCTTGGTGCCCAACCACACCGACGACTCGGGAAAGACCGAGCGGAAGGTGTTCTGGTACATCCAGCCGAGCTCCCCGAGGAGGTGGCCGATGTCCAGCCAGGTGAACAGGTAGCCCCCGTCACGGAGGTGCTCCCGGCAGAGCCGCAGAAAGTCCTGGGTGTAGAAGAACTCGCTGCCGTCGGCATCGAGCCCGCCCACGTCCACGATGATGACGTCGTACTTGCGTGGCGACCGGAGCAGATAATTCCTGCCGTCATCCACCACCACCTGCACCCGTGGATCCCTCAGCACCGCGGCCGAGTCCAGGAAGAAGAAGTCCGATGCCGCAAAGTTCAGCTTGTTGATTTCCACCACCTCGATCCGTTTGGGATACGGGAGGCTGGTCAAGGTCGCGCTCTGGCGACCGCTTCCATAGCCGATGACCAGGATCGACTCGGGGTCCGAAGGGAGCAACGTGGCGAGGTAGGCGCTGGTAATGTTCCAGAGGTAGATCCGGGTTCCCCCCACGCCGCGCCAGTTCGAGTGGTAGGTCTCCCGGTGCTTGGCCGGGACGACGCGCCCGTCCTTGACGTAGCGGAACGGGCGCTCCTCTTCCTCCACCACCGTCGCGATCGAGGTACCGTCCTCCCCCTGCAACAGGATCGTCTTGTGGCCAGGGATGCGCAGGGAGAGCACGGCGAACTGGTTGGCGAAGAACAGGTCGCGTGGGAACAGGAAGGCCACCACCAGCGCCGCTCCTACCGCCCCCAGCAGGGCTGGTGCTCGACCCCGCCACGGCCGATCCGTCGCCGTGTCCGCCACCTGGACCGCCAGGACCACGATCGCCAGGTTGAGGACTAGGAGCACCACCAGGGTCCCGCCCGACCCGAGCCGGTCGATCATGAGCAGGCCGGTGAGGAGAACTCCGACCACCGCCCCGACGGTGTTCACGGCGTAGGCTCGCCCCACCTCCTCCGCGAACCGGCCGGTGAGGTGGGAGTAGAGGCGCAGGCAGAGGGGAAACAGCATCCCGAACAGGATCGCGCTCGGCAGGAAGGCGATCAGGCACAGGGTGAACTGGGCTGCTAGACGCGCGCCGCCGCCGTCGCCACCGGCCATCAGCCCTTCGAGGAACGCGGTCAGCCCGGCGAGGCGGAAGACCACGAGAAACGAGCCCGCCACGGCCACGAACAACAGCGCGGAGAGGAGGCGCAGGGCCCGCGGCAGGTCACCCCCGGCGATCGCGCCGCGAAACACGGCGGAGCCCACGGTGATGCCGATGAGCAGGGCCGCCAGGATCAACGGGAAGCTGGAGTAGGTCCCGCCCAGGACCTGGGTCAGGGCGCGGGTCCATAGGATCTCGCAGGAGAGGCAGAGAAAGCCGGTGAGAAAGAGGATGCCCAGGACCGGCCGGCCGGCCGGCTCCCGCCCGAAAGCCCTCGCCACCACCGGTGATTGGACCTCCGGCCCCGGGCCCGCCGGCGCCATCCGGGGGGCGAACAGCCACACCACGGCACCGACGACGAGGTTGCCGGCGCCTGCGGCGTAAGCGATCTGGGTGATCCCGTGCGCCGGCAACAGCAGCGTGCCGGCGAGGAGACAGCCGGCGGCCCCGCCCAGGGTATTGATCGCGTAGAGTACGGCGAGGTCCCGGCCTACGCGGCCCTCCTCCCGCACGTACCCCTTGCTGAAGGCTGGGAAGGTCCCCCCCATCAGGAAGCACGGCAGGAGGATCAGGCTCGCCACCCCCGCCAGGCGCAGGAGGTGAACGAGGAGCCCCGGGGTCCCGAGGGGGGTGGCGGCCGCGATCACCGCCGGAAAGAGGTGGGTCAGGGGCGGCACGCACAGGGCACAACCGCCGATCCCCATCTCCACGAGGGCGAACAGCCGCAGGGGCCGGCGGAAGCGGTCCGCCCACTTGCCGAGGACGGCGGACCCCAGCCCCAGCCCCCCCATGAAGGTGGCGAGGACCACGGTGAGGGCATACAGGTTCATCCCGAAGACGGGATAGAACATCCGCGCCCAGGTCACCTCGTGGACCAGCCCCAATGCGCCGGAAACGAAGAAGGCGGCGAGGGTCACGGGGCGCGCAATGGCCCCCCGCCCCGCATCGCCCCCCTCCCCGCCGCCGCCCGTATGGCTCAAACAGACTCCTCCGCAAAGGTCACAGTCGCCGGGCATCCCCCTGCCCCGGCCCGCCCATCCCCACGACACCCCCGACCACGCGGGCGACCGCCCATCCTAACCCGTATTTCTCACCATGAATCTACTGCGACCGCGCCATTGCCCGCACCTTCTGGCCGTGTCCTCGTCCGAGTCCTCGCCAGGCCGCAAGCCTGCCTGCAGGCTCGGACTTGCGGGCCGGCCAGAATCTACGGGCACGTGCACGGTCTCGCGACGATCCATGGTGAGAAATACGGGCTAAAGTCGCCGTGCCGGACTTTTACAGGGGGGCGGCCACCGTGACAACTCCGGCCCTCCGGCGATCGCCCCGGCGGCCGGGGCACCCCCGGCCCCGCGGGGGCAGACCGCGACACACCACGCCGCGACCGCGCCTGCCACGGCTCGCCCTGCGGGCGCTCGCGGCCCCTGCAGGACCACCCCCGCAGGCATCTTCGCCGCGACAAAAAAGCGGCGCCGGGGGGGACCCCGGCGCCGCTCTTACTCCTCGTGCTGGCCGTCGCGACTAGGCGCGGAACCGGCGGCGCAACCCGGCGAGGCCCAGCAGGGACGAGCCCACCAGGGCCATGGACATCGGCTCGGGGATGACCGGGCCGCTGAACTGCGGCGCCGGGCTCAGGTTGAAGTTGGCGCTGAAGCCCGCGAACGGGCCATCGATCATCGCGACTCCGAAGATCGGGGTGAGATCAGGGAATAAGCCGCCAGCGGCACCATCGCCGTCGATGGACGTCCCCGCGGCATCCCAAAGAATGAGCACGTCGATGTTGGAGTTACCAATGCCCGCGGCGGTGTTCCAGTCGAAGAGGATGTGGCCGCCGACATGGCCGGCCGGGACGGTGAAGCTCTGGTACGAGGGCCCGGCCGCGCCCGCGGCCTGCGTGGTGGAGATCGTGTAATGGCCCGGGTGCAGCAGGGTGCCGCCGTGGGCCGTCCACTTGTGGCCGAAGAATGCGACGTTGGAGGATACCCCCCACGTGCCTACGGTCGAGTCGTAGAAGCCGGTCACGGTGGCGTCCGTACCGACCGGGCCCTGGTTGAACGGCGGAGCACCGGTCGTCCCGTAGTTGTTGTACATCACGAAGCTGCCGGTCACCGCCGTCGGCGCCGCCTGGGCCCCGGTCGCCGCCATGCCGATCGCGCTCACCGCCATACCGACGTGCCCCGCTGCCATGCTCAGATTCTTAATCCACTTCATAACGATCTCCCTCTAGGGAAGGAATGATGTTTGGAGGCCAGGCCCATCCAGGACTCCGGTGCTTCTCAACGTGTGATTTCGCCCCTCTGTATTCCCCTGCCCCTACGTGCGGTGCAGATTCGGGAAGCTATAAGCAATCGCCTTGCCAGATCCGGAAATCTGGCTCAGGTTTTCCATCGATCTTCACAACCGATTGAAAATTCAGCATCGAATCCATCGCGTCTGGTCATCTCTCGCAGAATCACAGCGCCATCTCGAATCTGGC